>Ga0136613_10000047_pt1 | contig 40734 bp, 40 predicted proteins | sample AntDrymUQ2722106_2_FD_106649 | JGI IMG/M metagenome (GOLD analysis project Ga0136613, IMG submission 106649) | Polar desert sand microbial communities from Dry Valleys, Antarctica - metaG UQ272 (21.06) | ecosystem: Environmental > Terrestrial > Soil > Desert | place: Antarctica: Dry Valley... | reverse complement strand
TACCTGCAGGGCCGAGGCAGTGTGAAGTCGTGGCTGCTGGGCATCGTCCGCAACGGCGCCATCGACACCCTTCGCACTCAGCGGGACTCCGGCGCCGATGACGAGGCCGCCCTCCTCTCACTTCGCGACTCGAGCCCCGCCGTCTTCGACCAGGTCGTCGCGCGGCTTGATGGCGAGATCGTCCGCTGTGCCGTGAGCCAGCTGCCCCCGTTCCAGCGGGACGCGATCACCACTGCCTACTTCGATGGCCGTTCCCATGCGGAGATTGCCCATGTGACGGGCTACCCGCTCGGCACCGTCCACGGGCGGATTCGGCTCGGCCTCGGCCGGCTCCGTACACAGCTCATGTCGGTCGGGATCGAAGCGCCGGCGGCCGGGTAGGTTGCCCGGAAGCGGTGATAGCATCTGGGAGCGGCCACCGAGCCCAGTGCATGGCATGGTCTGGCCTACGGAATCGGCAGCATCCGGCACTCGAGATTCTGTCGCGCAGACGCGGGCCCGCATCGACAACACTCGCACGCTGGTGATTCATGAGAGTCCTGCTGGTCGGCGTCGGCACCGTGGGGGAGGCGATCGCGCGACTCGCCGCAGCGCGCGACTGGTGCGCGGCGATGGTCCTCGCCGACCACGACGAATCGCGCGCGCGGGTGCTGGCGGACGCGCTGGGCGGCGCTCCCCGTTTCAGGGCTGTTCAGATCGACGCCCGTGACGCATCGGCCATCACGGAGCTCGCTCGTGCGCATCGGGTGGACCTGGTGATGAACGCGGTCGATCCGCAGTTCGTCATGCCCATCTTCACCGGCGCCCTCGACGCCGATGCGAACTACATGGACATGGCGGTCAGCCTCTCGAAGCCGCATCCGGAGCGGCCGTTCAGCGAGCCCGGCGTGAAGCTCGGCGACGAGCAATTTGCCCTCGCCGGAGAGTGGGAGAACCGCGGTAGGTTGGCCCTCGTCGGCATGGGAATGGACCCGGGCCTGACCGACGTCTTTGCCGCCCACGCCGCGAAGCATGCCTTCGACGAGGTGCAGGAGGTCCATGTCCGCGACGGCGGGGACCTGGAGATCCCCGGCTTCGCGTTCGCGCCCGTCTTCAGCATCTGGACCACCATCGAGGAGTGCCTGAACCCGCCGATCATCTGGGAGGATGGGAGCTGGCACACCACCGAGCCCTTCAGCGCTCCCGAATCCTTTCCGTTCCCGGAGGGCATCGGTCCGGTCGAGTGCGTCAACGTCGAGCATGAGGAGGTCCTGCTTCTTCCCCGCTGGATCGAGACGCGGAAGGCGACCTTCAAGTACGCGCTCGGGGCGGACTTCATCGACAAGCTCAAGACCATCCACGCACTGGGGATGGACCGGACGGACCGCGTCCGGGTCAAGGGCGTGGAGGTCGCGCCGCGCGACGTGCTGGCGGCCATCACCCCCGATCCGATCAGCCTGGGCGACAGGTTCCGGGGCCGCGCGGTGGTGGGTACCTGGGTGCTGGGTACCAAGGACGGCAAGCCGCGCGAGACGTTCGCCTACCAGATGGCCGACGCGGAGGAGATCTGGGCGAAGCACCATCTCCAGGTCGTGGGCTGGCAGACCGGCTTCAACCCGGTCATCGCCATGGAGCTCCTCGCCACGGGCGCCTGGAGCGGCAGCGGCGTCCTGGGGCCCGAGGCCTTCGACCCCGATCCGTATCTCGAACTCCTCGACCGATACGGGATCCATCATGCCGTGGTCGAGATGGATTCGGGGGCGCACCGGCCGACCTAGCACGAAGGAGGTACTGGACCGATGAACGTGGACGAGCTGATGAGCGCGGCGAAGGATGCGATGACCGCGCGATCCGTGTTTGCCGAGCCGATCGAGCGCGACGGCACCCTGGTCATTCCTGCCGCCAAGGTGCGAGGGGGCGGTGGCGGGGGGGCAGGCAACGACGATGGCGGCGGGGGCGGTTTCGGCCTGTCGGCGACGCCGGCCGGTGCCTACGTCGTCCGCGATGGGAAGGTCAGCTGGGAGCCCGCGGTCGACGTGAACCGGATCGTGCTCGGAGGGCAGATCATGGTCGTCATCGCGCTCCTGGTGCTGCGCTCGATCCTGCGTCACCGCAGCTGAGCGCCGTTTGACCGAACCTGGACGCACCACTACCATGGGCGGTCGCGGGGTGGAGCAGTGGTAGCTCGTCGGGCTCATAACCCGAAGGTCGGCGGTTCGAATCCGTCCCCCGCAACCACACATCCGAGCGTACGGCGACCCCAGGAGGCCTTCCTGGGGTCGCTCTGTTGTCCATCGTGGGTAACGGTTTGGTAACGGGCGTCGCCGTGCAAGGCGACCTAGAACCTGTGGCTGAGACGGCGACGAGACGCTTGACCGCGGCCCGTGCGGCGAAATTCCGTCTGCTGCCGTTCTTCTCTCAAGCCTCGGGGAAACTCGCGAGTGGCCCTCAGGCTCTGCGGCTGTGGTGAGTCTCGTGTCCCCGATGACAGCCAGGATTCGAGCGATCTTCTGGCAAAGAGGATCCGCCTGCCAACACGCACGCTCGGGATTTGCCCTGCGGCGGCGGCCTGGTAGACGCTGTTGCGCGCGATGCCGTGCATCTCGGCCACCTGGCGGACGGTCGGGATCTCGCCATAATCATCGAGACGGTGCTGCTCGATGGGATCATTTCGGCGTAGTCCCCGTGTCTCCGTCCGCGGCCGGCAGGTGATCCACTAGCGACGCGCGTCTATGCGTTTCACGCAGATCGTCATCGAGAAGGTGGATGTAGCGTCGCGTGATCTCAAGAGAGGCCGGGCTGTGCCCGAGGATGCGTTGCAGGCTGAAGACATCGCCACCGTTGGCGAGGAACGTACGCGCGAAAGTGTGACGCAGCACGTGTGGCGAACACGCGAGGGCGAGGGCCGACGATGAATGCATCAGAAGTCCCGCGTGCCGTGGCTGCGGGTATGTCCACGGCCTCAGCACTTGACTTGAGAGTCGATGACGCGGTTGTTCTTCACGACTCGAACCGACTCGCTCTGCGCCTACTGCCTTGTGACGTTCTTGCTCGGGTAACGCATGTAGCGCATCAGGCTGACAGCGAGTTCGAAGTCGAGGTCGCTCGGCAGCTTGCCGAAACCGATAGCCCGGTGGCTGACCTTGAGCCTCGGGTGGAGCCGCGCGTCTACCTGCATGACGGTTTCGCCGTCACGCTGTGGACCTACTACGAGCCTGTGCCGTCTCGAGACGTCGCGCCATCCGAGTATGCCCAGGCGCTCAAGCGGCTGCATGCCGGCATGCGGCAGGCCGATATGACTGCGCCGCACTTCACGGATCGAGTCGTGGAGGCGCAGAGGCTGGTTGGCAATCGCGCCCACACTCCGGAGCTTGCTGACGCGGATCGGGAGCTTCTCAGCAACACGTTGCGAAGCCTGAAGCGTGCGATCGGCGACCGCGGCGTTGACGAGCAGCTGCTGCACGGCGAGCCGCATCCGGGCAACTTGCTCAAGACGAAGAAAGGGCTGCTGTTTGTAGACCTCGAGACGTGTTGCCGCGGACCTGTCGAGTTCGATATCGCCCATGCGCCCGAAGAAGTCAGCGAGCACTATCCGGCAGCCAATCAAGACCTGCTTCGGGATTGCCGGATCCTCGTGCTTGCGATGATCGCAACGTGGCGCTGGGATCGAGACGACCAACTCGCGAACGGGCGCCAACTGGGCACAGAGTGGCTCAGCCAGCTCCGAGCAGCGCTCGATCGCTACGGACTGGATGCCCATCGCTGACCGCGGGACGGAGTCGCGTCGGCCTCGTGTTGTGGCCAACAACGTCCATGCAACTCGATTGCGCGGACAGTCGCTTGAAGTGTGGACCCTTGCGAAGGCATCGTGATTGTGAACGAAGACCTCATCCACGAGAGAGTGCTCGGACAGGCGACCGCCGACTTCATTGTGACCGATGAAAATGCGGAACTCTTCGCCTGGTAGGGGCAGGCAGTGGCTCTCGCCCAGCTGTTGGAGGGCAGCCTGCTCGGCTATCTCTCAGCGCTTCCGGCGTCATCGCGTCGGCGACGCCGAGATCCCTCCGCCCAGCGACGCTTCCTTGAGAACCTCGATATCGACACTTTGGGGGCAGTTACGCGACCAGATGGCAGCCTATCCCCAGTTGAGAGAGGCTGCGGCAGAGCTGACATCGCTGAACGAGCTTCGCATTGAGATGGTTCATAACTGGTTTCGGACCCAGACCGCGCAGCCAAGATGTCCGGGGCCACGGGGTAGGACAGAGTTGATCGCTGAACTGCACGACGTGGTCGACCGTCTCGGCACCACGGTGGCTGCCATCAGCGCCAACTCACTTTTCATCGCATTTGGGCAGGGAGATGGCCGACCTGCCGGGGCGAGTTGACGTTCGCACGATTCGGATCGTTCGGGCTGGCCCGAACCGGGGATGGGCGTGGCCTGGTTCGGAATGCCCACAGGATTGCCGGATATGAGTCCGTTCGCCCAATACATGTCGTCGAGGCGGCCCTCCGCGCCACGACCGAGATCGCAGCCGCCAGCACTCCAAGCTGATTGGCTCTAACACCTTTCATCGCGGTGCTGGGTCACCACCTTGCCTCGCCCAACGCCCTCGCTCGAGGAGGTCGGAGCTATTGGGCAGCAGCGTCAGATCGACATGGACCAGACAGGGAAAGGCCCGTTGACGACGGTCCGTCGCTGGCGAGGAGGCTCTCGTACACCTCGCGAAGCGGGTCCCGGTTCGTGTTGCGGTCACGGCACACCGTGGCACCCGGGGCGAGAACGACGAGCAGAGCCGGCCGCGGCGCGAGATGCTCGACGACGAAGTCCAGCCGCTAACGGGTCGGGATGACCGAGTCGATCACGGGTGTGAAGCCGGCGTCGGCGAAGTTGCCGGCGAGCGTGCAAAGATTTCGGTTGGTGACTCGACCTGCCGCGCCGCCTCGTCAGCTGGCTCGCCCGGAGCCCAGACCCGGCCGGCGAGGATCATCTGGTTCAGATTCGAGATTACCGCCGCCGGCCCATGGTCGATGACGCCGCCTCAGTGAGCGAGCAGCAGGTCGGGGTGGCGGTAGTAGCCGCCAGTCCGCCGCCATCGTTGCGGATCGGCTGGCTTCGCCGTAACCGGTGAATCGAGAAGGGCGGGACTCGTTCCAACGAGAGGGTCTAGAGCGACCGAAAGTTGAAGATACGCCTCTGACGCCGAGGGGCGCCTTGGCGGCCAGTGAACTCAGTTGCCCAGTCGGCGCCTCCAGAGGGTCGTTGCACGCCGCTCGAGAGCATCGTCGGACGGGAACAGCGAAAAAGCAGCCGGCGCCTCTGATTCCCCCCGAGGCCCCGGCTGCTTGTATCTTGTCGAGCCCTCCGGCTGCTGCTCGTGCAGCCCTCGACAGCTGAACAGTAGGCCAGCCGACGTGACGACGGCATCCGGAATATTACGGAAGGCGGTACGGAACATTCGGTCAGTACTGCGTGGCACCACGTCCGGGGCACGGCCTAGTGACGGCATCGCGACTGAGCCCAGGAGGCGGTGCTTGTCCCTCATAGGCCGGTGCACATGGGAGCTAGGGTAGCCTGCAAGCGCCCTTCACCGCCCTACGGCTTCCAGCGCCCGAGGAGCGCGCCCAAGGCCGCGCCACATGCGATGCCTATCGCCATTCCGACGGGGAGATTGTCGAACGCGACACCGAGTGCGGCTCCAACGCCCATGCCGATTGCGATGCATGCCCCGATGGTCGGGCGCTTCGTTTGCCTGCCTGCCGATCTGTCAATGCGGCTCCGATTCGTTTGCTGCGACCTCCCCCCAGTGGTGCGAGTCTAGGAGATCCTAACCCTGCCCTACGGCCGTCCCTCTAGCGACGACGCAGCCCTATATCGCACGGTTCTCCCCGCCGAACCTGCCGTAAGCGGGTGAGACGCGACCCCGACTACCATCGGCACGGAGCCGCCGGGAGGCCTCTTCGCTGTGTGCCGCCAATGAGCAAGGCGACGTTCTGTGCTTCTCGTCCCCGATGAGAATCTTCGCCGCCGCAGCCCGTTGAACTGCGCTTTGGGAGGTAGGGCCGGTCGGGAAGGTGCGTGAGGATAGCGGCGGCTTCAACCCCTGGCGCCGGCAGCCGCCTTCTGTCCGATGATCACCTCGTTGCCATCCGGATCGAGGACGCGCGCGATTCGCTCGCCCCACGGCTGGTCGGTCGGCTCCTCCGTGACCGCCACGCCGGCCGCTCGCAGCCTCTCGACGGCGGGCATCGCAGTCATCGGTGTAGACCCACAGGCTGATGCTGCGCGCGTTCCCGCCGACGCCCTCCGCGCTCAGCCCGATGCCGAGATGCGACGCGCCGTAGTCGAGGGCAACGTACGCGGGTTGGCCATCCCCGGACCCGCAAACTCGTATCCCACGACGCCGCCCAGCAGAGCCCGATAGAACCCGAGCGCCCGCGGCAAGTCCGTAGTTGCCACGATCGGAAACAGCTCCGTGAACATCGGGTGCCTCCTCCTGATCAACGACGTACGAACGCGTCGCGATTCGACATCCTGGAGGCCATCATGCGCGGCCGTCGCCGTCGCGGTTGGGTACAATGCGGCGGCCTATTCGCCTTGAGCGAGCCCGCAGGAGGGTGAACGCGCCCGATGACGGTGAATCCGAAGAAGCTCCGCCCGTACGACGAGCCTCCGAAGCGTCGTCGAAGGTTGATCCCCGACGGTCCGGACAGCGCGGCCACCGGCTTCCTCGTGGCCGCCGCGATCTGGCTGGCGGTGGCAACCGGTCTCGGGGCGCTGGCCATCGGCCTTCGGCTCATCGAGATCGAGTTCTCGGTGCCGCTCCTCTTCGACCTGAGCTTCGCGTTCGACGGTCGCCGCGTGGACTACGCCTTCGTGAACGCCACCGTCTACGGCTGGCTCACCAACGCCGGCTTCGCGGCCGTGGCCTTCATGACCCCGCGGCTGCTGGGGCGACGCCTGGCCATGGAGGCCGGCTTGAACGGCGCACTCGCGATCTGGAACCTGACGCTCGCCGGCGGCATCGCGGCGCTGTACGTCTTCGATCTGGGCCCGCATGCGCCGTTGACCGCCTTTCCATGGCTCATCGACGGTGGCCTGGCGTTCGGGGCATTCATCGTGACCGCCGCCTTTTTCATGACGGCTGCCCTGTCGCTGCGAACGGCATACGTCAGCCTCTGGTTCGCCGGCGTGGCCCTGCTCGGCCTCCTCGGCCTGCTCAGCCTCAACGCCGGGCTGGGCCTGCTCGAGTTCTTCTTTGACCTGGACGAGCTGCCGGTCGCACTCGCATCGGGCTTCGTCGAGCGCGCCATCTCGGTCATGTGGCTGCTGGGCATCACCTACGCCGTGCTCCACTATGTCGTGCCGCGCGGGACCGGTCAGCCCCTGGCGTGGGCGGGGATCGGGATGCTCAGCTTCCTCACGTGGCTCGTCCTCGCCCCGCTCGCCGGCCTGAGCGCCGTCGCCGACGCCAGCGTTCCGTATGTCATCACCAGCGTCGGCATCGTGGCGACCATGCTGCTGCTGGTGCCGGCATCGCTCACCGTCATGAATCTCGCGCAGACCATGCAGGGTCGCTGGACGCTGGTCTTCGGTGCCGGCACGGCCGCGTTCGCCCTTGTGTCGCTCGCCTTCCTGTTCGGCGCCAGCCTGCTGGAGGCGATCGGCGCGCTGCGCGCGGTCGATCTGCTCGTCGGCGGCACCGACTGGGAGCGCGGCGCATTTCTCTGGGCCGCGTACGGCACCTTCACCTTCGCGGCATTTGCGCTGGCCGAGCACGCGCTGCCGCGAATCCTGCGGCGCGCCTGGGGCGGCGGGTTCCTCTCGAGCGCGCAGCTGTGGCTCACCTTCGGTGGCGCGACCATCGCCGGCCTGGCGCTCATGGGCGGCGGCATGGCGGAGGGAGCGCTGCTGGGACAGGGCACAGAGCTGGAGGCGGTCGGCGAGCAGCTCTTGGTGTATCGCGCCACCGCGTTCCTTGGCTTCGGGCTGGTGGCCCTTGCCGGCATCGCCTTCCTGGTGAACCTGTTCCTGATGTACACCAGCGGCGAGCGGGCCGACTACGCTGTTCCCGGCCAATCCGCCACCGCAGCGGCCGGGCACTGAGCCGATGACCGTCCATACGCCGATCGAGACTCGATCCGGAGGCGTGCCGCCGTGGGCGATCGGCCTCACCGTATTCCTGTTCCTGGTGGGAGGCGTCTACCTGGCGTCGAACCTGGCGGGAGAGAACCCGGCCTTCGCCATCCCCGGCGCCAGCGCTCCGGTCGCATCCGGCGGCGGCGAGGCTGACCCGGCCGTGGGTGAGGCACTCGTCGCGGAGGCTCAGTGCGCCGCCTGCCACGGTCCCGACCTTGGCGGCGGCGGGAACTTCCCGAGCCTGCTGGGCGTGGAGGAGGGCCCGGTCAGTGACAACCTCCAGGACCTCGCGGCTGAGCACCCGGAGGACTGGATCGGGCTCTGGATCGATGGCACTGTGCCGGAAACCGAAGGCCTCGAGCGCGGCGGGATGCCAGCGTTCGGCGACCAGCTCAGTCCCGAGCAGATCGACTCGATCGTCGCCTACCTGCTGTCGCTCTAGTGCCGCGCTCGGCGCCCAGCGTGTCGTATACCAGCGCTACGCATATACGTATATGCGTAGCGGGTCCAGCATCGATCTTGGCTGCCCAATGACCAATCCGCGCGTGCGAGTAGAGCGCGCCGTTCCCGCCGAACACGCCGAGCGCGGCGTTCCCGTCCTCATCGGCGCCGATGAGATGGCGCAGATCGACGAGGCGGCGCAGAGGCTCGGCCTCAGCGAGGACGCTCTGATGGAGTCAGCGGGCGCGGCCGTCGCGGAGGTTGCCCAGGCCGAGCTCGGACGCATGGCCGAGCGCGTCCGCGGTCCGGCGGGTCCGCTGGTGCGCCCGCCTCTGGTGGTCGTCCTGTGCGGGCCCGGGAACAATGGCGGGGACGGCTTCGTGGTCGCCCGGCGGCTGGCCGCAACCGGTCGAACAGTCCTGGCGATCCTCGTGGCGGACGCCTCGAAGCTGTCAGGGCGCGCCGCCGGCCACAACTGGAACGTGCTGCAGGCGATGGCCTCGGCCGGGTCGCTCGAGTTGTTCGTCGCCCCGTCGCCCGAGCTCCTGCTGCGCCTCCGCGAGCGGATCGCCGAGGCCACGCTGGTGATCGATGCGCTGCTCGGCTCCGGCGCATCGGGCCCGTTGCGTGAGCCCATCTCCACCGCCGTGGACCTCGTGAACGCCACGCGTACCCACGCCACCGCCGCCGGCCGTCCGTGCGCCGTGCTGGCGGTCGATACGCCGACCCGAGTCGATCTCACAGGCGGCGCACGGTCCACGCCGGTCGTGACCGCCGACCTGACCGTCACCTTCCACCGCGGCAAGGCCGGGTTCGCCTTCGACCGAGAGGCGCGACGCCTGGCGGGACGCTACCTGGTGGCGCCGATCGGGATTCCGCTCGAGGCTGAAGAGGACATCGTGCCGCCCGACGGCGAGTTTCCTCCGGGTCGCATCACCGAGGTTAACTGGCAGGAGCCGGTCGAGCGCGCGGACGCGGCACACCGGCCGGGCGGTGGGATCGCGGCGGGGCCCGGCCGTACCGACTGACGCGTGTCGGCGGCTCGAACCGTTCGGATTCACACCGCGTAACCATTGAACCCTCGGCATGCCTCTCAACCGTCCCGGATCGCATCAGGCATGAATCCGGACGCTCCAGAGCCCGGTGACTGCGCCTAACGCACGCCTGGTGTGAATGCGGACGGTTAGCCGAGAGCCGGCACCACCGAACCCACTAGCCCGGCTAACATTGCGCAGGTGTTCGATCATGCTGAATCCGCGGTGGAAGCCGCTCTGGCGGCCGGCGCCCGCTACGCCGATGCGCGCGTGATGGACCGCCGCCATGAAGCGATGAACGCCCGCAACGGCGAGGTCGAGGGGCTCACGCAGGACGGATCGGTCGGGCTCGGCGTCAGGGCTCTGATCGGCTCGGGCTGGGGCTTCTTCTCGACGCCGGACCTGACGCGCGAGGCCGCGCAGGCCGCGGGCGCGCAGGCGGCTGCCATCGCCCGCGCCAGCGCATCGGTTCCGGGAAAGGACCTCGAACTGACCCCGGTCGAGGTTCGCAAGGACAGCTGGCAGAACGCCGTGCAGGAGGACCCGCTCGGCGTGCCGCTGTCTGAGAAGGGGGATCTGCTCGTCGGCGTCACCCGGACGATGAGCGAGCATGGCGCGGATGTGGCCCTCGCCGGCTACGACATCTGGGATACGACCAAGTGGCTCGTCTCTTCGGAGGGCCATCGGATCGACCAACGGATCCGCGAGTGCGGCGCGCAGATGAACGCCACGGCCAACGGGGAGAACGAGACGCAGCGGCGCAGTTATCCAGGCATCCGGGGGCAGTACGGCACCCGCGGCTGGGAGCTGGTTCGCGAGCTGGACCTTCCCGGCAATGCCGCACGGATTGCCGAGGAGGCTCGTGAGCTCCTCACCGCCCCCGAATGCCCGAGTCGAGAGGCGACCGACCTCATCATCGGCTCCGAGCAGATGGCGCTCCAGATCCACGAGTCGGTCGGCCACGCCGTCGAGCTCGACCGCATCCTGGGCTGGGAGGCCGCCTTCGCCGGCACGTCCTGGCTGGACCTCGCCCAGATCGGCGACCTTCGCTTCGGCTCGGAGCTGATGAACATCACGGCAGATGCGACCCTCCCCGGCGCGCTTGGCAGCTTTGGCTACGACGACGAGGGCACGCCGGCCCACCCGGTCGATATCGTGAAGGGCGGCGTCTGGGTCGGCGTCCTCTCCGGTCGGGACTCGGCCGCGCTGGCGGGCCTGAGCGAGTCCGGTGGCGCCGTTCGCGGCGACGGCTACAACCGCCTGCCGATGGTGCGCATGACGAACGTCGGACTCCTGCCCGGCGGCTCGAGCCTGGAGGACATGATCGCGGCCACCGATGACGGCATCCTCATGGACACGAATCGCTCCTGGTCGATCGACGACAAGCGTCTGAATTTCCAGTTCGGCTGCGAAATCGGCAGGGAGATCAAGGACGGCAAGTGCGGTCGCATGATCAAGAACCCCACCTACACCGGCATCGGCCCACGCTTCTGGGGTTCGCTCGACATGATCGGTAACGAATCGGAGTGGACCTTCTGGGGCACCCCGAACTGCGGGAAGGGCCAGCCGGGGCAGATCGGCCATACCGGGCACCCATCGGTGCCGTGCCGCTTCCGCGGGGTGCGCGTGGGAGTTCGGGGATGAGCGACCAGCTCATCGCCGCCTGCGAGCGCGTGCTCGCCCTGGTCGGGACCGATGCTGAAGCCGAGGTGACGGTCAGCTCGGGTACCGAGACCCTGACCCGCTTCGCCACCAGCTTCATCCATCAGAACGTCGCCGATGCAGCGCGCCGTATCCACCTGCGCGTCGCCCTCGATGGGCGAGTCGCCGAGGCATCCGGCAACCAGACGGACGACGACGCGCTGTCGCGCCTGGTGCGCTCGACCATGGATGCCGCCGCCCTTCAGCCGGTCGATCCGGGCTGGCCGGGGCTGGCACCCGCGGCGCCCGCACCGGCGGTCGAGCACTGGGACGACGCGACGGCCACTGCCGAACCCGCCGAGCGCGCTGTGCGGGTCGGTGACTTCGTGGCCGCCGCTGATGGTCTGGAGACCGCCGGCTTCTGCTCGACCGATGGCACCGCCGTCGCCTTCGCCAACTCGGCGGGTCAGCGGTTGACCGGACGAAGCACGACCGCGCTGCTCGACGGGATCGCCCGGACCGGCACGGCCGACGGCTCCGGCCGCGCAGCCTCGGCCCGCATCGCCGACCTGGATGGCTCGGTGGTCGGGGCCGAGGCCACCCGTCGCGCCCGCGACGCCACCGGCGCCGGCGACCTCGAGCCGGGACGCTACGAGGTCGTGCTCGGCCCGTCGTGCGTGGTCAACATCCTCAGCTTCCTGGCGATCTACGGCTTCAACGGACGGGCGGTCGACGAGGGCCGATCCTTCGCGCGCCTCGGCAAGGCGCAGTTCGACGCCGGCGTCACCCTCGCGGATGACGTGTCACACCCGATGGCGGTCGGGGTCGGATTCGACGCCGAGGGAACGCCGAAGCGCCGCGTCGAGCTGGTTCGGGCGGGCGTCACCAGCGGTCTCGTGCACGATCGGCGAACGGCCAAGGCGCTCGGGGCGGAGTCGACAGGCAACGCCATCTCCGGCGCCGGCCCGTGGGGCGCCTTGCCGGTCAACCTGGTGCTGGAGGCGGGCTCGTCGTCATCCGACGACCTGGTCGCCGGCGTGGAGCGTGGCCTGATGGTGACCGACTTCTGGTACACCCGCATCCTGGATCCGCGGACCCAGGTCGTCACCGGACTTACCCGTAACGGCGTCTGGCTGATCGAGAATGGCCGAGTCCGCAGACCGGTCACGAACCTGCGCTTCACCCAGTCCTTTGTTGATGCGTTGGCCCCGGGCGCGCTGCTCGGCGTGGGCTCGGACCTCACCCTCGTCGGCGGCGCGGCCTTCGGCACGTCCGCCTACGTGGTGCCCTCGCTGCACCTGGCCGCGTGGAACTTCACCGGCGGCGCGCGCGGCTGACCAGCACGGGCTGGGGAGCGCTCGGGCGCGGCAGCTTGCGGCTACGTTCCGCCGAAGAACTGGTTGATGCGTTCGGTGTCGTCGGAAAACGCCCAGCGCTCGGCGATCTTGCCGTCGCGCATGTGGTAGATCTCCGCGGTCCGATAGGTCAGCGACTGGTCGCCCATCGTCGCCGTGGCGGTCACGAGAGCGATCGCGTGCTCGTCGTTCGCAACGATGTCGTGTGTCTCGACCTTGATGCCGCCGCCATCGGGCATGCTGCCGTAGCGTTCCATGAGCGCCTGCTTGCCTCGTATCGGCTCCTCGCTCCCGATCTCGTGCCAGACGACGTCGTCGTCGAGTAACTCCATCTGCGACATCACGTCGCCGCCCTCCTCCATTGCCCTGGCGGCGGCGCGAAGCTGTGCGACGTGGGGATGGTCAGCCATCGATCGGTGCCTCCGTGAACGTGCAGGATCGCCGGAACTCGGACAGCATAGTCCGGTACGCGCGATCCTACTCCGCGACCGCGTCGCTGGGAATGGCCCGGTCCAGGTTGGCCGTGGCACGCTTCGCGGCGATGCTCCTCAGCTGCTGCCCGGCTTCGTGAGCGGGACATTGGAGGCGCACAGCTCGCAGGCATCCGCACCCCACGAAGGAATCTCGATTCGGCCGAGCGAGTGCAAGGGAAAGCCGAGGTCGACGGGCTCGACGGACCGGTCGACCATGATGGCCGCGGCAACCGGCTCGACGCCGGTGGCACGAACGGCCTCGACGGTCTCCACCAGGGAGGCGCCGGTGGTCAGGATGTCGTCCACCAGCACGACCCGATCGGAACGATCGACCGACCACCCTCGGCGCAGCGCGCGCCCGCCCGAAGGAACCGGCTCGGCAAAGGCCGCGCGGACCGATCCGCCGAGCTGGCGCGCTGTCTCGAAGGAGAGAAGAACCCCGCCGGTCGTGGGTCCCACCACCAGGGTCGGCCGCGAGGGCGCCAGCACCTCGCCGAAGCGACGGCAGAGCTCGACGCCGAAGCGCGGGTGCTGGAGCACGAGGAACTTTTCGAGGTAGCGGCCGGCGTGCCGTCCCGACTTCAGGAGGAAGTGCCCGTCGAGCAAGGCTCCGGCAGAGGCGAAAAGGGATTCGACGGATGCCACACGAAGGTCGGCACCGGTCATTCGTAGACGGCGGAGAAGTCGACCGCCGGATAACGTTCGGCGAGCGCGTCGGTCACCCAGTGCAGCACGTCGGCGGGATCGTAGAAGGCGGCGATCGTCTTGGCCTCCGTCACCATGAGGCCTGGCCTGCGTGGCTCCGCGGAGGCCACCACGTCCTCCGGGCGATCGGACAGGTCGAGGCTTGTCTCGAAGCGCCCGTCGGCGCGCAGGATGAGCATGTCTTCCGGCTCGTCGAGCAGCGGAAGGTCGCCGGTGCGGCGCAGCACCTCCTCCGCATTGGAGGCGAACTCGCGCAGCAGCTGGGCCTGCGCTGTGCCGAGCTGCGTGCGATAGGCGTCCGCCAGCTGCCAGAGGCGTTGAGCGGCCAGCGTCTCCTGTTGCGAGGGCGGAAGGCCGGCTTCCCAATCGTCTGCGACTGCGCCCGCGACCAGCACCTCCTCTTTCGCCAGCTCGTCGGCGGAGACGAGGTGTGCGGGCGCGTCGCGCGCCGCCTCGATCAGCCAAGAGAAGATGTCGGCCGGGTTGTAGAGCTCGATCAGCTCGCTGACGGTGTCGACCAACTGCTCCTGGTCGTACCACTCGTTGTCGGCCGGGTCCTGGTAGGTGAGCCGCGTGGTCCAGGTCTGGTCGACCGGGTGGTAGAGCAGGTAGTCCTGCTCGTTGTCGACGAGCTTGATCGGACCGACCTCCCGGAGGCGCTCACGGTTCTGGTCGAGGAACCGGCGCAGCTGCTCGGTGGCCTCGTACAGGAAGTCACGCCGCTCGAGCTCGGCCTCGACGGCGAGCTCGCGCAGGGCGACGATCCGGGGCGAGCCGGAACTCACGGCCTGTACACGAAGTCGGGCCCCATCCGCTCACGCAGGAAGATCGTGTGCCTGGAGTCGAACACCGATTCCGCCACGCGATGACCGAAGCCGCGCATCGACGGATCCTTGTACAGCTGGTCGAGGACGGCGTAGTTCGGCAGATCGACGATCACCACGTTGTTCCAGGTCGAACCCTCCGTCACGTTGAACCAGCCGACGAACCGAATCCCGTACTTCGCCTCGGTCTGGCGAGCCGTGCGCGGAAAAATGTGGCGCATGCCGCGCTTGAAGATCGCATCGCGGCCCTTGCGCACATTGAAGAAGGTCACCATCAACGGCATTCAGCGATCTCCCGCTTCATCGGTTCGATCCTCGTCGGTGCTGATGACCCGAGTCTGGGGCTTCGCGACGCCGGTCTGCCGGCCCCGTCCGCGTCGCCGATCCGCGAAGAAGACGCGAAGCAGGAAGACGCTCGTCATGCTGACAAAGAAAAGCAGGATGAGCGCGACGAAGAGCAGGGTCGCCAGCAGCCAAACCGGCCAGTTGAAGGTAAAGAGGCCGACCGGAATGAGGAGCAGGATGATGGCGAACAGGATCGCCTGGGTGATGAAGCATCCAAAGCCGGGGCCCTCGTTCGGGTCGAGCTCTTCGTTGTAGCGATGGGACAAGCCAATCCTCGGTGGTCGAAGCGGCGAGTGGCGAGCCGCATCGTCCCACATCCCGCCGCTCCACGCTCCGGCGGCATCGGAGCTCACCGCCGCCGCTGAGCGGCGCTAACCCCCAGCCCGACGGGACCCCGGAAATGGCTCCAATGCCCCGGGTGGCGACCTCGTCACCGCTGAGCGTCGACTTCCGAGACCGACCCCTTCCGCAGTGACCTGGAAAACAGTCTTGGCTGAATTGGCGCCGCTGAGCGGCGCCCTCATGCCCGATACGTCACGCGGCCATCCGCGACGGTCAGCCGGACAACCCCGGGCAGCTCCGTGCCGAGCAACGGCGTGTTCGCCGATGACGACGCAAGATCGGTCGCATCAATGCGACGGCGCGCCAGCGGATCGAAGACGACGAGGTCGGCAAGCTGGCCGATCGCGAGGCTCCGCCGCTCGCCGATGATCTCCGCCGGCCGGATCGAGAGGGCGGCCACCAGCCCGGCCAGGCGCAACTGGCCCGCTTCGGCGGCGGCGAGACCGATCGAGAGCGCCGTCTCCAGGCCGATCATCCCCGGCGCGGCGTCCTCGAACGGCACGAACTTCCGTTCGGGCGGATGCGGCGCGTGATCGGTCGCGATCGCGTCGATGATGCCGTCGGACAGGCCGGCGAGCAGCGCCAGCGCATCATCGCGCGACGGGAGCGGCGGATTGACGCGACACGTGCCGTCGAAGGCGCGATCGGAGTCGAGCGGCGCGCCTTCATCGGGCTCCTCCCAGGCTAAGCGACATGATCCCGCCACCCAGGCGTCGGTGAGGGCGAGGTGGTGCGGGGTCACGTCGCAGGTCACCGGCAGGCCCCGCGCTCGCGCACGGCGCACCGCCTCGAGAGCGGCAGCCGTGGAGAGGTGGGTGAGGTGCAGCTGCGCGCCGGTCTCCGCGGCCAGCGCGATATCCCGCTCGACGATGGTCAGCTCCGCAGCCGGCGTCCACCCGGCCAGGCCGAGGCGGCCCGCGGTCGGTCCGGCCCGCATGACGCTGCCGGCGGCGAGAGCCGCGTCCTCGGCGTGCTCGATCAGTGGGCGACCGACGCTCCGCAGGCTGCTCATGGCCGCGCGGGCCAGGCGTCCGGATGGGATCGCGGCGCCATCGTCGGAGAAGCCAACCGCGCCCGCCCCCACCATGGCGCCGAGCTCAACCAGCGACTCGCCGCCTCGCCCGACCGTCACGGCGCCGATGACGCGAACCCGGCAGGCCGCGTCCCGCGCGCGCTCCACCACCCAGCCCACGCGAGCGGGCTCGTCGACGGGCGGGTCGGTGTTCGGCATGGCGCAGATGGTCGTGTAGCCTCCTCGTGCCGCTGCCCGTGCTCCCGATGCGATCGTCTCACCACCCTCGGTTCCCGGCTCGCGCAGGTGGGTGTGGAGATCGCAGAATCCCGGCGCCGCGACCAGGCCGGCAGCACCGATCCGCTCGATGCCCGGCGGCACAGACGAGGCCTCGGCAAGAAAGCCGTTCAGCAGCGCGAGGTCGCGGATCGAATCCGATCCGTCGTTCGGATCGATCACGCGCACGCCGGCCAGCAGGAAGGTGGCCGGCGCATCGGTCAGGCTTCCGAAGCGCTCCCCGATCACGCCGCTCCCGTGACCAGTGCGAGGACCGCCATGCGCACCGGCACGCCGTTCTCAACTTGGCGACCGATCAGGCTGCGATGCCCCTCGGCGAGGTCAGCGGTCAGCTCCACGCCCTCGTTGGTCGGTCCCGGGTGCAGGATCGGCGAGTTCGGTGCGGCCAGCCGCATGCGCTCCTCGTCGAGGCGCCAATCGGCCACGTACTGGCGCAATGACACACCGGAAACCCCCGCGCGCTCCAGCTGAACGCGGAGGGTCATGACCGCATCGGCGCCGTGCAGCGCCTCGGCCAGGTTCGTGGCGATCTCCACGCCGGGCCATCCGTCGAACGCTCGCACCCAGGCAGCTGGTCCGCCGAGCCGCACGCGCGCTCCGAGCTTCACGAGCGCATGCAGGTTCGACCGCGCGACCCGCGAGCGCCCCACGTCACCGACGATCGTGATCAGCCGTCCGTCCAGTGGTCCGAGGGCCTCGCGCAGCGTCAGCGCGTCGAGCAGCGCCTGGGTCGGGTGGGCGTGCATGCCGTCGCCGGCGTTGACGATGGCCATGCCGCTCGTTCGCGCGGCAAGGTAGGGTGCACCGGCCGCCGAATGTCGGAGCACAAGCGCAGTCACCCCGGTCCGTTCGAGCGTCCGAATGGTGTCGACCAGCGATTCACCCTTTCCGACGCTGCTGCCCGCCACGCTCAGATCAACCACCGTGGCGCCGAGCGCTTTGGCGGCCAGCTCGAAGCTCACGCGCGTGCGGGTCGACGCCTCGAAGAAGCAGAGGCCGACGGTCTCGGTCTCCAGCATCGACCGATGCGCCCGAGCGGCGCGCGCCTCCCGCATCTCGACCGCCAGGTCGAGGGCGCGCTCGATGTCGGAGCGCGTCATGGCGTCGACATCGAGGAGGTGGCGGTGGGCGCTCGTTCGGGGAATGGTGTCCTGCATCACGCCGCGGTCCCCGGACGCTCGATCACCACCTCGTCCGCGTCGTCGGTTTCCACCAGGCGGACATGCACGACTTCCTCGATGGCGGTGGGCAGGTTCTTGCCGACGAAGTCTGGACGGATCGGGAGCTCACGGTGACCACGATCGACCAGCGCGGCAAGCCGGACCGCCTGCGGCCGTCCATGGTCGGTGAGCGCATCGAGCGCCGCGCGAACCGTGCGCCCGGTGTACAGGACATCGTCGACCAGGACCACCGTGCGCCCGGCGACCTCGGCTTCGAGATCGGAGCGCTTCACGATCGGGGCGTGTGCCAGCCGCGTCAGGTCGTCGCGGTAATACGTGATGTCGAGTGACCCGACGGGAACCAATGCACCTTCGTGCTGTTCGATGAGCGCTGCCAGTCGGCGCGCGATCGGGACGCCGCGGCTCCGAATGCCGACGAGGACCAGGTCGTCGACCCCTCCGTTGCGCTCCACGATCTCGTGGGCGATCCGGGTCATCGCGCGACGCACGTCATCGGCGTCGAGGATGCGGCGTTCGGTCATGCGGTCTCCTTGGCGGCCTCGCCGGACCGCGTTAAAGGGCTCGCCCCAGAGTATACCGACGTCGCGGCCGCGCTAGGGAGCCAGCGAGGAGTCCCATTCATCGTCGGCGCGGAAGACGGCCGGTCCCACCCATCCGTTCTCAGGCACCTCGAGGACCTCGACCTCGTCCGGCACGTCACCGACATTGCGGGTCACGAGGCGGAGCTCTGCTCTCGGCGCATCCATGACGCCGCCCGACGCCTGGCGGACCGTGATCAGCAGGTGGCCTCCGGTCGGTGCCACCTCGACGTCGACGATCATGAGCTCCGGATCGACATCCGCGCGGTCGATGGCGTGCGTCGGCGTCAACCCTCGATCGTCCGTGGCGTGGCCGAAGTACACGCGAATTGGATCCGGATAGGGGTCCTGGCCTTCCGCGGCGTCGCCATTCCAGCCCGTGTCCCACACCGCGTACGCATCCCCGTCGAGGCCCCAGGCGATGGCCGCCGAACGGAAGCCCGGACCCTCGGCTGCAAGACCGCTGAAGACCGTCCGTTCGCTGCTGAAGGCGTAGGTGCCTCCATCCACGTCATGAGCGGCCAGATACGGTGCCCCGTTCTCGACGAAGACCCAGCCTGAATCCTGCTCTGCGGACATCCGCCCGCGCCAGAAGATGGCGAGCGAGCCATTGGGGCTCAGGAGTGGCTGGAACCCGTTGGCCGCGTTCGTCCCCAGCTCGGCCGGATCGCCGGGGGTGATCTCGGTATCGGCTCGGAGGCTTATGACGTAGCTGCGCGGCTCGTCGCCCGCCACGCTCACCCACAGGTTGGTGGTGTCATCGACGGTCGGAATGAAGCTCGCGGCGTAGGCGTTCCCGGTGTCCGTGAGGGGCAGGGCCTGGCCATCATGCGTCTGGAAGATCCATGCGTCGGCATCCGGCTCGTCGGTCTCGGGATCGGCCAGGGTGAAGGCAAGGTAGCGCCCATCGGAAGACCAGCTCATGCGTTCGAGGAACGGGCTGCCGGCCACAGACTCGCCCAGGTGCACGGTCTCGCCGACCTCGACCGTCGATGCAGGTGCCGGGGTCGCCTCAGGATCGGCCGGCTCCGGGGCCTCGGTGATGCGAGTCGCCCACACATCGTTGACCCCGCGCTGGCCGATCTCCGTCATGAAGGCCAGCCACTGGCCGTCGGGAGAGAGCTCGGCCCCGATCGGCGGACCGCTGGGGCCGACGGGATCCTCGGCGTCATCTCCCACCGAGTCCTCGATCGGCGTCTCATCACCCGTTGTGCCGTCGACGACGTTGAACGCAAGGTCCTCCACGGGTCCGGTGACGGCCATCACCACGTCGGGCTCTGGTGCCTCGACGACCGGGTTGGAGGTCGGGCTCGGCGTGATGGATGGTTGCACGGACGCGGTCTCGGCTGGCGAGGCGTCCGGGGTCGAGGTCGGGGTCGCGATCGGCGGCAGGGTGGGCCGAGGGGTCTCGCTCGGCTCGAGGCTGGCGATCGATGCGATCGATGCGATCGATGCAGTCGGGCTGGCCTGGCCCACCTCTGGCTCGGCCGGCTCGCCATTGAAGAGCACGATGGCAAGGAGCGCCCCGGCCACCGCCGCCAGGCTTCCGCCTACGCCGGCGAACATTACGGCCGGCCGGCGCCACCAGGGGGTCGCTGCGAACCGCCCGCGCTCGATCCCTGTTCGGACCCGTGCTCCCAGATCGCGCGGTGGCGCGACGTGCCGAAGGCCGGACATGATGCGCCGCTGGTCGGCGAAAGCGGCAAGCGTCGTGCGGCACTGGCTGCACCTATCGAGATGGGCGTCGAGCCGATCGCGCTCGGCGTCGGTCAGGTCGCCGGCGAAGGACGCGCTGATCAGCTCCTCGAAGGGCTCGTGTCGATCCATCGTCATCGCGCGAAGCCCTCTGCCGCGAGCGCCCGACGCATCTCGCCGCGGGCCCGACAGAGCAGCGTGCGCACCGCGGCATACGAGAGACCCATGACGTCGCCGATCTGCTGCGCGCTCATGTCGTCGAGGTCGCTGAGCAGCAAGCACTGCCGATGGTTCGGCCGAAGGTGCATCAACGCTCGCTGGACGCGCTCATCGAGCGTGGCAGCCATCACCTGCGCCTCAGGCCCCGGGCGGTGGTCCGGGCGGTTGGCGAAGGCGGGAGCGTCGTCGCCCATGGGCGTCACCATTCGCCGCCGGCGCATGTCGTCGATGGCGGTGTTGGTGGCGATCCGATACAGCCACGATCGGGTCGACGTGGCTTCGGTCACGGTGTCGAGCTTGCGATAGGCCTTGATGAACGTGTCCTGCGTGATATCGGCTGCTCGGTCGGGATCGCCGACCATGCGCAGCACGTAATTGTGGATCGGCGCCGCGTACTCCTCGAAGAGGCGGGCGAACGCAGTCTCGCTGCTGTCGACGGCGCGGCGCGTCACCGCAGGAAGATCCCACGGGATCGGGCCGCGAACCGCCATCGAGCGCACCTCGTCCTCCGCACGTACCGCCCCTCCTCGGCCAGCCTGTGACGCGTCGGCTTCGGCATCTGTTACCGCTGCAGATGCCCTCGCAGCACCTCGGCCGCGTACTCGGGTGCGACGGGGTTCACCGCCAGGGCGGTGGCTCGCTCCAGCCCGGCGATCACCCGCAGGCGGGGATGCACCTCCCAGTGCCAGTGAAACGTCTGGTCCAGGCGCTCGCCGGCGGGCGAGGTGTGCAGGAACAGGTTGTACGGCGGGTTGCCGAGCGCATCGAGCGCGTGCAGCGCCCGCTGGAGCGTGGCGGTCATCGACGTGATGCCGTCATCGTCGAGTCCGGTGAAGTCGGCCGCATGCGCGCGGGGCACGATCATCATCTCGAACGCGGAACGGCTCGCGGCCGGCGCGAAGACCACCGCGTGGTGGTCGGCCAGGACGAGCCGCTCCCCGTTCTCCTCCTCGGATTCCGCGAGGGCACACCACACGCACCGGCGGGACTTGATCATCTGGCGGGCGCCGCCACCGATCTCCTCGGCGACCCAATGCGGAACCTGCGGGATGGCGTACAGCTCGACGTTGAGGTGCGAGGTGCGGGAACCCGCCTGGCGACCGTGGCTCTGGACGACTTGGATGTAGAGGGGTTCGGGTCGCCCCTCGGCGTCGGTCTCGCGCGGCCCGGCGGCCAACGCGCGCATGGTGTCGCGGGCGGCACGCAGGAGCCCACCGGCCAACTGCGGGGCCGCTTCTGCCATGCGTTCGTGGTGATCGCGCGGCCCGACCAGGATCTCCCAGGATCCGGTGGCGCGCTCGACCTCGCTGAGGCTGAGCTGCGCGGCGCGCGCCTTCGACGAGTCGATGTGGTGGAATGCGTCCGAGCGGAGTGGCACGCGGCGAACCCCGTGGGACGGTTCCTTGGATGGGGCGTCATCGCAATGCCGGCAATGGGTGCCCTCGACCGGCTGCGCCTCGACCGCGAAGGCGTCGCGCTCGAACGCACGGTCCGCCACGATCGCCGACCACCAGCCCGTGACCGGGTCCCGTCGCAGCTCGAACACGGCGGCATCGTACCCGATGGTGTCGCACGGTCAGCGCAGCGCGTCGATCAGCTCATACGGGTCGGTCCCGACGATCGGGGTGCCATACAGCTCCATCGCACCGATGTCGGACGGACGGCTGAGCGGATCGCCTCGATCGACGAGATGCACGATGGGCGGGATCTGCACCCAGTCCTCGGCATGGGCGAGTGGGGGACGCCACAGGGCGAGATTGAAGGACTGAACGCCGACTCGGTCGCGGTAGGCCACCAGGGTTCTGCCCACCGCATGGGCGAAGCGAGGATCGGTCTCCTCCATGCCTGCGCTACCGACCAGGACGAGCTCCCGCTCCTTGCGCGGCGTGAGGTTGGCCAGGAGCGTGACCCCGTCGTCCATCTCAATCGCCAGGCCCAGGCTGCGATGCACGGCGATCAACTCCTCGACGAGGTCGCCGCCATGGTGCTCTGCGTAAGATGCGGCATCCCTTCGAAGGCGCTCGACGCGCTCGTAGTGCATCCCGGATCCGAGCAGCGCCTGGGCGTGGCCGTGGATGATCGAGCCGCCTGCTCGCCAGAGACAGTTCCAGATCAGCAGGTAGTTCACCGACGCCGGGTCATCGGTCCGCGCCCGCTCCGCCCAAGCTCGACCAGTGGCGAGGATGTCCGTCACCAGCTCCGCATCGAACTCGAGTGGATCGTGGGCATCGAACACGATCACCGCGTGGTGCGCATCCGCAAGCGCCGCGTTCGCTCCGGTCATGAGGCGCGTCCCGCGGATCCTGCCGAAGGTGTCGGCCGGCGTGCCGGTCTCGGGATGGCAGAACGGGTCGCCCTCGGTGTCCGCGATCTCCGTAGCCGCGTCACGGGCGTGCGATGGGCCATCGACCGGGCGCCTTGCCCGCAGCCGGGAAAAGATGGTGGGGTCGAGCGTCGCACGGTTCATGACCTTCACGATGACCTGCTCGCGGACGGCCTCCACCGACCCGAACGTCCTCACCAGCCACCGCGCCAGCGCAGGTGGCGGGTCGGTCCGACCGTGGACGATCCGGATGTCCAGGAGCCTGTCGGCGCGCTCCCGCTGGGACGCAGGGAGTGCTGCCATCCGCCGGGCGATCTCTTGGTACATTTCCGGGAGCCTACCGCGCAGATCCGACGGCTGAGTCGGAGAATGCACCCGTACCCGCGTGACGCGCGCGACTTCCGCACGCGGCGGACCCGATCCGGGGGCGCCCGCCGCAGTGTGCCTTCGTGCACGAAGCCGGCCTTCTCGTACGCGCGCCGGGCGCGCTCATTGTTCGCATATACGGTGAGACTGATGCGCTCGAGCCGCAGCTCGCCGAAGCCGAAATCGCAGATGGCGCGCAGCGCATCAGTCCCTTGGCCCTTGTTCCATTCCGTCTTCTCGCCGATGGCGATCCCGAACTCTGCGCTGCCGTTGCGGAGGTCGAGGCCGTGGAGGCCGATGGTCCCGATCGGACGCGCGTCCGACAGGCGGCAGATGACGAAGTGGTAGTCGGTGGTGCCCTGCGCGGCGAGCATGCGGTCGAACCAGGCTGCCTCGGAAGCGTCGCTCATCGGCGCGTGCATGGCCAGGTTGCGCAGCACGTCGGCGTCGTTGAACCAGCGCACGAAGAGCGGCAGGTCGTCGCGCTCCGGGCACGGAGAAACACCTGCTCGCCCCGAATGATCGGCCGGCGTTCGGGTAGGCTGGTCATCTGCGCCCCGAGTCTAGCGACTGAAGGAGAACCGACACTCATGGCCGCCATCCGTACCGCGACCGTCACCTGGACCGGCAATCTCGCGACCGGCTCCGGCACGGTGACCGCCGGCACCAGCGAGCTCTTCACCGATCTTCCCGTTTCGTGGGCAGCCCGCACCGAGGCGCCCTCCGGGCAGACCTCCCCGGAGGAGCTGCTGGCGGCCGCCCACGCATCCTGCTTCTCGATGCAGCTCGCCGTCGGCCTCGACCGAGCCGGCACGCCGCCCGATCACCTGCACGTCTCGGCCACGGTCACCTTCGACAAAGTCGGCGACGCCTGGACGGTCACCACATCCCAACTGGATGTGATCGGGGTCGTGCCCGGGCTGGATGACGCAGGGTTCGAGGCCGCCGCCCAGGCGGCGAGGGACGGCTGCCCCATCTCTCGCGCCCTCGCCGGCAACGTCGAGCTCTCGGTCTCGGCCACGCTGGAGGACGACCACCAGTAGTCGCCAGCCTCAACGCCCGGCCTGAAACCTTTGGTGGCTCGATCGGCTCGTAATGGGTGAGCGGCGCAACCGTGCGACGTTCAGACCACAGTACCGATGGGAGCCACACACAGTGAACCTGCATGCCTCCATACGCGGACTACCCATCGCGGTGGGCGGCCTCCTCGTCCTCGCCGGGGTCACGCTCGCGACCGGCGGCCCCGGCGCCGACGAAGGCGCGTCGTCGCCCACTGCCTCTCCCTCGCCCATCGTCGCAGGGACGTCCGGCGCCGTGGTCAGGCCGGAGCCGAGCGCCAGCGACAACGGCGTGACTGCCGCGTCCGCTTCCCCGACGGCCTCTGCTGACGACAGCGGCGCGGGCTCCGCAGGCGACGCTTCACCGAGCCCGTCGCCGACCAGCTCGCCGAGCGTGGCACCCGGCCCTTCACTGGGTGGTGGCGACGAAGACGGCCAAGACGTGTCGGCGAGCGCGTCACCCGTGTCGGCCAGGATCGAGGATGACGACGACAACTCTGGTCCGGGTGACGGGGACGACGACACTGCCGACGACTCGGGTCCGGGCAGCGGTGACGGCAATGACGCTGACGACACCTCTGGTCCGGACGATGACGCTGACGACAGCTCGGGCCCGGGCGACGGCGACTGATCAGCGGCCGCATGCAGTGTGGGCAGCCGCATGGCACGATGGGGGCGTGGACGACCGCGCCCTCGTCGATGCCACGCTCGCCGGGGACCGGCAGGCGTTCGGCCTCTTCGTCGAGCGCGAGACGCGATCGGTGTACCGCGTATGTCTCCGCATCCTCGGCCGGCCGCAGGACGCCGAAGACGTCACGCAGGAGACCTTCGTGGCGGCGTATCGAGCGATCGGCAGCTTCCGGGGTGAGGGGCCGCTTCGCGCCTGGCTGTTGCGGATCGCGACGCGCCAGGCCTGTCGCCGCCTTGCTCAGCGACGGCCGGCCGCCGACGTCGACAGAGTGCCCGAGCCGTTCCTTGCCGACTCCGGAGCCGATCCGAATCGCGTGGTCGTCGCTTCGGAGCGCCGATCGGAGATTCGCGACGCGGTCATGGCTCTCCCCGAGCCCTACCGGGAGGTGGTCGCCCTCCGCTTTTTCGGAGAGCTCTCGCTGGCCGACGTGGCCGATGCAACCGGCCGGCCGATCAACACCGTGAAGACCCACCTTCGTCGCGGGCTCGACCGCCTTCGACCACTGCTCGGCGTCGACGGAGCCGACCGATGAGCCGATACCCATTCGACTCCGCCGAGCTCGGACGCCATGACGCCGACATGGACCGCGTGGCCGCCATGCTCGAAGGCTATGCGTCCGACATGGGCGAGCCGCCGATCGACCTGGCGGTGCGTATCCGGGCAGCGCTCGACGACGAGCCGATCCCGGCAACCGGTTGGTGGGCCTCGCTGCTGGCGACCCTCGCCGGGTGGCAGGGTCCCTTGCGGCTGGTGGTGGCCACCGCGGTGCTGGCGATCGCGGTGGTTGGTGCCGTGGTCCTCGGTGACCTGGCCGATCGGGCGCGAGAGAGTACCGGCTCCTCGCCTCCCCCCAGCCAGACCATGCTCCCGTCGCCGACGCCCAGCCCCACGCCGACGCCGACGCCGACGCCGACGCCGAGTCCGACGCCCACGTTGAGTCCGTCACCGTCTTCATCGGCCTCCGAGGCAGCGGACCCGAGCGCATCGGAAGACGATGCTGACGAGGTCGAGACCCCGGAGCCGAGCGAGTCGGATGACGACAACAGCGGATCAGGCGGCGGCGACAACAGCGGCCCCGGCGGCGGCTGACGGTCAGGGTTCGAGGCCGCCCAGCATCCAGGTGTCGCCGAGCGCCCCGTCGGCCATGCGCCCGCCGAACAGGATCGCGCGGCGGTCCGCCCCGTCGACGATGAGCTCCGCGCCCGCCCGTCCGGGTGGAGTGTCGCCTCCGGGTTCGAGGGGCTCGGCGTCGGCAGCGTCGTCGTCCAGGACCCACAGGTCATTGGAGAACGAGCCATCGACCGCCTGTCCTCCGAACACGATCGTGCCGCCATCGTGACGCGCTCGCGCGTACAGGTTTCGCGCGGGTGGCAGCCTCCCCTCGATTTGCTCCCAGCCGCCGTCACGCAGCACCCAGCGGTCGTCGAGCGCCGTCACACCGGTGGTCTGGCCGGCGTACAGCGCCAGTTCTCCATCATCGGTCCACCAGCAGCCATGCAGGCAGCGCTCGACCGGACGCGTCCCGTCGGGAGTCTCGTCCGTCCAGGCACCGGCTGCGAAGTCGTATGCGCGGGTGTCGGAGAAGCGCGTCTGGTCCTGGGTGAAGCCGTGACTGATCCAGAGCCGGCCGTCGGAGCCGATCCCGGCACACGAGCCGTACCGGGGAATCGGCAGCGCGCCCTCGGCCGGCAGCTCGGCCCAGGTATTGGCGACCGGGTCGTAGGCCCACAGGTCGTTGAAGAAGGAAGGACCGGCCTGGCCGGCGAAGATGACGACCCCGACCTCGTCGACCCACACCGCCTCGTGTCCGAAGCGCGCGGGCGGCGCTGCGGTGGGAGCCAGCTGTGTCCACGTCTCGTCGCCGAGGTCGAATGCCCAGGTGTCGTCGAAGATGGTGCCGCCGTCGCGGCCTCCGAAGAGGTAGGCGACCTCCCCGGCGGAGTCCAGCGTCCAGGTGTGGTCCTCGCGCGCGGCGGGACCGTCGACCTCGAGGCGCGTCCACGCCAGCGGCTCGGGCGTCGGCGTCGCCGCGGCGGTTGGCTGCTGGGACGGGGGCGCTGGGCTGTCTGACGCAGGCGCAGACGCAGCCGGCTCGGAGCGCTCGGTGACCGGCGATGCCTGCGTCGAGCCGGTGGCAGCCGGGCCAGCCGCGCACGCTGCGAGGAGCACCGCGACCAGGCCGAGGGCAGGAGATAGGTTCGGGCGCATGCCTCGCAGCATACGGCCAATCGTCATGCGCCCTGTTGTTCGGGATTCTGCTCCCAGAGCCCGATCTGATTGCCCTCACTGTCGGTGAGGACTGCGAACCAGCCCATGCCGGGAACCTCGGCCTTGGAATCGACCACCGTGCCGCCCAGGTCGGCTACCCGTGCGAGCGTCTCGTCGATCGAATCGACGTTGACGTAGGCGCGCAGCTTCTCTGGCGCCATCTGGCCTCGCTTGCCGATGGCACCGGCGGTGCCGGCCTCACCGACCGGAGTGGTGAACACGTGGTAGCCCTCGAATCCCGGCACCTCCGGCGCGAAGCTCCAGCCGAACAGGTCGCCGTAGAAGCGCTTCGCGCGTTCGGTGTCGTCGGCCGGAATCTCGATGTGGGTGAAGTCGCCGTGCTGCATCTGGTTCCTCCTGTGATATCTACCGTCGGTCCATGAAACATACGACGCCGGGCACGCCGGAGGTTCGACCGGCCCTGCATCCAATTCGGCGGATGGAACGTCAGGTGCGCATGCCGACCATCGAGATTCTTTCCCTCATCGTCGCCACGATCTTCCTCATCGCGCTCCTCAACAGCCTGGACGACGATCAGGTCGCTCGCTGACCCGGCATCCGACGTAGGCGCGCACAGGACCGATGCGCCGCGCCGTCGCGCGGCGAGTGGCCGATGGCGGCGGAGAGCTGCCATCGGAGCATGGCGGGACTTCAGCTCATCCCGCCATTGCCAGGAGCCACCACTTCACATGGACACAGCCGTCTCCTTCCGCATCGCCGCAGCGCCGGCCGATCTCACCACCTTCGCCGCCTGCCTGCGCGGCACCCTGGTCCGACCGGACGACGCCGCCTTCGAGGAGGATCGCCTGGTCTGGAACATGGCCGGCCAGGGCACGCCCATGGCCATCGTCCGCGCCGCCGACAGCGGCGACGTTGCGACGGCCATCGAGTTTGCCCGCAGCAACGACTTCGAGATCGCGGTGCGCAGCGGCGGTCACAGCCTGGCCGGTCACAGCAGTGGCGACGGCGTGCTCGTCATCGACATGCGCGACCTGCGCGGCCTGCACATCGATCCCGAGCGACGCCTGGCATGGGCCGGCGCGGGCCTGACGGCCAGCGAGTACACGGAAGCCGCCGCGGCACATGGGCTTGCCACGCCGTTCGGCGACACGGGTTCGGTCGGCATCGCCGGCCTGACCCTCGGCGGCGGGATCGGGTGGTTGGCACGAAAGCACGGCCTGGCCATCGACGCGCTGGTCGAGGCCCAGGTCGTGACGGCGAACGGGGAGGTCGTCACCGCCTCGGAAACCGAGCATCCCGACCTCTTCTGGGCGATCCGCGGCGGCGGCGGCAACTTCGGCGTCGTCACGCGCTTCACGTATCGGCTCTACCCCGTCGAGCAGATCCTCGGCGGCGCGCTCTTCCTGCCGCCGACGCGCGACGTGCTGCGCAGCCTGGTGCCGGTCGCGGCGTCGGCGCCGGAGGAGCTGACGACGATCGGCTTCATCATGCCGATCCCACCTGTGCCGTTCGTGGCCGAGGAGCACCACGGCAAGCCCAGCCTGGTCCTGATGTTCGTCTATGCCGGCGACCCCCAGGCCGGGCTGGAGGCGATCGCACCCTTCCGGGCGGCGGCGGCTCCGTTCGGCGAGGCCGTCATGCCGATGCCATACCCGGGCATCTATGACTTCACCGCCGAGGGAGCAACTCGCCATGCGAGCACGACACGCTCGGTCTTCATGGACGTGCTGGACGATGCATCAGTGGATGCCATCGTCGATGCCCTGGCGATTGCTCCGCCCATGTCGATGATCCAGATCCGCGTCTTCGGAGGTGCCATGGCCCGCGTGCCCGCTGACGCCACCGCGTTCGCGCATCGAGCCGCATCGGTCATGGTCTCGATCATGAGCGGCTTCATGGAGCCGGAGATGGAGGAGGCTGCCACGGCCTGGAATCGGTCGCTCTTCGCGGTCCTCGAGCCGAAGGCGACCGGCGTCTACGCCAACTTCCTCGAGGACGAGGGCGATGAGCGGATCCGGGTCGCTTATCCGGCAGCCAGCTACGAGCGGCTGGCGCGCATCAAGCGGCGATACGACCCCGCGAACCTCTTCCATCGCAACCAGAACATCCGTCCGTCCTGACTTTGAGGCGGCAACCCGCGACGCTGCTATCTCCCGCCAGCTGGGGCTACCGATCAGGAATCCCCGACACGTGGCGCCGATGACGGGTCAACTGCTCACGTCGTGGAAGATAGCCGCGTCTCGCGACGGGATCCCATCCTAGTCCCCACCTCGCGGGAGATGCCGCCCGGCATACACGGACGGAGCGTGGAGCGGGAGACGAGATTCGAACTCGCGACATCCACCTTGGGAAGGTGGCGCTCTGCCAACTGAGCTACTCCCGCCCGAGAGCGCGACGATGGTACCTGACGCCTGGCGCTGGCGCCTCAGCCGGCGTCCGACGAAATCTGTGTCGTGGTCTCGGCTGTCGGCTTGGTGACGGCCGCGCCCTCCGTGGGCTGACGCCCAATGAGCGTGTCGAGCCGAAGTAGCAGGGGCGGACACCCGAGCTGCGTGAGCAGGCGCCGTCCGTCGGTGACCGCCTCGCGGTACGCCTCGCTCGATGGCGCGAGCACGGCGACCATGCCGATGCAGGTCAGTGCATCGTCGAAGGGAAGGTCGAGGTCTCGGAAGACGCGGCGGGCCTGCCGGAACAGGCTGATGGCTTCCGTGTCCCTTTCCTCGAGCGCGGCGAGACCGCCCGTCAGCGCATCCAGGGTGGCTTCGATCGCTCTGCCGAAGGATCCGGTGCTGGCGAATCGATCGAGGTCGGCGCGCAGGCTCTCGGTGTCCTTCATCCACCATGCCGCCCGCGCGGACTCGCTGAGCGTCTCGGCCAGCGTGGTGCCCGAGATCGGTGCCAGCTGGAGCCATAGCCGCCTGGCATCCGCATCACGCCCCTGGAACGTGGCCACCCGGGCCGCTGTTGCAAGGAACTGCCCCGTCGTGGCCGGATCTCCCAGCTCCTGTGTGATCGTCTCGAGCTCTGCCAGCTCCCTTGATGGATCATCGCCACGTGCCGCCGCGAACACGGCAAGCCCCGCCAGCACGATGACCCGGTGCGATCGGTCCGCGATATCGCCGATGCTGCGGATGTCGGCCTCAGCGCGCTCCCACTCGCCCGAGCGCATGGCGAACTCGGCGGCGTTTCCCGTCAGCACCACGGCGAACGAGCGGAGCCCCAGGCGCCGGGCGAGCGCGAGCCCTTCACGCGCGGACGCCAGTGCGGCACGGGGATCATCGAGGCTCTCCGCGAAGCCGCGATTGATGGCGGCTCGGAGGGCGGCGTCTGGCATGTCGTTTGCTTCGGCCAGCTGCCCGCCGCCCGAAATGAGCATCAACCCCTCGCGCGACCGGCCGACCAGGATCAGCGCCGTGCCCTTCGTGACCAGCGTGTCCGCGGTGATGTGCACGAGGTTGAGGTGCTCGGCAACGGCGAGGACGCGGTCAGCCGTCGCGATCGCATGTTCCGCCTGCTCGAGGAAGAAGTAGGCACGTGCGAGCTGGCCATCGAGGGCCACCAAGATCGGGTCACCGTCGAGGTCGGCATATTCCTGGCGTGCAGCCTCGAGGAGCTCAAGCGCCTGGTCCGGTCGGTATGTGTCCAGCAGGGTCCGCGCCGCTTCCGCAGCGGCTGCCGCCGCCCGCGATCGATCCCCGAGGTCCGCTTGAAGCTCACGGGTCTTCGTGAAGTGGTCGATCGCCTCGTCGTGCCGTGCGGCGGAGGCGGCAGATGCGCCGGCGCGCTCGTGGAGCTCTGCCTGCTCAGCCGGATCGGCGGTCACTCGCAGGGCTTGTTCGAGGAAGCGGAACGCCTGGTCATGGGCGCCCAGCACGCTCGCCCGATCCGCGGCGGCCTTGAGGGCGATCCGGGCCTGCGCGGCCAGTGCATCGGCCTCAGGGCCCACCGTTGCCATCTCGTGGGCTGAGAGATAGTGCCCAGCCAAGGCGCCGGCCAGCTCATCGGTCGAGAGGCTCTCGAAGTGGCGAGCCGCAGCAAGGTGGCGGGCCTTGCGGTCAGCTCGAGCCAGGGTGTTGTAGGCGACCTCCCGGATCAGCGACTGCACGAACGCGTACTGACCGCGGTCCGGGGCCCTTGGATCCGCCCGTAGCACGAGCAATTCCCGCCGGACCAGAGCGCGCAGGCGGGGCTCCAGTTCGGCGCCATCCGACCGGGTGACCGCCATTACCCCGTCGATGGTGAAGCTCTGCCCAAGGACCGATGCGTCCTGGAGGAGCGCTCGATCAGCCGGCTCCAGTGCGTCGAGCCGAGAGGCGATGAGCGCCGTCAGCGTCTCGGGCACCGCCAGGTGCGAGAGCTCGCCAGTCGGGACGTAGGCGCCATCCTGCTCGACCAGCCGCCCCTCGGCGACCAGCGTGCGGACGGTCTCGACCGCGTAGAGCGGCACTCCGTCGGCCCGCGTCACGATGGCCCGGATCGCACCCTCGGGAAGCCCGGGGATGAGGCCGTTCAGCAGGGCGCGCATCGCCGATTCGGGCAGAGGCTCCAGGAAGAGCGACGTGAACTGGCGCTTGCCCGCGCCCCACGTGGGCCGCTTCTCGAGCAGCTCCGGACGAGCGAGCGTCACGATGTAGATCGGCAGGTCGCGCGTCCACTCGAGTAGGTGGTCGATGAAGTCGAGCAGTCCGCTATCGGCCCAATGAAGGTCCTCGAAAACGAGCGCCACCGATCCGGTCGCCGCCATCCGCTCGAAAAAGGTACGCCACGCCGCAAACAGCTGTTCCGAGCCGCCGGATGGGTCGCCGATGCCCAGCAGCGTCAGCATCGCCGGCTCGATCCAATACCGCTCGGCTTCGTCGGGTACGTGCTCGGCCAGCATGGCCGCAAGGCCGGCGCGGGTCGTGGCTTCGTCATCCGTCTCGGCAAGCCCGGCGCGGGTACGAATCATCTCGCCGAGTGCCCAGAAGGTGATCCCCTCGCCGTAGGCCGGGCTGCGGCCGGAGTGCCACCACACCGGTTCCAGGACGCCGTCAATGTACTTGAGGAGCTCCCACGCCAGGCGGCTCTTGCCGATTCCGGCCGGCCCCATGATCGAGACGAGCCGCGGTCGCCGCTCGCGCGTGACGGCGTGGTACTGGTCCTTGAGCTGGCGGAGCTCCTCCTCGCGGCCTACGAACGGGGCTTCGAGCCCGCCGGACCGATTGCGGCCACCCCGCTCAGCGACTACGCGCACGGCACGGAAGGCCGGCACCGAGCTCTGCTTGCCCTTCAGTGCGGGCGTGCCTGCCTCCTCGAACACGATCGCGGCTGATGCGGCGCGCATGGTCGACTCGCCCACGAGGACAGTGCCGGGCTCGGCGACGCTCTGGAGGCGAGCGGCCGTATTCACCAAGTCCCCGGCCACCATCCCCTGGTCTGTGGCGCCCAACGTGACAGCCGCTTCCCCGGAGAGCACTCCGGCTCGGGCATGGATCGTCTCGCCCAGAGCGCGCACGTTGTCGGTCAGGTCCATCGCGGCGCGAACTGCGCGCTCAGCATCGTCCTCGCGGGCGGTCGGCGTGCCCCATACCGCCATGACCGCATCGCCGATGAACTTCTCGACCGTGCCGCCGTATCTCTCGACCGTCTCGCGGGCGATCTCGAAGTAGCTCATGAGCGTCTCGCGGACCTCCTCCGCATCGCGCTCCTCGGCGAATGGGGTGAACCCAACGATGTCGGCAAACAGGACGGTGACAAGGCGGCGCTCCGCGACAGGAGCATTGGCAGGCGCGTTCCCCGAACCCTGGGAGGGGGCCAGCGCGGTCGCGCACTCGCTGCAGAACTTGGCGGAGGGCGAGTTACCCGTGCCGCACGAGGGGCAGGTCCTCGCCAGCGGCGCCGCGCACTCAGAGCAGAACTTCGCTCCTGGTAGGTTCTCGGTGCCACATTGCGAACATCCCATTCAGACGCCTCTCGCTCGGGTCGTCGGCGACAGCCGCACTCAGGGTACCCGAGTGGAGGGCGAGGCGAAATGCAGGGAACGCGACGCGAACAACCCGCGACGCCGCTGTTGGTCTCGGCGTCGTCTGTGCGCGGACCGCTCGGCGGATCGTCTGTGTCAGGCTCCTCAGATCCCAGCGCTGGCGGCCGCAGCCGCCGCGACCGTGAAGGTCAGCGCGCCGGCGGTGAGCGTGGCGGCCAGTCGTCGCGCGGTGAGCAATCGCTGCGCGGGGCGGTCGACGGAGACCGAATCGGTGGAGCGCTCGCGAGCGACCTTCTGCAGCAACGCCGCGTGGCTGAGTCGCTCGTGATGGATCTGATCGGCCAGCTGATGTGTGCTGACGTTGGGTGCGAACATCGGAACTACCTCCTCGGGCCGGGTGCCGGTACGCGGCGTTGAATGCGCGAATCTTCCGCTCGGCCAGGCTCCGCTGCGATCCGATGGGCGACGCCCCGTCCGTCATCCTGTCGATGCTGTCCTGATCGGCCACAGCCCTCGTTTGCTGTCGCCTGCACGACACGCCCTTGACGGATACGACCGTGGGGACGACAGTGGCCATACGAGCAAGAGGGGACCGCGCGTGCCCGACCACGGCCTGGCTGTCGACAGCCTGCGACGCTGCGCGCTCTTCGCCCACGTGGACGACGAGGGGCTTCGCCTGCTCGCGGGGCTCATGCGTCCTCGCAGATTCCGCCGGAACGAGGTCATCTTCCACCAGGGCGATGTCGGAGACTCGCTGCACATCGTGGTGGACGGCGGGGTGAAGATCGTCCTTCCATCGCCGGAAGGCGACGAAGCGATCATCGCCAGCCTCAAGCCCGGCGACTTCTTCGGCGAGCTGGCCCTGCTGGACGGATCCCCACGATCGACCACGGCCACCGCCCTGGAGCCGACCGAGACGCTGGCCCTCCCTCGCGACCAGTTCCTGCGTCTTCTCCCCGAGGATTCGCGGCTGGTGACAGCCTTGCTGCGGGCCCTCGCCGGTGAGCTGCGCCGGTTGACCGGCCACGTCGAGGAGCTGCACTTCCTGGACCTGGCGGGACGTCTCTCGATGCGTCTCGTACGCCTGGCTCGCGATGCCGATCCGATGGCCAGCGGTCGCATCGAGCTGAACTGGCCCTTCACGCAATCCGATCTGGCGGCCATGATCGGCGGAACTCGGCAGAGCGTGAACAAGCTCCTGAGCGGCCTCGTCGACGGTGGCCTGCTGGAGATCGAGCACGAGACGCTGGTGATCAGCGATCTCGCCGCCCTCGAGGCACGGAGCGCCCGGTAAGGTGTCGACTAGCCGACAGCGGACGTGTCACCAGGGCGCTTCGCGATCTGTACGGTTGGCCCATAGGATGACGTCATCGCGGTTACACCGCCCGCCCACAGGAGGAACGCACGCATGGATGACTATCGGCGGCGGCCGCTAATGGAGGGCTTTTCGCGACCGGGTTCGCTCGGCGGGGAGGCATTCAACGACGACGAAGTAGAGGGACACATCATGACGGACCAGACCGACGACACCAGGAAGCTCGACGAAGACACCGAGGGTCATTTCCGGGCCACCGATGACGACACCGAGGGTCATTTCCGGGCCACCGATGACGACGACACCGAGGGCCACGGCAAGCTAAAGGCCACCGATGACGACGACACCGAGGGCCACGGCATGCTGAAGGCCACCGATGACGACGACACCGAGGGCCACGGCATGCTGAAGGCCACCGATGACGACGACACCGAGGGCCACCGTTTGCTGAAGGCCACCGATGACGACGACACCGAGGGCCACGTGGTGAACCGCCTCAGGTAGCAGGCCACGTCGGTGGCAGACAAGCAGGTCGAAGCCGCGCTCGCCGCACTCGTTGCGGCGGCGCGGCATTCTGCGATCGGGCGCCGTCTTCAGGGCGACATCGAGACGCGCCTGCTTCAGAGCATCGTCGACGCGACCGTCCGCCTCTTCGACGCCGAGGCGGCATCGATCGCGCTGTTCGAGCAGGATCCCGATCGACTCGAGTTCCGCGTCGCCGCCGGCGAGCAGGGGGCCGGTGCCGTCGGGCTGACCGTGCCGCCCACGCAGGGGATCGCGGGATTCGTCTACTCCACCGGCCAGGCGCTGTCGCTCTCCGACGTCGCCGATGATCCGAGATTCAACCGTGATGCGGCCGAGCAGACCGGCTACGTGCCGCGATCGATCGCCGCCGCGCCCCTCCTGGACGAGCAGGGCACGGTCGGCGTCCTCCAGGTGCTCGACAAGCGCGGATCGCCCACCTTCTCGCTGAATGACATGGAGCTTTTGAGTGTGTTCGCGGCGCAGGCGACGGTCGCCATCGGGGCGGCGCGGGTGCAGCGCGACACCGAGCGCCTTCTTCGAAGCGTGCTCGCCCAGGTCGGACCAGACCTCGACGACGCGCAGGTCGATGATCTCGTGGCCGGCGCCACGGCCGGCCTCGACGTCGATGATGAGGCTCCGTTCTGGCGCCTCGTCGATCAGGTGGCTCGGCTCCGCTCCCTCACCGATCGCGAGACTGCGCTGCTGACCGACATCCTGGACGTGGTCGCGGTGCACGCCGGGCGCGCGCGGCGTCCTCGATCAGGGCGGTGACCGATCAGCTTCCGGCCTGGTCGGAGCCGTTCGCGGACCCGAAGCACACATTGCGCCGCGCCCTGCGGCTTCGCGGCCTCACTCGAGAATGGGCGTGGGGCGGCGCCACCGGCAAGGGCGTGCGCGTCGGAATCATCGACTCGGGGCTCGAGAACGATCACCCCCAGCTCCGCGGTCGGGTGGTCGAGAACGTCACGGTCGAGATCGGCGGTGAAGAGCCCGTCGTCGTCCCGGACCAGGCGGTCGACATGTTCGGTCACGGCACGGCCTGCGGGGCGATCATCGTCGGCCTGGCGCCCGAAGTCGAGATCGTCTCGATCCGCGTCCTCGGACCGGACCTGCGTGGCAAGGGCACCGCGTTTGCCGCCGGTCTCGAGTGGGCGATCGACCAGGGCCTCCAGGTCTGCAACCTGAGCCTGTCGTCGAAGAGCGAGTCGCTCTATCCGATCTTCCACGACCTGGCGGATCGTGCCTACTTTCGTGGGACGGCGCTCATCAGCGCGGCGAACAACGTGCTTGCGCCGAGCTATCCGTCGCTCTTCTCATCGGTCTTCTCGGTGGCGGCGCACGCGGAGCCCGATCCCTGGCGCCTCTACTACAACCCGGCGCCGCCGGTCGAGTTCGGCGCCTGGGGCGTCGACGTGCCGATCGCCTGGAAGGACGGCGGCAACACCGTCGCCACCGGCAACAGCTTCGCCGCCCCCCATATTGCGGGACTGGTTGCGCTCATCCTCTCGAAGCACCCGGGCCTGAGCCCGTTCGAGGTCAAGGCGCTCTTGGCCAGCGTCGCTGACAATCCGGGTCGTCGCCGCCGCCCCCGCGGATTAGGGGCTCCGCGCCCGTGAGCCTCCTCCGCGTCTATGTCGACCTCTTCCGGCGCAATCGGGCCCTCGCGCGGCTGCTGGCCGGAGAGTTCATCTCCGGGATCGGCGACTGGCTCTACCTCGTGGCAGTCCTGGTGGTCGTCTACGCCGAAAGCAACTCCGCGGTGCTGCTCGGAATCGTGGGAGCCGCGCGCATCCTGCCATACGTGCTGCTCTCCGTGCCGGCGGGGATGGTTGCGGATCGGTTCGACCGACGCATGGTCCTGCTGGTGACCGACGTGGCACGCGGCGTCCTGATGCTGTGCCTGGTAGCCGCCGTGGTGGTGGATGCGCCGACGGCGGTGATCGTCGCCATCTCGATCCTGGCGGCCTGCTTCTCGACATTCTTTGGTCCGGCGATCGCGGCGCTCCTGCCGATGCTCGTCGACGAGAGCGATCTCGGCCCGGCCAACAGCGCGTGGGCGACGCTGGACAACGTCGCCTTCATCCTCGGTCCCGCCCTGGCCGGGGTGCTGCTCGCGAGCGGCGGCCTCGAGTTTGCCTTCCTGCTCAACGCGATCTCCTTCGGCATCGTGGCCGTCGTCCTGTGGCGCCTGCCCGTACCGCGTGCCGCCGTCTCCGCGGAGTCGGGCGGCATGGCCACCCCTTCGCCTCCGGTCGGATGGCGGCAGCTGGTCCGTCCGCTGGCCGGGCCTTTCGTCCTCGATGCCACCACGAGCATCGTCGGCGGTGGCGTCGGCGTGCTGACGGTCGTCATCGCGGTCGACGTCCTGAACGCCGGCCAGGCCGGTACCGGCTATCTGAACGCGGCCGTCGGAGTCGGTGGCGTCGTGGCAGGGGTCGGAGCCGGCGTGCTCCTGGCGCGACGCCTGGGCGTGCCGCTGATCCTGGGTGGCGTCGTCGGCGGGATCGGCCTGGCCTGGTTGGCGCTGGCGGGGGATCTCTTCACCGCGATGATCGCCATCGCGGTCGCGGTCGGCGGCCTGCTGCTGCTCGACGTGGTCAACACGACCCTGATTCAGCGCATCGTGCCCGACGAGCTGCGTGGGCGCGCGATGGGCGTCCTCCAGGCGACTTCGGCGATCCTCTACTCGCTCGGCTCGCTGGTGATGCCGATCATGGCCGGCGCGTTCGGGGTCGGCCCGGTGCTCATCGGCTCGGCCGTCATCACCGTGGTCGGCGTCGCGGCTGCCCTCGCGCTATCGGTCGGTGGATCGGGGCCAGCCGAGCTGGAACCGGCGCGCGCCCGGCTTGTGCAGCATCCGATCTTCAGCGGGCTGCCGGCGGCACGGCTCGAGGCGGCGGCCCGACAGCTGGTGGAGCTTCCGATGGCCACCGGGCGCGCGATCGTGCGGCAGGGGGACCCGGCCGACCGGTTCTATCTCATCGGCGAGGGGACGGTGCGGGTGACCCAGGCGGCGGACGGCGGAGAAGAGGTGCATCTGCGAGACCTTGGCCCCGGCGACGTCTTCGGCGAGATCGGGTTGCTGCGCCGCATGCCACGTACCGCGACCGTGACAGCCGCCACGCCGGGCACCCTCCTGGCGCTGGAGGCCGGCTCGTTCCTGGACCTCGTCGGCTCCGGGCCGGGCTTGAGCACGCGCCTCCTGGACCTGTACCGCGGCGCGCTCTCGCGTTAGGCGAGGTCGCCGGTCATCAGGCGCCGATACGAGTCATAACGGGCCTCGCTGACCGCGCCGTCCTGGACCGCGGCGCGCAGGCCACACCGCGGCTCGTGGAGGTGCGTGCAGTCGTTGAAGGCGCATGCGCCCAGGTACGGCCGGAACTCGGGGAAGCACGACGCCAGCTCGGTGGACGGGATCTGCCACAGGCCGAGCTCACGGACGCCGGGCGTATCGGCGACGTATCCACCGGCCGGCCCGTCGAGCGGATGCAGCTCGGCATGGCTGGTGGTGTGCTTCCCCTTTCCGCTCTCAGCCTCGGAGACCTCGCCGGTCACGAGCTGAAGGCCGGGCTGCAACGCGTTCAGCAGCGTCGACTTGCCGACGCCCGAGGGACCGGTGACGATCGCGAGCTTCCCCGCCAGGCCGGCTCGCAGCTCCTCGAGGCCGATATCGGCCCTGGCACTGGCGTAGAGCACGTGGTAGCCGATCTGCTCGTACGGACCGAACAAGGCGCGCGCCGCGTTCACCTCCACCAGGTCCACCTTGTTGGCAACGAGCAGCACCGGGACGTCGTTGTATTCGGCCACGACGAGGAAGCGGTCGATCAGGCGCGGGTTCGGTGGAGGCCGGTCGACCGAGAACACCACGGCCACGAGGTCCGGGTTGGCGACGATCACGTCCTCGCGCCAGGAGCCGCGCGGCCCCGGCTGGCGGCGGCTGAATCGGCCCTGGCGAGGCTCGACGGTATCGATCGCGCCCGTGCCGTCGGGGAGTCGCTCGACCGTCACCCGATCGCCGATCACGGCAAGGTCCGATGCCTGTCGGTCCCGTTTCATGCGACCTCGCAGCCGCGCCTCGACCAGGTCGCCCTCGGCCGTCGCGATCGTGTAGAACCCGGACCTCGCGCGCAGCACCAGGCCGGTCGTCATCGTCACCCGAGCGCGCCGACCACGTTGCCGTAGATCGTGTCACCACGTCGCGGCACGTCCGGGCCGCGCGCCATCCTGCCGTCCCACACCTCGCGCTCGGCCCCGAGCTCGACCAGGCGCTCGGCGCCCATGCCGTTCTCGGATGGCACGTTGAGCGTCAGCTCCCGCGCCTGCGGCATGCGGCCGAACGCCTCGCCGATGATGGCCGCTGCGATCTCGGGCGTATCGGCCACCAGCGGACCGATACGCTCGCCGTCGGGCCGAATCCACCCGTACCCCACCATCTCACCGCCTCGGCGAGCGGCGATCAGCGGCCGATCCGGGTCGTCGAGCGCATCCCGGAGCAGCATCCGCCGATCGCCGCCGAATCGCGGCGCATCGTACGCGGCCAGCTCGAACCCGGTGTCCGGGCCGGCCTCTGCCAGCTCGAGGCGCTCGCCGGGGCGGCGGAGTGCGCGAGGCACGCGGACCATGGCGCTCGCCCCCGTCGGCTCGAATCCATGCTCCGCGTAGAGCGGTCTCCCATCGCTCGTGGCGTGCAGCTCCATTCGCGTCGACCCACGCCCCTCCAGGAACTCCATCACTCCACCCAGGATGGCGGCCCCGATGCCGCGCCGTCGGTGGACGGCCTCGACGATCATGTTGCCGACGATCCCCAGCCGCCCGTAGCTGATGCCGGAGCCGATGGCGACCACCCGGTCGCTGCCGTCGACCGCGACCACGCATCGCGCGTGCGGTGGCCGGAGGACGGCGCGGAGCGCCCATTCATGCACCGACCAGCCGACCTTCTGGCGCAGCTCGGCGATGCGCGGCAGGTCCGCAGCGTCGGCCGCGCGCAGCTGGAGCCCTTCGGGGAGCGGCATCCGACCGAGTCTAGCCGCGTCGGTAGCATGGTGACGTGGACCATCTCGATGACCGGACTCGGACGTGGCTGCGGCGAGCGGAGGGGGCCAGTGGTGCCTGCTGAGCGATCGGTCGACGTCATGCTGATCGGGGGAGGCGTCGCCTCGGTGCGCTGCGCTCGCGCCCTCCGCCGCCACGGCTTCGATGGATCGATCCTGATCGTCGGGGCGGAGGATCGGTTGCCGTACAACCGTCCACCGCTCAGCAAGGAGATGCTGCGCGACGACCTGCCAGACGATCTGCTCTCCGCCGAGCCGAGCTCGTGGTACACGCGTCGTTCGGTGGAGCTGCGGACGGATGCGCTTGTCACCGCACTGGATCCCGGCGCGCGCCGGGCCACGCTCCATGACGGCACCACCATCGCGTTCGAGCACTGCCTGCTGGCCACCGGCGCCGAGCTGCGCCGGCTCGCCATCCCGGGTGGTGACGGCGCGCTCCTCCTCCGCACGGTGGAGGACGCCAGGCGCATTCGTGCGGCGGCGGTGGCCGCGTCGCCGGGCGCGCCAGTGGTCGTCGTGGGCGGCGGGTTCATCGGTCTCGAGGTCGCGTCCGCTCTGGCGTCCCTCGGACTGCGGCCCACGGTGGTCGAGATGGCGCCGAGCCTGTGGGGCGGGACCATGGGGACCGGCCTGGCGGAGTGGGCAGTCGATCGGCTTGCCGATATCGGGGTCGACCTTCGCCTCGGAGCGGCCGTGCGGCGAATTGCCGACCGGGCGGCCTGGACCGACGACGAGCGGCTGCCGGCTGCGTTTATCGTCGCCGGGATCGGCGTGGTGCCCCGTGACGATCTGGCCGTGACGGCCGGTCTCGCGACGGGTGACGGCATCCTGGTCGACGCGGGGCAGCGAACTGACCACCCGGCCATCTGGGCCGCCGGCGACGTGGCGCGCGTGGATGGTCGCCGCGTGGAGCACTGGCATGCGGCGCGTGAGGCGGGCGAGCGGGCCGCGCTCTC
>Ga0136613_10000046_pt1 | contig 40902 bp, 48 predicted proteins | sample AntDrymUQ2722106_2_FD_106649 | JGI IMG/M metagenome (GOLD analysis project Ga0136613, IMG submission 106649) | Polar desert sand microbial communities from Dry Valleys, Antarctica - metaG UQ272 (21.06) | ecosystem: Environmental > Terrestrial > Soil > Desert | place: Antarctica: Dry Valley... | reverse complement strand
TTCGCGCGCGAGGTAGGTGAGGACGAAGTCGGCGCCGGCGCGCTTGATCGCGAGCAGGTGCTCGCGGGCGACGGCGTCGCCGTCGAGCCAGCCCAGCTGAGCGGCCGCCTTGACCATCGAGTACTCGCCGCTCACGTGGTACGCCGCCACCGGCAGGTCGAACGCCTGGCGCACCGCCGCGATGACATCGAGGTAGGCGAGCGCGGGCTTGACCATGACCATGTCGGCACCCTCGGCGACGTCGAGCGCGGTCTCGTCGAGCGCCTCACGCACGTTCGCCGGGTCCATCTGGTAGCCACGGCGGTCACCGAAGCTGGCCGCGCACTCGGCCGCGTCGCGGAACGGACCGTAGAGGGCGGAGGCGTACTTGGCCGAGTAGGCGAGGATCGCGGTGTTGGTGTGGCCGGCGGAGTCGAGGCCGGCCCGGATGGCGCCGACCTGGCCGTCCATCATCCCCGACGGGGCAATGACATCGGCGCCGGCATCCGCCTGCGAGACCGCGATCGCCGCGTAGCGCTCGAGGGTGGCGTCGTTGTCGACTTCGCCGTCGCCGGTCAGGACGCCGCAGTGGCCGTGGTCGGTGTACTCGTCGAGGCAGTCGTCGGCGATGAGGACCAGGTCGTCGCCGATCTCGTCGCGCAGGTTTCGCAGCGCCAGCTGCACGACGCCGTCGGCGGCGTCGGCCTGCGAGCCGGTGGGGTCCTTGCGGGCGGGGATCCCGAACAGGATCACGGCGGGAAGGCCGAGGTCGGCCAGCGCCCGGACCTCCTTGCGCAGGCTCTCCTGGGTGTGCTGGACCACGCCGGGCATCGAGGCGACCGGCTCGGGTGCGTCGATGCCCTCCTTCACGAAGAGCGGGGCGACGAGATCGTCGACCGCGACCCGGGTCTCGCCCACGAGGCGGCGCAGGGCGGGGGTGCGGCGCAGCCGGCGGGGCCGGTGCTCCGGGAAAGCCATCGCTATCGCCTCGTCATGTCGGAGCTGATCGACCGTGCCACCTCCATGATCGTACTGGTCACCCCGTGATGTCCCTCCACGGGAATGACCGTTGGTCCCAGATCAGCGGGGTTTCGCGTCGCGGCCTGGGGCAAGAGCCGATCGGAGCAGCGCGCGCGCCGACCAGCGCATGAGGTCGACGGCCTCGTCGCGTGACAGGCCGGCCACGTCGGTCAGCCACACGAGCGCCTCGATGCCGGTCGCGCTGCGTATCGCGAGGACGAGCCGTCCCAGGTCGGGCTCGGAGAGCTGGGCCCGACACGGTTCGAGTGCCTCTTCGATCCAACGGATCGCGCGACCTTGACGGAGCAGCAGCGGCTCGCGCACGGCCGGGGCGGGTTCGAGCGAGAGGCGGAGCATCGTCCGCTGTTGTGTCTCGGTGTCCACGATGATCCGGGTGAACGCTTCGACCACCGCGTCGAGGCGCGCTTCGGGATCGTCAGGGGCGTCATCGGGAAGCAACGACCGGGCCTCGATCTCCGGGTGCGCTGCCACGAGCAGGGCCGCCTGGTTCGGGAAATAGCGATAGGCGGTGGTGCGCGAGATCGCGGCCGCCTCCGCCGCCTCCTCGACCGTGGGCGTCACCCCGTCGGCCACGAGTTCGCGGGCTGCCGCCACGAGGGCGGTGCGCGTCCGCTGCTTCTGGGAGGTGCGCCCCGCGAGCTCGTACGGGATTGACATTGCCATCATGGTACCGTATTGTCATCATGGTATCGGAGTCCCACGACCGGCCGGGAAACGAGGAGAACACCATGAACGCGAGCACTGCGACTGCACTCATCCGCGAAGCCGGCCACGGCGAGAAGCGCTGGTTCTACGGCGGCGGTACCCACACGTGGAAGGCCACCGCCGAGGAGACCGGGGGCGCTTTCTCCCTCTTCGAGGACCGCATGTCCGAGGGCAAGGTGACGCCGCTGCACTGCCATCCCGACACCGATGAGTTGGTGTACGTGCTCGAGGGCGAGATCCTCGTACGCATCGGGGACCGCGAGGAGCGGGTCGGGGCCGGTGGGGTGACGATGTCCCCGCGCGGCGTCCCACACGCGTTCATGGTGACGTCAGAGGTCGCGCGGCTGCTCGCCTTCCAGACGCCGGGCAGCAGCGCCGCGTTCTACTGGAACGCGAGCGAGCCGGCGACGGCCGACACCGAAGGCCCCGTCGACATTGGGCGGGTCCAGGAGTGGGCGAAGAAAACCGGCGCCACCGAGATCCTCGGGCCGCCTCCGTTCGCGCCGAAGTAGGGACGCCACGAGACCCACGCCGTTCGGAAGAAGTCAACCGGACGTTCGAGTCTCCTCGGCTCTGGGACAAAAAATCCCACGGGTCTGGGATGGCCGCGGTGAGGGGGATGCCGTACCCTGCGGCTTGCAACGACGTGGCGGGACCATTGGCGCGCACGAGCGCCCCGGATGGGCTGTCGTCACCGATCGAATGTGTGCGAACCGACGACAGGAGCCCTGATGCTCTCGAAGTGCAAGCGAGTCCTCGGCGCCATCACCGCAGTCGGCCGCGCTCGCCGCGGGGTTGGGGATGTTGGCCGTGCCGGCAGGCGCGCGGGGCGAGGCGAAGAACGACAAGTTCTGCGAGGTTTTGTCGAGCGACCAGGGTGCGGGCATTGACTTCGAGGGTCTCGGTCCCGCCGAGGCCGAGTATGCGGCCACGCTGAACCGCAAGCTCGCCAAGACCGGCGTGCCGGCAAAGCTCAAGAAGGACCTCAAGAAGCTCGCGACGATCTATGAGCGGATCGCCGATGGAGAGCCGGCGAACGAGGTTGTCGCCGAGGAGCAGGAGTTCATCGGCAAGGCGCTCACGCGATTCTCCAAATACGTCCAAAAGAACTGCTCACCGACAGTCCCGAGCAGCTAGATCACGCGGCGTTGTCGTGGCGTGAGGGATTCAAGCGGCTGTTGACCGGTCCCGACTGGCGGGGCTGGGCCGAGGAGCACGGCCTGACGTTCGCAGAGGAGGCGCCGGAGCTGGTCGGGAAGTGGCTCCCGCCGTTCGACGGCACCGACGAGCATTACGCGAACGTGATCGCCGGCAAGTGGCGCACCCTGGAGTTTCAGGCGTTCACCCATGGCACCTACCGTCGGCCCCACGGCGGTGTCGACAGCAGCTCGACGAGCAACGGCTATCTGGTCGTGCAACTTCCGGGAGGGCTTCCACCGGACGTCGCCGCGCTGACGCCAGACGACGCGTTCAAGCTGCTGGGCGGAAAGATCCCGTCAGGCTTCGACTTCACCTTCCGTCCCCCGGACCACCTCTTCGGGGTGGCCACCGGCAACTGGACTCCCGAGCTGCTCGAAGGCGCGCTTGAGAACCTCACCTTGCAGATCGAGGCCGCTCCGCCCGACCTCTGGCAGCACTAACGGAACGTTCCTCGCCTAGAGATAGCGATCAGGCACCCGTACGGCGCGACCATCAGCGCTTGAGCGCGGCCACCAGGGCTTCGACGAGACCGTCGATCGTGTGCTCCTCGGCTTCGACGTCGACCCGGAGCCCGCGCTCGAGCGCGGTCTTCGACGTCACCGGCCCGATCGACGCGATGAGGGGCTGGGGGTCGGGTGGCGGCCCGAGCAGGTCGCAGAGGTTGGCGACGGTGGACGACGACGTGAACGTGATCGCGTCGACGTCGCCGCGTCGCACGCCTTCGAGTACATCGGCGTCCGGTTCGCCGGCGCGGGTGCGGTACACGGGCAGGACCTCGACCTCGTAGCCCTTTTCTCCCAGCCCGGCGGGGAGAACGTCGCGGGCCTGCCCGGCACGGGCGAGGAGCACCCGGGCGCCGGGAGTCGACGGCGACGGGAACGCGTCGAGCAGGGCTTCGGCGACGAAACGCTCGGGCACCAGGTCGGCGCTCACGCCGCGCTCGGCAAGTGCGGCGGCGGTGCCGGGCCCGATGGCGGCGACGCGCACGCCGGCGAGGGCGCGCGCATCGAGTCCGGCCGGCGCGAGCCCGCGCTCGAACAAGGCGGCGACGCCGTTGGCGGAGGTGAACACGAGCCACTCGTAGCCGGCGAGGTCGGGCACGGTGACGTCGAGCGGCTCGATCTCGATTGCGGGCAGCTCGACCACGTCGGCACCGAGCCTCTCGAGGCGCGACCGCAGCTCGCTCGCCTGCTCCCGCGCCCGAGTGACGACGACGCGCCGCCCGAAGAGCGGGCGGGTCTCGAACCACGACAGGTCGAGGGCGGCGACGTCGCCGACGACGATCGCGGCCGGCGCCTCGACGCCGGCGGCGGCCACGGTCGCGAGCGTCGCCCGCACCGTCTGTTGGTCGGGCCGGGTGCCGTTGCGCACCGCGGCGACGGGGGTGTCGGGCGCGCGTCCGCCCGCGACCAAGCGCTCGGCGATCTCGGCGACGCGGCCCGCACCCATGAGGATCACCAGAGTCCCGCCGCTCCGAGCCAGCGCCTCCCAGTCCACGTCCGACGCGTCCTTGGTCGGGTCCTCGTGGCCGGTGACGACGGTGAAGTGGGTCGCCGTGCCCCGGTGGGTCACCGGGATACCCGCGTACGCGGGGGCGGCGATCGCGCTGGTGATGCCGGGCACCACGTCGAACGGAACGTGCGCTGCCGCCAATGCCTCCGCCTCCTCACCGCCCCGACCCAGAACGAACGGGTCGCCACCCTTCAGCCGGACGACCGGTCGCCCGGCACGGCCCCGCTCGACCAGCAGGGCGTTGATCGCGTCCTGGTCCATCTCGGCATGGCCCGGTGCCTTCCCGGCGTACACGCGCTCCGCGCTCTCAGGCGCGAGATCGACGAGGGACGGGTGCACGAGCCGGTCGTAGACGACGACATCGGCCCCGGCCAGCACCTTGGCGCCGCGCACGGTGATCAGCCCGGGATCGCCGGGACCCGCGCCCACCAGGTAGACGGTCATGGCGCGATCGTCTCCCCGAGGTCGTCGATCAGCATCGCGCCGCCCTCTTCGGTGAGGAGACGCTCGGCAACCTCGGTGCCGAGGGCGTCGGGGTCACGCCCCGAGCCGGTGGCCCGCAGTACGATGCGGCCGTCGAGCGACGCGAGCAGCGCCTCGAGCTCGACGGTGCCGTCGTCGGCCACGGAGGCAAGCGCGCCGCACGGAAGATTGCACCCCCCGCCGAGGCGGGCGAGGTAAGCCCGCTCGGCCGTCACCGCGGCCCGCGCCTTTGGATCGTCGTGAGGAGCGAGCAGGTCGCGTGCGCCGGCATCGTCGGCGCGGCACTCGACCGCGAGCGCGCCCTGCGCCACCTGCGGGACCATCACCGCCGGGTCGAGCCGCTCGGCGATGCGGTCGCCGAGTCCGAGCCGGTCGAGTCCCGCCGCGGCAACGACCACCGCGTCGAACGCCGCCGCCTTCTCCAGCCGGGTGGGGATGTTCCCCCGCAGCTCGCCGAAGGTCAGGTCGGGACGGACGTAGGCGAGTTGCGCCCGCCGCCGCACCGACCCGGTGCCGACCTGGCCGCCGGTGGGCACGTCGTCGAGCGAGCGACCGACGATCGCGTCGCGGGCGTCGCCCCGCTCGGGGACGGCGGCGAGCACCAGCCCGGGCTCGGTTCCCGACGGCAGGTCCTTGGCCGAGTGGACCGCGACGTCGGCGCGCCCGTCCAGCACCGCGTGCTGCACCTCCTTCACGAACACGCCGGTGCCACCCATGGCGTGGATCGGGACGTCGGCGCGCTCGTCACCCTGGGTCGAGACCACCACGAGCTCGGCGGGCGCGCCGACAAGCTCGACGATCCGCTCGGCCTGCCAGCGGGCGAGCGCGCTGCCGCGCGTCGCCACTCGCAGCTTCACACCGCCCTATCGGGTCGGTCCGCTCCGCCGTCCCTGCCTCCCTCTCGGGTCACTCCGCTCCGGCGTCCCGCTCGTCCGACACGCCTGCGCTTCGTTCCAGCCGAGGCACGGCTCCTCTTCACTCCGGCGCGGGTGGCGTGGGCCCGGCGAGGTCGAAGAGCTCGGCGAGGGCGTCGGCGTAGAGGTCGCCCCGGGGCGTCCCGGCGGCATCCTTCACCCGGACGGTGGGGTCGTGCAGCAGCTTGTTCACGATCCCGCGGGTGAGCGCCTCGACCGCCTCGCGCGCGGCAGGGTCGAGGCCGTCGAGCCGGCGCCCGAACCGCTCGAGCTCGGCCGTGCGCACGGTCTCGCCGCGGTCACGCAGGGCGGCAACGAGCGGCGCCACCTCGCGGGCGGAGTGCTCGACCCGGAACCGGTCGAGCTCTCCGGTGATGATCTCGCGGACCTTTCCGACCTCCTGCCCGCGTTGCAGTAGCGACTGCTCCGCGAACGCCTTCAGGTCGTCGATATCGAGGAGCGTCACGCCGAAGACCTGGGCGACGCCGGGGTCGACGTCGCGGGGCACAGCCACGTCGACGACGAGCAGGGCCCGGCCGCCCCGGCTCTCCATTACCCGCTCGAAGTCGGACCGCTCCAGCAGCACCGAGTCGGCGGCGGTCGACGCCAGCAGCACGTCGGCGCGCTCCAGCTCCATCGGCACCTCGTCGAGCGGAATGGCGCGGCCTTCGACCCTCCGGGCGAGGGCGGCGGCGTGCTCAGGAGTGCGGTTGGCCACGACGACCTCGGCCACGCCCGCGCCCGCGAGGGCGATGGCCAGGCCCTCGCCGACGTCCCCGGCGCCCAGCACCAGGACCCGACGCCCCTCGAGCGACCCGAGGCGCTCGCCCGCGACCGCGACTGCGGCCGACGAGATCGACGCCGGGTTCCGGCCGATTGCGGTTTCGGTACGGGAGCGCTTGCCGACCTCGATCGCCTGCCGGAACACCCGCGACAGCAACTGCCCGGTCGTGCCCTCGCTCTCGGCGACCCGCCAGGCCTCGCGCACCTGACCGAGGATCTCGGCCTCGCCGACGATCATCGAGTCGACGCCCGCAGCCACGCCGAACAGGTGCGCCACCGCGGCGTCGTCGTGGTACGTGTACAGGTGGTCGGTGATCTCGTCGGGCGCGACCGCCGACTGGTCGGTGAGGAAGTCGAGCGCGTCCTGCACCGCGGGGTGGAACGTCGTGTAGCGGGCGTAGACCTCGGTCCGGTTGCAGGTCGAGAGCAGGACCACCTCGGCCAGGTGCTCGCGCTGCGTCAGCGCGTGGAGCGCCTTCGGGAGCGCCGACGGAGGCACGGCCATTCGCTCCAGCAGCTCCACCGGCACCGTCCGGTGGTTGAGACCGACGACGATCAGAGACACGAGCGGAGGAGCTCCTTGGCCTCGCCGACTTTGCCGGCGCGGATGAGATCGAGCATGCCGGAATCGAGGGCCCGATTCCAATCGGCATCTTCGGTCGAGCGTCCGGACGCGCGCAGCTCCTCACGCGCCTCGGAGAGCAACGTGACCAGCATCTCGTATTCGGGTCCGAGCTCGGCCTGCGTGCGCTGCTTGAGCCATGCCGCCAGCGCAGGGCTGCGCCCACCGGTCCCGATGGTGACCACGACGTCGCCCCGCCGGGCCACCGACATCAGGGTGAACGAGCAGTTGGCGGGGTCGTCGGCGGAGTTGACCCACACGCCGCGCGACTCGCCCGCCTCGAACACGGCCCGGTTCACCTCGGGCTCGTCGGTGGCGGTCGTCGCCAGCCACGCCCCGTCGAGATCGCCGGGCACGAACTCCCGCTCGTCCACCGTCACCCGACCGGCCTCGAGCAACGCGGCGACGTCGTCGCCGAGCTTCGGCGCCACCACGTGGACGTCGGCGCCCGCCGCCAGCAATGCCTCGATCTTCCGGGCGGCAATCCGGCCGGCGCCGACCACTACGCACCGCCGCCCCCGCACGATCAGGTTGACCGGGTAGCCGGCGAGGTCGGGGCGTGCGGCGTCGCTCATCGCACGCGCGCGCGGCCGGTGGGCGCGCCGCGCGCCTTGCGGCCGTTGCCGGCCGCCACGTCGGGGCCGCGGCGCTGTTGGTAGAAAGAGAGGATCTGCAGCTCGGTCGCGAGGTCGACCTTGCGCAGCGACACGCCCGCGGGGACCGTCACGACCGCGGGGGCGAAGTTGAGGATCGAGGTCACGCCCGCGTCGACCAGGTGATCGGCCACCTCCTGGGCGGCGGCGGCAGGGGTGGCGACGATGCCGATCGCGATCTCGCGATCGGCGACGATCCCGGGCAGGTCGTCGAGCGCCTCGACCTTCAGCTCCCCGACCCGCTGCCCGATCTTGGCCGGGTCGGCGTCGACGAGGGCGACGATGCGGAAGCCGCGGGCACCGAACCCGCGGTAGTTGGCGAGGGCGTGGCCGAGGTTCCCGACGCCGACGATGACGACGGGCCAGTCGTGGGTGAGCCCCAGCTCCCGGGAGATCTGGTGGAGGAGGAACTCGACGTCGTAGCCGACGCCGCGGGTGCCGTAGGAGCCGAGATACGACAGGTCCTTGCGCACCTTGGCCGCGTTCACGCCCGCCAGCTCGGCCAGGCGCTCGGAGGAGACGGTGTTGACCTGTTGGTCCGAGGTCTCGAGCAGCGCCCGGTAGTAGAGGGGCAGCCGGGCGACGGTCGCTTCGGGGATCCGCCGGGCCTCGGCCACAGGGTGCCTTCCGTTCCCGGCCCGGGCCGACCCGGGCCGCCGGTGGCTCAGGGTACTCCCCGCTTGTGCACGCATTCTCAAACTCTCTTGGTCGGGCTCGCTCGGCGGCCGGGCCATCCAGAAAGGGCTGGCCGGCCGCCGCCCTGCGGGACGCTCGCCACTCCCGCACAATCCTGGCTGCAAGCCGCCGGATGGCAGGCCTTCGAGCCGGCTACGGCCCGGCGCGCAACTCCCGCCGCAGCACCTTGCCGGCGAAGGAACGGGGCAGAGCGACGACCACCTCGACCCGCGCCGGGCATTTGTAGCGGGCCAGCGACCGGGCGCAGTGCGCGGCCAGCTCGTCGCCGGTCGGAGTGCGTCCGGCCTCGGCGACGACGAACGCGATCACCGCCTCGCCGGTGCGGGGATGGGTCTCGCCGACCACCGCCGCCTCGGCGACGTCGGGGTGGGAGAGCAGCACCTCCTCCACCTCGGCCGGGTACACGTTGAAGCCCGACACGATGACGAGGTCCTTCGACCGGTCGACCAGGGTGAGCTCGCCGTCGTCGTCGAGAACGGCGATGTCCCCGGTGCGCAGCCAGCCGTCGTCGGTGAGCGCCCGGGCGGTGGCCTCCTCGTCCCGCCAGTACCCGGGGAAGACGTTGGGCCCGCGGACCCAGATCTCGCCCGGGTCGCCGGCGAGGACGTCGGCGCCGTCGACGTCGACCAGACGGACGTCGACCCCGGGGAGTGGCGGGCCGATCGACCCCGGCCGGGGCCCGTCGGTCCCGAGGGCGGAGGTCGTCACGATGGGTGACGCCTCGGTGAGCCCGTAGCCCTCGTGGACGACGAGCCCGAACCGCTCCTGGAAGCCCGCAGCGACCTCACCCGGGAGCGCGGCCGCACCCGACACCGCGAGCCGCACCGACGAGAAGGCGTCGGCGGGGGCGTCGGCTTCGGGGAGCGCGAGCCAGGCGACGTACATGGCGGGGACGCCGGACACGATCGTGACCCCGTGCTCGCGCACCAGACGGAGCGAGTCGACGGGGTCGAACTCCTCCACCATGAGGACCGTGGCGCCGGCGGCGAGCGTGACCCCGAGTCCGACGTTGAGGCCGAACACATGGAACACCGGCAGCACACCGAGCCCGACGTCGTCCGGTCGCAGCGCGAGGCCGGGGTGGTCGAGGACCTGGCGCACGTTGGCGGCGAGGTTGCCGTGGGTGAGCATCGCCGCCTTGGGCTGCCCCGCGGTCCCGGCAGTGAACAGGAGGACGGCGACGTCGTCGTCGGCGCGGTCGACGGTCGGGCCCGGTTCGCGGGTCGGCTCGCTCCGTAGGTCCGCGTCTCGGAGCACAACTTTCGGCTCGACCGCGGCCAGCTCCCGCTCGAGCTCGGCCTCGGGCGCCTGCGGGTTCAGGGGAACCGCGACCGCGCCGGCGCGCAGCGTGCCCAGGTAGGCGGCGACGAAGGCGGGGTGGTTGATCCCGGTGATCGCGACCCGGTCGCCGGGCTCCACGCCTTCGGACACGAGGTGGCCGGCGAAGCGGGCGGCGCGGGCGGCGAGCTCGCGGTACGAGACGGTCGCGTCGCGGTGGCGCAATGCCACCGCGACGGGCGTGTCGCCGGACCGGGCCAGGAGAACGTCGGCGAGGTTCAGGGCAGGACTGCTCCCTGCTTGGCCAGGCACGTCTGAAGCTCGTCGCCGTCGACGTCGGCGACCGGCAGACCGTCACGCGACGCGAGGCCCGCAGGCCCGCCGCCGGCGATCACCACATCGACGTCGGCAAGCACCTCCGCGTTTCGTTCGGGCACGCGCACGAGCGGATCGTACAGACGTCGACGCCCACCACGACCTGCGGCCGCGCGGCGACCGAAGCGAGCGACCGAATACAGGAGGCCCCGGTGGCGAGCACGGACGTGCTTGGGGCGGGCTGGGAGGCTGCTGAACACCGTCGAGACCAACCGGCCTCGTTGATGTTCACACGCCCGCACCCGCTCACCGGAACCCCTGTCATTGTGCCATCGGCGGCGAGAGCGCGCGCCTTGAGTGACTTCCTGCCACTTATAGTGGTCACAATTGCCCCGTTTACGGACCCAAACGGAGGACGAATTGCGCGAAGGCGGCGGCGAAGATCGCGAGGAGTAGCAGGCCGATGACGATGGTCGTCCCCGGCCTCATGGGTGGTCGGGCCCCCGGGGCTCGTCGGACACCGACGCCCCCGGGGGCACGAGCGTCACGGCGGACCCGACGCGCAGATGACACGCAGCCGCCGCCGACTGACGGTCGAGCGCGAGTGAAGTCAGCCCGTACGAGTCGATGACGAGCACGAGCTCCGACGGTTTGGCGTCGGCGTAGGTGTCGACCCACCGCGCCGAGCGGACCTGGTCGCCGAAACGCACCTCGATCGGCTCACCCCGCACGGCCCCGTGCGCGGTCAGCTCCTCGGGATCGATGTTGAGCTGACAGTTTCCGAAGCGGTCGACCCACCACACCTCCCCGGCGATCGCGCCGCCCTCGTCGTGCTGGGGCAGCGAGACGAGCCCGGGGACCAGGCCGGCGGCATCGACCTCTTCACCGAGCTCGCTCAGGGCCACGCCCGCGGCCAGATGGCCGACCGCGGGCGCGAGCACGTCGCGTCCCGCGAACGTCGGGCCGGGAGAGGGGAGGTGGTAGTCGGTGTTGGCGAGCGAGACGACGCGCTCGGCGCCGCCGAGCATGGCGACCGCCGGCGCGAGCAGCCCGTTGTCGGGGCCGAGCAGCACCCCCTGGGCGACCTCGACCGCGACCAGGCGACGATCCGTTCCGACGCCGGGATCGACCACCGCGAGCACGACACCGCCCTCGGGCAGGTACTGCACCGATCGGACCAGGGCGAGCGCACCCGCCTTGACGTCGTGGGGCGGGATCTCGTGGGTCAGGTCGACGATCCGGAGATCGGGGGCGAAGCCCAGCATCACCGACTTGCAGACCCCGACGAACTCGTCCACCGAGCCGTAGTCGCTGAGGAACGAGCAGTGGGACGGGGTCACGGCCGCGCGACCGTACCCGGTGCCCTGCGCCGGGACCGCTCGCTCAGCCGGCTTGGGTGTAGCGGGACTCGAGGTAGGCGTCGACGTCGATGTCGCGCACCCGGAAGGAGCGCCCCACCCGCGCCGCCGGGAGGTCACCGGCCTTGATCAAGCGGTAGACCGTCATCGACGACACCCGCAGTAGCTGCGCCACTTCCTGCACCGTCAGAAAGCGCGCCTTGGCGAACGACTCCGCCACGCGGCCACCCCTTTGCTCGGGCCGAGAGCTCTCCTACCCCCGCTGGCGGGAGCGTAACGACGGTGACGCATGGTGTCTAGGTGGATCGTGTGGCCTCAGGGGTTGGCGCGGCCGAGCTCACGCGACCGTTCGGTGGCGGCTTCCACCGCCTCGAGGAAGGCCGCCCGCACGCCGTGCGCCTCGAGGCGCTGGAGCCCGGCGGCGGTCGTCCCGCCGGGCGAGGTCACCGCGGCGCGCAGCGCCTCCGGGCCCTCGGTCCCGTCATCGAGCAGCGCAGCCGCGCCGACGAGCGTCTGGTGGACGAGCGTGGCGGCGGTGTCACGGGGGAGGCCGACGAGGACACCCGCCTCGACCATGGCCTCGGCCACGAGGAAGACGTAGGCGGGCCCGGATCCGGACAGGCCGGTCACCGCGTCGAGCAGCGGCTCGGGAACTCGCACGACGACGCCGACCGCGCCGAGCACGCGCTCGGCCATGTCGAGATCGGCCTCGGTCGCGTGCTTCCCCGGGGCGATCGCGGCCGCGCCCTTGCGCACGAGTGCGGCGGTGTTGGGCATCGCCCGCACGACCGGCCGGTCGGGCGCGGCCGTCTCGAGCGTGTCGAGGGTGACGCCGGCGGCGATCGAGAGGACGAGCGCCTGCTCAGGGAGCGTGGTCGCACACTGCTCGAGGGCGGCGACGACGTCTCCGGCCTTCACCGCGACCACGACGAGGGCGGCGTCGGCCACCGCCCAGGCGGGACTGGGAACGACGCGCACCTGGGGGAAGCGTTCCTCCAGTACCCGGCGGCGGTCGGGGTCGACCTCGGCGACGGACATCCCTTCCGGCTCCCAGCCGGCGTCGAGCAACCCGGCGAGCAGGGCCTCGCCCATGCGTCCGCCGCCCAGCAGCGCGAGAGGAATCACGACTTCAGGGTACCGGCGCGAAATAGCCGAGCCCGAGGAACCATCGGGACCGCCCCGCACTTCCCCGAACGGAGCGGACCGTCCTGCACCTCGGGCCCGGCCTACCGCCACCCGTCGGTGCCGGCGGGCGCAACTTACCCGTCCCGCCCACTTTTCGCAAGGTCTGACGATGAATTACACTTCTAGGCTTCTTGCCACACCCTGCCAGGCGGGGGCCGGTAGGTAGGGCCGGGCGGTCGTTCAGCCGGCGCGGCGGCCGAAGGCCAGCTGCACGACCGGCTGGAACCAGGTCTCGACCAGCTCGTAGAGCACGCCGATGATGCGGTCGAGCTCGCCCTCGCTCAAGTGCTCGAGCGCGACCCGGCCGACGAGGTAGACGTCGCCGTCGGGACCGATCGAGAAGCGCGCCCCGTACATGGTGTGGTTGCGACGCAGTAGGTACGCGTACAGCTCGAGATGGTTCGCGGGTGGGTCGGGGAGGAAGTACACCTCGTAGCGCAACGTGCGCTCGTGGAGGTCGAAGTAGATCGTCGTCGCGTCGCGCCCGTCGCAGCCGAACCGTACGTACCAACGGCGCAACTCGGGGTCGTACTCGACCGTCTGGATGTACTCGGCGGCAGCGACCGGGCCCTCCAGGTGGCGCGCCACCAACTCGTGGGCGTGATCTAAATGCACTGGACGGGTTCGCGGACCGCGAGGTCGCTGTACAGCCGACGCAGGCGCGCCGCGGTGATGCTCCAGGTGTAGCCGGCGGCGCGGGCGGCGGCGTTGCGTCCGAGCTCGTCGGCGAGCTCCCGGTCGTCGAGCAGCAACGCGACCGGCGCGGCGTAGTCGTGCGCCGACCGGCCCTCGACCAGGAAGCCGGTGTGGCCGTCGTCGACCAGCGAGCGCAGCCCCCCGACGTCGGCCGCGACCACCGGCGTGCCGCAGGCGGCCGCCTCCAGCGCGACGAGACCGAACGACTCGGTGCGCGACGGAACGAGGCACACGTCGGCGGCCTGGTAGTAGACCGCGAGCTCGTCGTGGGGCTGCGGTGGCACGAACCGCACCTGCGCGGTCAGGTCGAGCTCGGTGACGAGGGCGTGGAGCCGGGCGAGCTCCGGCTCGCCCTCGGGTCCGCTGGGCCCGCCCACCACGACCAGGGTCGTACGGCCGTCGCCGAGCTCGGCGAGGGCGCGCACGGCGAGTGCGGCGCCCTTGAGCGGCTGGATCCGGCCCACGAACAAGAGGATCCGGTCGGCGGGCTCGAGCCCGAGGGCGCGGCGGGCAGCGTCGCGGTCACCCGGGGCGAACACGTGGTGGTCGACGCCGGGGGGAACGATCTCGATCCGGTCACGGGCGGCTCCGTAGAGGGCGACGAGCTGTTCGCGCTCCTCACCGGTCGACGCGACCATAAGGTCGGCGCAGCGCACGGTGTCGGCCTCGTGCCGGGCGCGCACCTCGGGGTCGTCGCCCGCGCCCGCCTCCGCCTTGACCCGGTCGAGGGTGTGGAAGGTGGCGACCAGGGGCAGGTCGAGCTCGTGCTTGAGCCGGTGGCCGACGGCGCCGGAGATCCAGTAGTTCGCGTGGAGCACGTCGTAATCGACCCCGCAGCGGTCGAGCTGGTCGAGCACCGCGTCGCCGAAGGGCTCGATCAGCTCCGGGAGGCTGTGCTTGGGCACGGGTGCGGCCGGCCCCGCGGGCACGTGCACGACGCGGAACCGGGGCTCGACGACGACGACGGGCGGCTGCTCGGCATGGTCCGCCCGGGTCAGCACGTCGCAGGCCACGCCGGCGCGCGCCAGGGCCGAAGCGATGGCGCGCACGTACACGTTCATGCCGCCGCTGTCGCCCGCGCCCGGCTGGGCGAGCGGCGACGTGTGCACGCTGAGCATGGCGACGCGGCGGGCGGACATCGGCGACGAGCCTACCTGGGGGTCGGATTGATGCAGGTCAGCCGGCGCTCGGCTGCTCCGCGTCGGCGCCGGTCTCCTCGGCGCGCTCGCGCTGGAACGACCGGTAGATGTCGAGGAGGGCCTGCTTCTGACGCTCGCTGATCGTCGGGTCGCGCAGGATGTCGCCCTCGAGGTCCTGCTCGTCGACGCGCTGCTCGAGGATGCCGGCCCGCACGTAGAGCGTCTCGGCCGAGATGCGCAGCCCATTGGCGATCGCCTGGAGGATCTTCGCCGACGGCTCGCGCAGCCCCCGCTCGATCTGGCTGAGGTACGGGTTCGAGATGCCGGTCAGCTCGCTGAGCTTGCGCAGTGACAGGCGGGCGGTACGCCGCTGGTCACGGATGAACTCGCCCAGGTCGGCGGTCACGGGTGTCCGATCACGGCACCGACGTCAGGTCCGGCCGACTTCGTGGCGACTCGCGAGGTCGAGCTCGATGGCCTCGATGACGCGGTGCAGCGACCGCCTCCGCTCCGACAGCTCGCGCTCGAGCGTCGAGAGCTGTTCGATCCGACTTTCGAGCTCCGCGTCGGACAGCGTCGGCAATGTGGCGAGGGTCTCGTCGAACGCGAGGTGCTCGAGGCCACGGTTCCACTTGATGTCCATCGAGGGAGCGAGGTGACGGGGTAGGCGGCTCTCGGTCACCGGGGCGCGCGGACCCTCGTCGGCCAGGATCTGCGGGAGCGCGGCGATGAGGTCGCCGACGGATCCTCCGGCGGCGCGGCGGGAGAGCTCGGCGCGCAGGATGTCGAGGCGGGCCTGGGCCAGGCGCCGGACGTACGAGACCTCGGTCTCGATCTCCAGGCACTCCGAGTGGCGCGAGCGCAGCTCTTCGAGGGAGCACGACGCGCGGTCGTCGACGTAGCCGGGCTCGAGTACCCGGTCGACCCGTCGTTGGTGCTGAGCCATCGCCGAATCAGGCTACCAGCGGCTCGCGCGGAACTCGCGCGTCAGCAGATGGAGGCGAGCGTCGGGTAGGGGTTGATCGCGGCGCCGCCACCCGGGTGGATCTCGAAGTGGGTGTGGGGCACGCCGGTCGCGTTGCCGGTGTCGCCGGTGGTCGCGACCAGTTGGCCCTGCGAGACGGAACCGCCCGATACCACGAACGTCTGGAGGTGCAGGTAGAGGTACGCATTGCCGTCGTTCCCCGCGATCGTGATGGTGTTCCCGCCGCCGCTGCTCTGCGAGGTGCTCACCGAGCCGCCGATCACCGCGTAGTTGGGTGCGCCGTAGGGCGCCATCATGTCGGTGCCCTGGTGCGTGCGCCCACCCGAGCGCGGGGCGCCCCATGAGTCGCTGAACGCGGAGCCCGGCAGCGGGCAGACCAGCCCGCCGATCACCTGGCCGTTGCCGGAGCCGCTCGAGGGACCCGACGGGCCCGCCTTCGATCGGCGCGCCGCCTCTTCGGCGGCCTGGCGGGCGGCGGACTCGCGCGCCAGACGCTCTTCGAGCGCGGTCTCCGCGGCCTGCGCCTCGGCCAGCAGCCCGTCGAGCTTCGCCTGTTCCGCCTTGAGCTGATCGAGCGCGGACTCCTGGGCCTTCTTGGTCTCGTCCAGGTTCGTCCGCTGGTCCTCCAGGTCCTCGCTGAGGGCATGCAGCTCGGAGACGGCGGCGTTGTCGCGGGCGTTCACCTTTTCGAGGTACTCGTTGCGCCGAACCAGGTCACCGGGGTCGTCGTCGTCGAGCAGGAGAACGCCGTCCTCCTCGCTCGATCCCGTGTAGGCGTTCAGGGCCCGCCGGCGGACGGAGGCCCGCAGGTCGTCGGCCCGGGCCCTGCCGTCGGCGATGCGGGCCTCGACCGAGATGATCTCGTCGCCCAGCAACTGGACCTGACCGTAGGTCGTGGTGACCTTGGCGGCGATGTCGTTGGCGGCGGCCCGGGCCTCGGCCACCCGCTGCTTGGCGGCGGCGAGGTCGTCGCCGCTGCCGGCCGCGGACTGGGCCGGCAGCACAGCTGCCGAGCACACGAACGCCGCAACCAGGACGCGCTGGACGACGCGCATAGCCCCTTTCGAAGATCCGCCCGGACCGCCGGGACGCTATCGAGCCTGGCGGGGCGCAGGCAAGCACCCTGACGACCAGCGGTTTCGCGGACCATTGTGGGGGGGACATACGTTTCGTACCATCACCAGGAGGCTTCGAGGGGGACCCTCCCGCAGCCCGACCAGGAGGCACCCGATGCCCGAGTACACGCTCCCCGACCTGTCGTACGACTACGGCGCGCTCGAGCCGCACTACTCGGCCGAGATCCTCGAGCTGCACCACGACAAGCACCACGCCGCCTACGTGAAGGGCGCCAATGGCGCGCTCGAGAAGCTCGGTGAGGCCCGGGAGAAGGACACATTCGACACGATCAACCAGCTCCAGAAGAACCTGGCGTTCAACCTCTCCGGCCATGTGCTCCACTCGCTCTTCTGGCAGAACATGAGCCCGGACGGCGGCGACAAGCCCGACGGCGACATCGCCGCCGCCATCGGCGAGTCGTTCGGGTCGTTCGAGGGGTTCCGCAACCAGCTGTCCGAGGCCGCGCTCAACGTGCAGGGGTCGGGCTGGGGCGCGCTCACGTGGGAGCCGCTCGGCCAGCGTCTCATCGTCGAGCAGGTCTACGACCACCAGAGCAACGTCGGCCAGGGCGCGCCGCCGCTCCTCGTGCTCGACATGTGGGAGCACGCCTACTACCTCCAGTACAAGAACGTGAAAGCCGACTGGGTCGACGCGTTCTGGAACATCGTCAACTGGCCCGACGTCGCGGCGCGGTTCGCGCGGGCGCGCGAGCTCAAGCTGCTGTAGCCAGCCTCCGCATCGTCATCAGTTCGATCCGCCGCTGACCGGGGGGATGACCGCGACCTCGTCGCCGTCGCGGAGCACGGTGGCGTCACCCTCGGTCGGCTCGTCGCCGTTGACCCAGACCCGCGCGTTCTCGAGGACGGCGGTGAAGTCCGCGCCGTACGCGGCGCGGGCCGCCGCGAGCACGTCGCCCACGGTGGCGGCATCGAACTGGCCCTCGGCCCGCCCGGCGGTCTCGCGCGCCCGGGCGAAGAGACGGAGCGTGATCGTCAGCTCTTGATCTCCGCCACGCCGTCTTTGATCACGACGTCGCCGTCGGGGTTGGTGGTCTCGTAGGCGAAGGTGGTCACGCCGTCGTGCTGACCCGAGCGCCAGAACCGGGTCGTGACCTCCTCGCCCGGGAGCACCGGCTTCGAGAACCGGACCGCCAGGCGCTGCAACCGGGTCGGATCGCCGGCGGCGAGGTTCTGGATCGCGGCCCACGACGTGAACGCCATCGTGCACAGGCCGTGGATGATGATGCCGGGCAGCCCGACGGACTGGGCGAACTCCTCGTCGAGGTGGATCGGCACGGTGTCGCCGGACGCGTCGGAGTACCGGTAGGTCTGGTCCTTGTCGAACGTCTGTGACGCGACGGCCACCGGCTCGGCCGAGCGCACCTCCTCGGGGAAGCGGTGAGCGGGGGCTTCCTCACCCTTGCCCTCGCCGTCGTTCACGCCCCGGAAGAAGGTCACGGAGTACTGCTCGTTGACGAGCTCACCACTGTCGTCGCGGGTCTCGATGAGGGAGACGACGGTGGTGCCCGACGACTTCACGTGCACGCCGATGGGTGCCGCCTTCGAGCGGAGCACCATGCCGGGCGTGATCGGCTGGTGAAAATACATGTCCTGCTCGCCGTGCACGACGAACGGCATCGCCTCCGCCGGGGTCACCTGGCCCACCGCACCGCCCATGGCGTCCCAGACCGGCACGACCGCGAACACCGGTGGCGCCAGCTCGCCGCTCGTGTGCGCCGGGATCGGGTCGTTGGTGGCGGCGGCGTACGCCTTGGCCCGCTCGGCCTCGACCTTGAACTCGCGCTCGTCGCTCCACTGTCCGACCTTGTCGATGGCGAACGGCATTTGAGATCTCCTCAGCTCGGTTGCCGGCGTTGCTCGGTGGCCACGTTCTCCACGTTCGTGCGGGCGGCCGGCACGGCTTCGAGGCGCTCGGTCGGGATCGTCTCGCCGGTCACCTCGTCGATGCCGTAGGTCCCCTCGTCGATCCGGCGCAGCGCCGCCTGGATCTCGGCCAGTTCTCCCTCGAGTTGCTCGAGGATCGACAGGTCCTTCTCGCGCTCGAACGTCTCCGAGCCCGTGTCGGCGGGGTGCTGGTCGTAGTCGGAGAGCTCCGACGCCTGCTCGTTCTCGCTGTCGTCGCCGAGGTCGGCCCGCACCGACTCGATCAGGCCCTCGACCCGCTCCCGTTCGGCGTGCAACCGCTCCCGCGCCTGCTCGCCGTCGTGTTCGCTCATGGGCGTCAGGCTACCCAAGGGCGCGTCTCACGATCCGGCCAGCCGCAGCTCGAGGAACCGGGCCTCCTCGGACAAGAGGCCCTCGAGGGCATCGAGTCGCGCCGACGGCGACTCCAGCTCGAGGAGGCGCTGGGCATCGAGCGGACCGAGGGGGGCGACCGCGGCCGCCTCGAACGAAGCCCGCACCACGTCGTCGTCGAGCTCCACGTCGACGGAGGGCCCGGCGTCACCCAGCTCGGTGCGCAGCGCGAGCACGCGTCGCAGCAGGCGCGCCACCTCGATGCGCCGGGTCTCGGAGTCGGTCGCGGCGTCGTCAGAGGCTTGGTCGTCGAGAAACTCGACGTCGGCGCGCGGGTAGGGCTCCTCCGCCAGCCACCGCTTCACCCGCAGTCTCTTCGTGCCGACCGCGGCAAGGACGTAGCGGCCGTCGGGCAGCCGGCCCGCCTCGAGGATCTTCGCCACCGTGCCCACCGTGAAGCGGGTGTCGCCGCCGCCAACCTCGCTGCCCCGCTCGATCAGCACGACGCCGAACTCGCCGTCGCCGGCGAGACAGGCCTCGGTGAGCGCGCGGTAGCGGGCCTCGAAGACGTGGAGCGGCAGCAGCGCGTGCGGAAACAGCACGTTGCCGAGCGGGAACATGGGAAGCCCGCGCGGCATCGCCTAGTTGCCGCGCGCCCGGAGCGCGGCGGCCTGGTGGCCGGCTTTCTCAGCGGCGTCACCGGTGAGCTCGCCCGCGAGCGCGTCGAGCTCCCTCGCCGCCTCGGTGAACCGACCAACCGTGCCGAGCAACGCCGCCAACGCGGCCCGCTCGTCGGCCGATACCTCCGGCATCCGCAGCCGCAGCCGCAGCACCCACGCCGCCTCCGGCGGGTCGCGGCGCAGCAACGAGTGCTGGAGGTTCGTGAGCATGCGACCAACGATGGCGGCGGTGCTCGTGGGCTCGAGGTACCCGGCTCGGAACTCGGCGTCGGTACCCCGCACGCGGCTGAAGAGCTCGCGACAGCCTTCCTCGTCGAGCCGTCCTCCACCGTGGAAGGGATCGAACCAGACGGGGGTGGCGTCGGCCGGCCGAACGAGGAAGTGCCCCGGCATGCTCACGCCGAGCACGGGCACGTCGAGGCGCCGTCCGACCTCCATCATCAGGACGCTGAGCGAGATCGGGATGCCGAGCCGGCGGCTGAGCACGTCGTCGAGGTACGAGTTACGGGGATCGCTGTAGTCGGTGGTGTTGCCGGCGAACCCGCGCTCGACGAACAGGAACTCCGCCAGCGCCTCGGCGCCGGTGACCGTGGCGTCCGCCGCCAGCTGGTCGAGCGCCGCGAGCACCGTGTCGACGTCGAGGCCGGGATGGGCGTGCGCGGCGATGAGCGCAGCCGCCTGATCGAGCGGGAGCTCCGCGTCGGGCCGCTGCATCAGCTCGGTGAAGCGCGCGGTCGCTTCCACGCGGTCGACGCTACTGTGATTCAGATGGTCGCCGACCTGCACGACACGATCCACGGCCGCTTGCGCGGCGTCAACCAGCGCCTCACCGCCAACCGCAAGGCGATCATCGAAGTGCTCTCGTCCGCGCCGCGACCGCTCACGATCCCCGAGATCTTGGCGTCGGGGCGCGACCTCGCCCAGAGCTCCGTGTACCGCAACCTCGTGGTGCTCGAGCAGGCCGGGCTCGTGCACCGGATCGTCACCCATGACGAGCATTCCCGGTTCGAGCTCGCCGAGGACCTGACCGGTCACCACCACCATCTGATCTGCGCCAACTGCGGGATGGTCGAGGACGTGCCCGCGTCGGCGGGGCTCGAGAAGTCGGTGCACTCGGCCACCGCCCAGATCGCCCGGTCCACCGGTTTCCGAACCCAGCACCACCGGGTCGACCTCGTCGGCCTGTGCCGGGACTGCGGGTAGCCGAGCGCGCGGCTACCAGTTCACCTCGGCGCACCCTTCGTGATCGTCCGGCTCCACCTGGAGGGTGGCATGGGTGATCGAGTACTGGACCCGCAGGACGTCGCGCGCCCGGTCGAGGACACCGTGGGCGTCGGTCCCGGCCCGCGTGACCAGATGGGCGCTGGCGACGTCCATCTCCGACGTGAGGGTCCACACGTGGAGGTCGTGCACGTCGACGACGCCCGGTAGGCCGGCGAGATCGGCCTGCAACCGCGCCACGTCGAGGTGCGCGGGCGCGGCCTGCATCAGCACGCGCAACGACCGACGGGCGAGGCTCCAGGCCCGGGGCAGGACCCAGAGGCCGATGGCCGCGGCCGCGATCGGGTCGGCGTACGCCCAGCCCGTCGTCGCGACGACCACGCCGGCGACGATCACTCCGACCGAGGCGAGCATGTCGGTGACGGCATCGAGGTACGCCCCCTCGACGTTGAGGCTCTCGCGAGCGCCCGGCCGCAGGAGGAAGAACACGACCACGTTGACCGCCAGCCCCGCCGCGCCCACCACGAGCATCGGGCCGGCGCGGACGTCGGGCTCGTCGCCGAGGCGGAGCCCCGCTTCCACCAGGAGGTAGCCGGCCACCCCGAGGAGGAGGACGGCGTTGGCGAGGGCGGCCAGGATCTCGAGCCGGTACAACCCGAACGTGCGGGAGCCGTCGCCCGGGCGGCGCGCTGCCCGGCTGGCCAGGCCGATCGCGGCCACCGCCATCCCGATCCCGACCGCGTCGGTGAGCATCTCGGCGGCATCCGAGAGCAGCGCGAGCGAGCCGGTCAGGAAGGCCGACACCACCTCGACGACCATGAACACGAGGGTGACGACGAGCGCGATGCGAAGCCGACCGGCGTGACGCGCGCCGGCGCGCGCCTCACCGTGCTCGTGACCGGGGCTCACCCCGGCGATGCTACGAGCAGCCGAGGGCGGCCCGGATCTTGGCCAGGTTGTCCGCCATCACCGCCAGGTAATCCCCTCGGTCGCTCCGGCTCTCGAGGGGGTTGAGCACTTCCGTGCGCAAGCCGCCGGCCTCGCGCGCCAGCGTCTCGGCGATCTCGGGTGAGAGCAGCTCCTCGGTGAACACCGTCGTCACGCCCTCGTCGCGCGCGAGGTCGGCCAGCTCGGCGAGGCGGCGGGCATCGGGCTCGGCATCGGGAGACAGCCCGGCGACTCCCTCGACGCGCAGTCCGTAGCGGTCGGTTAGATAGCCGAAGGCGTCGTGCGCGGTGACGACGAGGTCCCGCTGACAGGTGGCCAATCCGGCCCGGTAATTCTCGTCGAGGGCGCGCAGCTCGCCCCGAAGATCGTCGGCATTGCGTCGGAAGGCCGACTCGTGAACAGGGTCCGCGTTCACGAGGGCGTCCTCGATCGCGCGCACGACGTCCTGCGTCAGCACGGGGTCGAGCCAGACGTGGGGGTCACCTTCAGCGAGCGCGTCATCGGGGAGCTCGTCGAGCACCTCGACGGTCGGGCCGTCCCGCCGGGCGGCGCCATCCTCGACCGCGGGCTGGAACCCGTCGCCGAGCACGACCACGACCTCGGCATCCAGGACGTCATCCACCTGCCGGGTCGTGAGCTCCAGATCGTGGGGCTCCGCGCCCGCGGGCGTCAGGTCGGTGACGTTGACGCGGTCGCCCCCGACGCGCTCCGCCACCCACGCCAGCGGGTAGAAGCCGGCGACGACGTCGACTCCCGCCCGGTCCCCGTCGTCGGGCGCGCAGCCCGTCGCGGTCATCCCGAGAACGGCGGCGATCGCCGCCGCCAGACTCCGCCGCACGCCGATGCCCCCTCCCGGTACTGTAATGAGAATGAATCTTAGTAACGGGGTCGCCCCGGTGCTCAGCGCCCGGGGCGTCTCGTTCGCCTACGGGCCGGAGCCGGTGCTGGAGGACGTCGGCGTCGAGCTCAGTTCGGGGGAGTTCGTGGCGCTCGTGGGCCCGAACGGCTCGGGGAAGTCGACGCTGGTGCGCGTGCTCGTCGGGCTCCTGACGCCCCGGTCGGGCACCGTGCGCCTGTTCGGCGAACCCCCCGACCGGCTGCGCCGCCGGTGGCGCGTCGGCTACGTCCCCCAGCGGCTGCGGATCGCGCCCGACCTCCCCGTCACGGTCGGAGAGGTCGTCGCCACCGGTCGGCTGCCCCGACAGGGTTGGTGGCGGCGAACGCGGCCGGCCGATCGGGCCGCGGTCGACCACGCGCTCGAGTCGGCGGGGCTGGCCGACCTCCGCCGCCGACCGCTCGCCGAGCTCTCGGGTGGGCAGCAGCAGCGTGTGCTCATCGCCAAGGCGCTCGCGAGCGAGCCCGAGTTGTTGATCCTCGACGAGCCGGTCGCCGGCGTCGACGCCGCCGCCCAGCGCCAGTTCCGCGACTCGCTGGTACACCTGGTCGAAGAACACGGCGCCGCCGTGCTCCTGATCTCGCACGAGCTGGGGGCGGTCGCCGACGACCTTGACCGGGTCATCGTCCTGAAGCGCCGGGTCGTCTTCGACGGGCCGCCGGCCGAGCTCGCCGCCACCGGCGTCAGCCTCGGCATCCACGCCGACGACCTGCCGCTCTGGCTCGAGGAGCTGGCCTGATGGACGCGATGCCGGGCATGCCGTGGCCGTTGCCGTGGCCGTTCGACCGCACCTACATGCAGCTCGCGCTGGTGGCGGGCATGGTCGTCGGCGCGGCCGCGCCGTGTGTCGGCACGTTCCTGGTGCAGAAACGGCTCTCATTGCTCGGCGACGGGCTCGGCCACGCCGCGGTCGCCGGCGTGGGTGCCGGGCTGCTGGTCGGCACCGGCCCGACGTGGACCGCGCTCGCGGTCGCGGTCGGCGCGGCCGTGGTCGTCGAATGGCTCCGGACCCGAGGGAGCGCGTCGGGCGATCTCGCGCTCGCGCTGATCTTCTACGGCGGGATCGCCGCCGGTGTCGTGCTCGCCAGTCGCTCCACCGACGCCAACCTCCAGCCCTACCTCTTCGGTTCCATCCTCACCGTGGGCCCCGACGACGCGTACGCGGTGCTCGGCCTCGGCGCCGCCATCGTCGCGACCGTCGCGGTGACCGGCCGCGCGCTGCTGGCGGTCGTGCTCGACGAGGAGTCGGCCCGGGTCTCGGGCATCCCGGCGCGCCTGTTGAACGTGCTCCTGGCGGTGCTCACCGCCGTCACCATCGTCGCCTCGATGCGGGTGGTCGGCGTGCTCCTGGTGGCGGCGCTCATGGTGCTCCCGGTGGCGAGCGCCCGGCTCGTGGCGCGCTCGTTCCGGGGGACGATGCTGGGCGCGGTGGCGGTCGGCTTGACCTCGGTCGTGCTGGGACTGGCGGCGTCGCGTCAGTGGGCGCTGGCGTCGGGCGGCACGATCGTGCTGGTCGCGGTGGCGACGTTCGTCGTCGTGTCGGTGTTCCAGGCAGTCCGGGCCGGTGCCGCGAGACCGGACGCGGGCGGGCTTCTCAGTGGCCCCGGTTAACAGACCGCGCTGACGTACGGGTACGGGTTCACCGCGCCGCCGCCGCCCGGGTGGACCTCGAAGTGGGTGTGGGTCGGCCCGCCGCTGGCGTCGCCGGTGTTGCCGACGTAGCCGATCACCTCGCCCTGCGAGACGTGGCGCGAGCCACCTTCGTAGGAGTCGAGGTGGAAGTAGTAATAGAGGTTGCCGTCGTCACCGCGGAGCGAGACGCCGAGGCCGGGTCGACCCCCGGCGCTGCGCATGGTGGCAACGCCTCCGACGACCGCGACGTTCGGCGTCCCCCGCGGTGACATCAGGTCGACGCCCATGTGCGGTCCCTGCGGGCGGGGGTGGCCCCACGAGTCGATGAACGAGACCGCGCCCCGGATCGGGCAGACGATCCCGCCGACACCGGCCGGGGTAGCGGATGGCTGCGACCGCGACGACCCCGCCCGGTCCCGCGCCTGGCGCTCGGCCTCCTCGCGGGCCGCCTGCTGGCGCTCGGCCTCCTGGCGGGCAGCTTCGAGCTGGCGGATCTGCTCCTCCACCTGCGCCTGGGCCTGCTGGGCGGCGGTGAGCTCGGACTGGATCGACCGGGCCTCGGCCTCCATCGCCGCCAGCGCGTCCTCGGCTTCTCGCCTCCGCTCCTCGAGGTCGTCGCGGCGCTCCTCGAGATCGTCGTTGAGTTGGGCGAGCTCGTCGACGGCGGCGTTGTCGGCGGCCGACGCCTCGGCCAGGAGCTTCTCGCGCCGGACGGCGGTGATCGGCTCGTCGTCGCCGAGGCCGGCGAGCGGGCTGTCGCCGCCGCGGTTCTTGTAGGCCGAGACCGCCCGCCGTTCGACCGCGACTTCGAGGACGCCGGCGCGTGCCCGCGCGGACTCGATCGCGGCCTCGAGCTCCTCGATCTCGCCCGTGATCTCGGCGTGGCGGGTCTGGGCCTCGTCGTAGCGGGCGGTGGCGTCGTCGGCGGCCTCCTGGGCGGCGGCCACCCGGGCCTTGGCGTCGTCGAGGGGATCAGCCGCGCCCGCGGGCCCGGCGACCGTCAGGGGCACCGCCAGCAGGGCCAGCGCGATCACGGCTGCGGCCAGGCTGCCCCACCCCCGCCGCTCTCCAGCCACGTAGACCTACCCCAGCAACATCCGCCACAACAGACCCGCGCGCCGACCGAAGCCACGGGCCTCGCGGGAGGGGGCTCAGGCTAGGTGAGGGGCCGGGAACGGCTCAACCGCGGTCTTCGGGCGGGATCGGTGGGGGTTCCCCCGGTCCGCCCCGCCGGCGGCCCCAGAACTGCTGCTCGGGAGGCTGGTCCGGCTCGGCTTCCTTCATTGCTCCGCTCGCCTGGCCGGCCGGCCCATCCTCGACAGGGCTGGCCGGCCGGCGCCCTCCGGGCCGCTCGCTCCGCGGGCGGCCCCGGCCCCGGCGGGGCGGCTCCGTGGTCACGACCCGGGTGGCCAGCCAGGTCGTGAGGGGGACGGACGCGACCAGCCCGATGCTGCCCACGAGCGTGCGCACGATCTCGACCGCGACGGTCTCGCTGTTGGCGACGGCACCGAGCGACTGGCGCGACTGGACGAACAGGATCAGAACGGGGAGGGCGGCGCCGGCGTACGCGAGCGCGAGCGTATTGACGGTCGACGCCACGTGGTCACGGCCGATGCGCATGGCCGCACTCGACAGCTCGCGCCGCTTGAAGCGGGGATTGGCGGCCCGCAGCTCCCACACGGCCGACACCTGCGTCACCGTCATGTCGTCGAGCGCGCCCAGTGCTCCGATGACCATGCCACCGAGGACGAGGCCGCTGAGGTCGATGTTCTCCGCGCCGATCTGGACGAGCACGGCTTCCTCCGTCGCCAAGCCGGTGAAGTCGGCCAGCGCGGTGAACAGGCTCGCCAGCGCGACGGTGACCGCGAGCGCGGCGAGCGTCCCGAGCAACGCCACCGTCGTCATCGTTCGGAAGCCGTGGGCGAGGTAGAGGGCGAGGTAGGCGATGGCGCTCGCGCCGAACACCGCCACCATCACCGGGCTCTTGCCGTCGAGGATCGCCGGCAGGATGAACTGCAGCAGCACGACCATGGTGGCGCCCAGCGCGACGAGCGCGGCCAGCCCGCGCCAGCGGCCCAGCAACACCACCGCGGCGGCGAAGAGCACCGTGAGCCACAGCAGGACCGGACGGCGCTGGCGATCGGCGAACTGGTACTCGAAGCCCGGTTCGGCACTCGGGTTGTAGGAGAGGACGACGCGGTCACCGGGATCGAAATCGGGCGTGGTCGGGGACTCGGGGAACTCGAGCTCGACGGTGTCGCCCTTGTCCGGGCCCTGGGACAGTCGCACCCGCACCTCGTCGCACGGGATGTCGTCGGCCCTGGTCGTCCCCGAGCACGGCTTCGTGTCGACCGCGACGACCTTGGCGTCGTAGACGTCGCTGGCGAGGTTGAGCCTCCCGGCGCCTTCGCCGAGATCACCGGTGCTGCGGAACGCGAGGACGCCGACGAGCGTGACCAGCCCGAGCACACCCGCCGCGATTGCCAGCCCCCGGCGCGTCGTCGCCGGGATCTCCAGGTCGTGCTCGTGTGCCACCTCTATTGCCTCGCTCGCTGCGGGCGGGGATACCCCGCCCGCGGGCGCTCGCTCGGACGCCAGGTCGTACCCACTTACGTCAAGCCCGCCGCTTCCATCTGCTGTCCAGTCTTGTCCCCACCGGAGCTCTCGCCGGGGCACCGGTGTACGTTCGGCGCGTGCGCCTGACGGGCGAGATCGCCCTGGTCACCGGCTCGACCGCGGGAATCGGACGCGCCATCGCGGTGGAGTTCGCGGCCCAGGGCGCGCGGGTCGTCGTCACCGGACGGGACGAGGAGCGGGGCGAGGCCGTCACCGCCGCGGCCCGCAAGGCGGGCGAACCCACGGGCGGCGACGCCGAGTTCATCGCCGCCGAGCTCGGGGACGAACCGGCCTGCGCCGGTCTCGTCCAGGGCGCGGCGGCACTTTTCGGCGGGTTGACGGTGCTGGTCAACAACGCCGCCGGGGGAGCCGGGCACGACGGGCCGGTGGGCGAGCTCGACACCGCCGCCTGGGAGGCGACCCTCCGGGTGAACCTGACCGCGCCTATGTGGCTGTGCCGGGCGGCGGTGCCCCTGATGATCGACGCCGGTCACGGGTCGATCGTCAACATCTCCTCGCGGCAGGGCGAACGGGCCAGCGCCGGCCTCGCCGCCTACATCGCGAGCAAAGGCGGCCTCAACGCGCTCACCCGCTCGATCGCGGTCGACTACGCGATCCACCACATCCGCTGCAACACGATCAGCCCCGGCTACGTGCTCAACGACCGGCGCGACGCCGACCTCACCGACGAGCGCCGGGCCGGGCTCGAGGGCATGCATCTCACCCGCCTCGGTCGCGCCGCCGACGTCGCCTCTGCCGCGGTGTACCTCGCCAGCCGCGAGTCGGAGCTCGTCACCGGAGTGAACCTGCCGCTCGACGGCGGCAGCAGCGCGGCCCGCGGGCTGGTGCTCGGGTGACCGAGGCATCCATCGGCCTGACGACCACTCCCACCGACGCGGAGATCGACGCCGCCGTCAGCTGGGAGACGGGGGAGGACGAACGACACGTCGCGCTCACCGACGACGGCTGGAACCTCGGCCTCTACCGGTACCACGCGACCGGTACACCCGTGCGACCGTTCCCGGTCGTCATGGGCCACGGCCTGTGCGGCAGCCGGTACATCTTCGACTGCCATCCCGACTACTCCCTGGCCCGCCACCTCGCCGGGCGCGGCTACGACGTCTGGCTCGTCGACCTTCGGGGCCGCAACCAGAGCTGGCCCGAAGGCGGTCCCGACCGGGCCCTGCAGTGGAGCTTCGACGACTTCGTCGCCTTCGACCTGCCCGCCGCGGTCGCGACCGCGTGCGAGATCAGCGGCGCGTCCGAGGCGTTCTGGCTCGGAACCGAGATGAGCGGCCTCGCCTTCTACGCATCGGTCATCGCCCGGACGACAGCACAACTTCGGGGCGGGATCACGATGGGATCTCCGGCGGCCACGTCACCCGAGGCGCAGGTGCCGGGCGTGACCATCGCGTTCCCGCAGAGCGACGGGGCCCGCTTGCCGTTCTCGACCGTGGCCGGCATCGGTCCCCGCCTGGCCGCCGACCGCTCCGACCTGCTGGAGAGCAGCTTCCGGCCCGCCAACACCGACTGGGTCGTCACGGCGCGCTACTTCCGCCACGGTGTGCCCGACGAGGCCACCGACCTCGTCGACCAGTTCCGCGACTGGATGGTCGAGGGCGTGATGCGCACGCGGGACGGGTCGATCGTCTACTCGAACCGTCTCGGCGACGTGCGGCTCCCGGTGCTGGCTCTGGCGGGCGCGGCCGATCTCCAGCGGCCGCCCGACGCCGTGCGGACCACGTTCGACGCGCTCGGCAGCGCCGACAAGACGTTCGTCCGGGTGGGTCGGGCCGACGGCTTCCCGGTCGATGCCGGCCACGACGACCTGATCGCGGGCCGGTCCGCGCCCACCCACGTCTTCCCGATCGTCGCCGACTGGCTCGACGCCCACAGCTCGTGACAGCTCGAAGGCCTGCCATCGAAGAACCTGCACATTGAATTGCGCGGGAGCGGCGAGCGTCCCGAAGGGCGTGTCACCGAGCGTCCCGCAGGGCGCCCGCCGGGTATCCCGGCGGGCGAGACGAGGCGACGATGAGGACGGCAGGTACCCTGCCGCCGAGCGAGCGCGACCAGGAGAGTAGGTGCACCGCCGAATCTCCCTGAGCGCGATCTCGACCTTCCGGTGGTCGCTCGACCAGGACCTCGCCTTCTACGCCGACGCCGGCATCACCAACGTAGGGATCTCCGTCGCCAAGCTCGAGCGGGCCGGTTGGGACGCCGGCTCCCGGCGGGTCGCCGACGCCGGCCTCCGGGTCACGAACCTCATCGGCCTCGGTCCGTTCCACCTCGACGCGCCCACCGGCTGGGACGAGCAGCGCGAGCGGGTCATACGCGCCCTCGACGCCGCCGAGGCCGTGGGAGCCGAGTGCGTGGTGTTCACGACCGGGCCCGCCGGTCGTCTGACCTGGGAGGAGGCCGCCGACGCGCTGGAAGCGGCGCTGGCGCCCCTGACGACCGACGCCCGCGAGCGCGGCATCCAGTTCGCGCTCGAGCACACCAACTCGTTGCGGGTGGACGTGGGCTTCGTACACACGCTGCGCGACGTCGTCGACCTGGCCCGCCGGCTCGGAACGGGAGTGTGCATGGAGGTGAACGCGTGCTGGGCCGAGCGCGGCCTCGCCGGAACCGTCGCAACCGGCGCCGACACCTTCCGGCTCGTCCAGGTGAGCGACTTCGCGGTCGGCACGCTGTCGACTCCGAACCGGTTGGTGCCGGGTGACGGCGACATCCCCCTCGAGCGCATCCTCGGGCAGGTCCTGGAGGCGGGTTACGAGGGTTGCTTTGACCTCGAGCTCATCGGTCCTCGCATCGACGAGGAGGGCTACGCCGCGGCCGCCGGCCGCAGCATCGAACGACTCGGTGAAAAGTTGCGGGCCCTCGACGCGTAGCGCGGCGCCGGGTGCGACAATCGTTGGTGTGATCGTCGACTGCGCGGTCTACGAGGACGGGAAGCGCCGGCCGGGCGCGCTGGGACTCGACGAGGTCGCCGAGGCGTGCCACCGCAAGAATGCATTCGTGTGGATCGGCCTCTACGAGCCCACCGCGGAGGAGTTCGACGCGGTGCAGCGCGAGTTCGAGCTCCCGGATCTCGCGGTCGAGGACGCGATCAGCGCCCACCAACGCCCCAAGATCGACGTATACGAGAACTGCGTGTTCGTGGTCCTGAAGTCGGCCCGCTACGTGGACGAGACCGAAGCGGTCGAGCTGGGCGAGATCCAGATGTTCGTGGGCAGCGATTTCATCGTGCACGTGCGTCACGGTGAAGCCAGCGCGCTCACCGAGGTCCGCCGGCGGGTCGACCAGCACCCCGAGCTCCTAGCGGTGGGGCCGGGCGCGGTCGCCCACGCGATCGTCGACAAGGTCGTCGACGACTACCTCCCGGTCATGGCGGGCCTGGAGAACGACATCCGCGAGGTCGAGTTCCAGGTCTTCTCCGACTCTGACGAGAACCCGGTCGAGCGCATCTACAAGCTCAAGCGCGAGGTGCTCGAGCTGCACGAGGCAACGGTACCGCTGGAGGACCCGCTGGAAAGCCTGGCGACCCGCCGGTATCGGTGGGCCCAGAACGAGCTTGCCGACTACTTCCGCGACGTCCACGACCACCTGCTGCGCGTGGTCGAGCGGGTCGCGACCGCCCGCGACCTGCTCACGAGCGTGCTCGAGGCGAACCTGACGCGTGTGAGCGTTCGGCAGAACGAGGACATGCGCAAGATCTCGGCCTGGGTCGCGATCGCCGCGGTACCCACGATGATCGCGGGGATCTACGGGATGAACTTCGAGCACATGCCCGAGCTGGGCTGGACCTTCGGGTATCCGCTCGTGGTGGCGTTCATGGCGCTCGTGTGCGCGTTCATGTACCGGCAGTTCCGCCGCAGCGGCTGGTTGTAGGGGTTACGCGAACCAGTTGACCGGGCCGATGTGGTAGCTCGCCCGGGCGAGGAACTGCTCCCCGCCGCCGGGCCAGGTCGTGAGCCGCAGCTCGGTGTGGTCCATCGTGGGCGCCCCCTCGAGCCGCAGCCACGCCAGGGGCGCGTCGGGCCCGGCTCGTTCGCCCGCAGCCCACAGCGTCGAGCCGACCGCGGCCCGTTCGTCGTCAGCGAGGTACGACCACACGACCGAGTGGAACACCACGGTGGCCCGATCGGGCACCGTGCTCCGCAGCTGCTGGTCGAGCCAGTCCGGGATCGCCGCCCGGTCCACTGTCACCGGGTCGTCGCGGGCGACCTCGAGCGCCGCTGCCAGCAGCTCGAACCGCTCGGTCTGACCCGGCCACACGTACGACAGCAGCCGGAGCCGACCGTCCTCGGCGGTCGCGTCGATCGGATCGCGGTCGCAGCCGCGTCGTTCGACCACCCGGCAGTCGGCGTCGAACGGAGGACGGCCGGGCTTCCACCGGTTCTCGAAGCGCACCGGGGACGCCGGTTCTCCGAACCCCACCCCGTCTTGCTGATAGCGGTAGCGGTCGAAGCGGAGGTTGAGCCCGGCGCTGCTCCCGAGCTCGAGTATCCGAAGCGGCAGGCCGGTGTGGCCGGCGACGAGCAGGAAGCCGCCGACGAGCGCCGCCGACCGGCCGACCTCGTTGGTCTGGGGTGGGCGGGTCAGGGCGTCGAGCACGGCCGGCGGCGGCTCCGCGAGCAATTCACGAATGCGGGGCCAGGCGGCGGCGGCGTCACCATCGCCGCCGGCCGACGGATAGTGGCGGGCGAGGTCGGGCGCTTCACCGCCCAGCACCATCCGGTGCAGACCGCCCAGGACCCGGAGCCGGTAGCCCAGCTCCGGATCGGTGGCGTCCGGCGCCATGAGCTCCGCCATCGGGCTGCCGGCATCGACCTCGTCCGCCATGAGCACCATGAGGTCGGCGTAGAAAGGCGTGCTCACCTTGCGGCAGTAGCCCGCGTGCGCGCGCAGGACGCCGGCGAGCGCGGTCCGTTCCTCCGGGGTCGCGCTCACTCGGGCGAGGGTAACGTCCGTCGCCATGACGGAGCGGCTCGCGGGACGATCGGTCCTCGTCACCGGGGCGGCGAGCGGCATGGGCCGCGCCACCACCACCCGCCTGGTGGACGAAGGTGCGCAGGTCACCGCAGTCGATGTCGACGAGCCCGGTCTCGAGAAGACGGTGGCGCTGGCCGATGCGGGCGACCGCGTCGTCGCCTGCCCCGCCGACGTCAGCCGGGAGCAGGACGTCGTGGCTGCCGTCGATACCGCGGTCGAGGCCTTCGCCGGCCTCGCGGGCGTAGTCACGAGCGCCGGGATCTTCCACCCCGGCGATCTCAAGCCCGCCGCCGACGTGGCCCTCGACGATTTCCTGCACGTCATCGGCGTGAACCTCGCCGGGACGTTCCTCACGATCAAGCACGCGCTCCCGTACCTCGTGACCTCGGGTGGTTCGATCGTGACGATCGCGTCGACCGCCGCGCTCCGGGGCCACGGCTTCGGGTCCGGCTACACCGCGAGTAAGGGCGGCGTCGACGCGCTCACCCGGCTGGTGGCGACCCAGTACGGACGAAAGGGCGTCCGCGCCAATTGCATCTGCCCGGGCGGGATCGACACCCCGATGACCGCGGGCGCGTTCCTCACCCCGGAGGCCACGGAACGATTCGAGAACCGCGTTCCCGCCGGCCGGGTCGGTCAACCGGAAGAGATCGCGTCGGTGGCCGCGTTCCTGCTGTCGGACGACGCCGCGTACCTGTCGGGCCAGACGATCGCGGTCGACGGAGCGTCGACCATCGCCGGCTAGCCCGCCTCGGTGAGGCGGCCGGCGTCAGGCGGCGGACGCGAACTCGACCGCGCGGTGGAGCAACTCGGCCGTCTCGTCGTGGTGCTCGTCGCGAGCGATGTCCGCGGCCTCGGCCAGCAGGGAAGGGTCGCCGTCGGCCCACTCGGTGACGGCTTCGGCAGCCTGCTCCGCGCCGGCGTCGCGGTGCAGTTCGGGAACGAGGAAGTCGCCCAGGCACACCAGGTCACGGACCTCTTCCTCGTGGGGTCGGGTCGGGTCCTCGACCACCAGGGCCTCGAGCTCCTCGGCCCGATCGAAACCGGTGTCGTTCGTCATCTGCCTCACGTCGCCCCTCCTCGTTCGTGCTGCCCAATCGAAGCGTCCCCGGATTGCCCCCACGCTGAAACCGGGGCAGGCGAAAGCCCTGGTCAGGAGGGTGCGCCGACCAGTTCGACCAGCACGCCGTCGGGGTCGCGCAGGGTGGCCATCGGGAAGGGCCCGGCCGGGCCCGGCACGTCGATGCGCCGGGCGTCCCGGGCCAGGCCCAACTGCTCGATGCGGGCGAGCGTCTCGTCGACGTCGACGAAGAAGGAGAGGAGGAAGAACCCGGGCGCGGGGTGCTCCGAGGGCACGCGATCACCGGGCGGGGCGTCGAAGGCGACGAGCTCGACGATCCCGACGTCGGGACGGCCGGGATCCCCGAGGAACACCGACCGCAGGCGGTTCGACGGCGCGTCGAACAACGTGTGCCAGTCGCCGTCGAAGGCGTGGTCCATGAGCGTCTCCAGCCCGAGCCCGTCGCGGTAGAAGCGCAGGGCGGCGTCGACGTCGCGAACGCAGATGGCGCTGTGATGGACGGTGGTCACCGACGATCGATGCTGCCGGCGGGATCGAGGGGGCTGCGCAGCGTGACCCCGCCGTCGGCGGTCAGCACGTGCCCGGTCACCCAGTCGAGGCGCAGCAGCGCCAGGATCGCCTCGCCGACCTCGCGGGCCGTCCCGACGCGGCCCAGCGCGGCCCGCTCCGCCACGAGCTCCCGGTAGCCGGGAAGGCCGTCGGTTGCGGCGAACATCGGCGTGTCGGTACATCCCGGGGCGATCGCGTTCACCCTGATGCCGCGCTCGCCGAGCTCGGCCGCCGCCACCTTCACCAGCTGGTGCACCGCCGCCTTGGCGGTCGCGTAATGCACGAGGTAGCGGTCGCTCAGCAGCCCCGAGACCGAGCCCACCGCGACAATGCTGCCGGGCTTGGCCGCCGCGACCATGGCCCTGCCGCTCTCCCGCAGGCATAGGAACACGCCCCGCAGATTCACCCGGTGGATGCGATCCCATTCCTCTGTGCTCATCTCGAGCACAGGTCCGAAGCCTCCGACACCCGCCGCCAGTACCGCGGCGTCGGGCGGGCCGAGCTCGTCCACCACGCGGCCGACCGCATCGACGACCGCTCCCTCGTCACCGACGTCGCAGGCGACCGCGAGGTCGCCCTGCCCGGCTTCGGCCTGGACGTCGAGGACGGCGACGCGCGCGCCCGCTTCCTGCAACAACTCGACGGTCGCTTCCCCGATCCCGCTCGAACCCCCGGTGACCAGCGCGACCGCCCCCCGGAGCTCCATCACATGGCTCCCTCGCTCGTCGCCGGGCCATCCTCGAAAGGATTGGCCGGCGCCGCCCCTACGGGGATGCTCGTCCGCACAATTCGAACCCGACGGTAACGTGCCAGCGTGACGGCTGGCACCGGCTCGAGCCCGTGGTTCGGGGTCTTCCTGCCCCAGCTGCGTATGAGCTTCGCCACGATCCTGGAGCGGACCCGGGCAGCCGAAGCCGCCGGCTTCGACTCGGTGTGGCTGATGGACCATCTCGCCGCCCCCGCGGGGCCGCACCACGACACCCTGGAGGGCTGGACCACCGCGGCGGCCCTGGCGGTACGCACCGACCGCATCCGCATCGGCCACCTCGTCACCTGCGACCCGTTCCGCCATCCGGCCGTGCTGGCCAAGATGGCCGCGACTGTCGACGTGCTCAGCGACGGGCGGCTCGAGCTCGGCCTGGGCTGGGGATCGGTCGAAGCCGAGCTCGAGACGTACGGCATCGACGCGGGAGGACCGGCCGTACGCGCCGCCCGCCTGCGCGAGACGCTCGAGATCCTGCCGCTGATGTTCGCGGGCGAGCCATTCGACTACGCCGGCGAGCACTTCCGACTCGCGGACGCGATCGGGCGACCGGTCCCGGTTCAGGCGAAGGTGCCGGTGCACATCGGCGGGGCGGGGCCGAAGCTGACGATGCCGCTCGTGCGCGACCACGCCGACTGGTGGAACTGCCCGTCATACGCGATCGACCGCCTGGGCGACCTCCGGGCCGAGGCGGGCGGGGCACGCGTGTCGGCCCAGCACCCGATCGCGCTCGCACCCGACGACGCGTCACGCTCCGAGGTGATGGCCGTCGCCGAGCGCCGGTTCGGTGCCTGGGGTGGACTCGTCGGCGGGACCGCGGCCGAGGTTGCGGGGGCACTCAGCACCGAGGTCCGCGACCACGGCGTCGCGGGCTTCGTCGTCCAGCTCACCGACTTCGGCGTCCCCGAAACGCTCCACCGCTTCATGGCGGAGGTCGCGCCCATCGTGCGCGACGCGGCCCGTCAGTAGCCTGACCCCGTGCCCTCGATCTTCAGCAAGATCATCGCCGGCGAGATCCCGGGGACGTTCGTGTGGAAGGACGATCGCTGCGTCGCTTTCCTGTCGATCGCGCCGATGAAGCCCGGGCACACGCTGGTCGTGCCGCGCGAGGAAGTGGACAACTGGATCGACCTCGATCCCCCGCTCGCGCAGCACCTCTTCGCCGTGGCCCAGACGATCGGGAAGGCGCAGCACCAGGCGTTCTCGCCCCGGCGCGTCGGGGTCATGATCGTGGGCGACGAGGTGCCGCACACCCACATCCACGTGGTGCCGATCAACTCCGCCGGCGAGCTGTCGTTCGCCCACGCCGACCCCGACCCGCCCGAGGGCGCGCTGGACGCCGCTGCGACCAAGCTGCGGGCCGCTCTCCGCGACCAGGGCGCCGAACACGTTTCGGACTGACCGGGTTTCGGGGCCGTCGCGGCGGGGAACAACGCGGGCATGCTGACGCTGATACTCGTACTCGCGGTGGTCGCGGTCGTGGGCTACCTGTTCTTCTCGCGCACCAGCATCTTCCACCGCGGGACCATCACCCGTCGCTGGGGTCGTCGCCTCTAGCCCCTGCGCATCAGGCAGGCGCGGTACCTGGGCAATACGCTGCGCCGCGTGGAACAGGGCTCGGAGTGGGTCAAGCGCGACGCCGCCGTCGTGTGGCACGGCTTCACCCAGATGGCCGCGTACGCCGACAACGCGCCGATCGTCATCGACCACGCCGAGGGCCACGAGCTCGTCGACGTGGACGGCCACCGGTATATCGACGCGATCTCGTCCCTGTGGGTGAACACGCTGGGCCACCGCGTGCCCGAGCTCGACGAGGCGCTCCGCGAGCAGCTCGACCGGGTGGCGCACACCACCTTGCTCGGCAACGGCAACCGGGTCGTGGTCGAGCTGGCCGAGGCCCTCGCCCGGGTGGTGCCGGTCGACGGGCCCCACTTCCTCTTCGCCTCCGACGGTGCCGCCGCAGTCGAGCAGGCGCTGAAGATCGCGTTCCAGTACTGGGCGAACCGCGGGGTCGAGGGACGCTCGAGCTACCTCGCCTTCGGCGGCGCTTACCACGGCGACACCATCGGCTCCCTCTCGGTCGGCGCCGGCGGGTTCGGGACAGACGTGTTCGACCCTCTGCGCTTCCCGGTCGTACGCGCTCCCGGGTTCGGTGAGTCGGGCTGCTTCGAGACCACGGCGGCGATGGTCTCGGAGCACGCGTCCGAGTTGGCGGCGGTCGTAGTCGAGCCGCTCGTGCAGGGCGCGGCCGGGATGCAGCTGGCGCCGCTCGACGCGTTCGCGACGTTGGCCGACGCCTGCCGCGACCATGACGTGTTGCTGATCTGCGACGAGGTCGCGACCGGGTTCGGTCGCACCGGCACGCTGTTCGCGTCGGAGCAATGCGGACTCCGCCCCGACCTGCTCTGCCTGGGCAAGGGCCTGACCGCCGGGTACCTGCCCCAGTCGGTCACGGTCGCGAGCCAGCGGGTGTTCGACGCGTTCCTCGGTCCTGATCTCGGCGAGCGCACGCTCTACCACGGCCACTCGTACGGCGGGAACGCGCTCGCGTGTGCGGTCGCGCTCCGTCACCTCGAGTTGCTCGAGGAGCGCGACGTGCTCGCAAACGTGCGCACTCGGGCGGCGCAGCTCGGCGAGCTCCTTGATGCGCGCGTCGCCCCTTTGCCCGCGGTCGGTGAAGTCCGCCGGCGCGGCCTCATGGTCGGCGTCGAGCTCGCGCCGGCCGTCGACGGGTTGCGGTGGGGTCGGCGGGTGTGCGCGGCCGCGGTGGCGCGCGGGGTGCTGTTGCGCCCGCTGGGCGACGTGGTGATCGTGATGCCACCGCTGACGATCACCGCCGACGAGGTAACCCGCATCGTCGACGTGCTGGCCGCCGCCATCACCGAGGTGACCAGCGCTGAGGTGAGCACGTGACGTGGCGCGAGTGGGCCGCGGCCGAAGGGCGGGAGATCCGCTCGGCCCATCGCTGGCGCGAGCCCCGCGACTTCGACGCCGCCGGGCCCGAAGGCAAGCTCGCGCCCGACGGACGGCCCGTCGTCTCGTATGCGTCCAACGACTACCTCGGGCTCACCCAACACCCGGACGTGGTCGCCGCCGCCCACGCCGCCCTCGACCGTTGGGGGACGGGATCGGGCTCGGCCCGCCTGATCGTCGGGTCCCGGCCGGTGCACGCCGAGCTGGAGGCGGCGCTGGCCTCGTGGAAGGCGACCGACCGCGCCGTCGTGTTCCCAACCGGCTTCGCCACCAACCTCGGCGTCCTCACGACGTTCGGCGCGCCGGGCGTCGTCGTGTGCTCGGACGAGCTCAACCACGCGTCGATCATCGACGGGTCGCGGCTGAGCCGCGCTCGCGTCGAGGTGTACCGCCACGCCGACGTCGACCACCTCCGGCATCTCCTCGAGGCCGCGCCGGCGGGCGAACGGCACGTCGTGGTCACCGACACCGTCTTCTCGATGGACGGCGACCTCGCGCCGGTGGACTCATTGGCCGAGTTGTGTGCCCGGCACTCTGCCCTGCTCGTGCTGGACGAGGCCCACGCCGTGCTCGGGCCCGACCCCGACCTCGCCGGCCGCGACGTGCTGCGCGTCGGAACGTTGTCGAAGACCTTGGGGGCGCTGGGCGGGTTCGTCGCCGGCCCCGCTCCGCTGACGGAGCTGGTCGTGAACCGGGCCCGCTCCTACGTTTTCACCACCGCGCCGACTCCCGCCGACACCGCCGCGGCGCTGGCGGCGGTGGGCGTGGTGCGGTCGTCGGAGGGCGAGGCGCTCCGGGCACGTCTTCACGACCACGTCGAGCGCCTCCGGTCCGGGCACCCGTCCCCCATCGTCCCGGTCGTGCTCGGTGACGAAGCGCGCACGCTGGCGGCGGCGGCCACGTTGCTGGAGCAGGGAATGCTCGTACCCGCCATCCGGCCCCCCACGGTGGCGCCGGGCACGTCGCGGCTCCGGGTCGCGCTGTCGGCCGCTCACACCAGCGCGCAGATCGACGCGCTGAGGACCGCGCTCGCCGACCTATGACGAATCGCCCGCGGCAGCTGGTCGTCGTCACCGGCACCGGCACCGAGGTCGGCAAGACCTGGTTCGCGGCGGCGACGGTCGCCGCGCTGCGGGAGGCCGGGGTTCGCGTCGCCGCCCGCAAGCCGGTGCAGTCGTTCGAATCGGGCGCCGGTCCCACCGACGCCGACGTGCTGGCGGACGCGAGCGGCGAGCTCCCCGACGAGGTGTGCCCACCCTCCCGGTCGCTGGGCGTGCCGATGGCGCCGCCGATGGCCGCCGAGTCGCTCGGGCTACCGCCGTTCACGGTCGCCGAGCTCGCGGCCGAGATCGGCTGGCCGCCCGGCATCGAGGTCGGCGTGGTGGAGGGCGTGGGCGGGCCGCGCTCGCCGCTGGCCGCCGACGGCGACACCGTCGACCTGGTGGCGGCGTTGCGACCCGACGCGGTCGTGCTCGTGGCCGACGCCGGTCTGGGCGCCATCAACGCGGTGCGGCTGTCGGTCGCGCCGTTCGACGGCCACGAAGTGGTGGCCGCGCTCAACCGCTACGACGAGACGGATGACCTCCACCGCCGCAACCGGAAATGGCTCTCCGACCACGCCAGAGTCGAGGTCGTCGTGGCGCCGGACGCGCTGGCCACGCGGCTCAGAAATTGAGGCGGGTACTCGGTGGCCCGCCCTCTAGCGGCAGGGCGGCCGATGTGATCGCGTAGGCGGATGACCCCGCCGCTCACCGTCGGCATCCCCCGCGAGATCAAGGATGGTGAGCACCGCGTCGCGGCCACCCCCGACGGCGTCCACGAGCTCGCCGCCCACGACGTGCCCGTGCTGGTGGAGGCGGGCGCGGGCGCGAACTCGCGCATCGAGGACGACGAGTACGAGCGGGCGGGCGCGGCGTTGGTGCGGAGCGGAGCCGAGGTATGGGAGCGGGCCGACCTCGTCCTCAAGGTCAAGGAGCCGCAGGCGGAGGAGCTCGCGCTGCTGCGGCCCGGGCTGGTTTTGTTCACCTATCTGCACCTGGCGGCGTACCCGCAGGTCGCCGAGGCGCTGCTCGAGCGCAAGGTGACCGGCATCGCGTACGAGACCGTGCAACTCGAGTCGGGCGCGCTCCCGCTGCTCGCACCAATGAGCGAGGTGGCGGGACGCATGGCGCCGCAGATCGGCGCCCACTTCCTCGAGCGCGAGCAGGGCGGTCGGGGTGTGCTGCTGGGCGGCGCGCCCGGCGTGCGGCCGGCGCGCGTCGTGGTCCTCGGCGCAGGCAACGTCGGCTGGAACGCGGCCTGGATCGCCCAGGGCATGGAGGCCGAGGTGCAGCTGTTCGACAAGGACCTCGACCGGCTGCGCTGGGTCGACCAGATCCACAAGGGCCGAATCATGACGCTGGCGAGCACCCGGGGTGCGGTCGCCCGTGCGGTCGCCGACGCCGACCTCGTGATCGGGGCGGTGCTCGTGCCCGGCGGACGGGCGCCGGTGGTCGTCACCGCCGCCATGGTGCAAGGGATGCGCCCGGGCACGGTCGTCGTCGACTGCGCCATCGACCAGGGCGGCTCGATCGAGGCGATCCACGAGACGACCCACGCCGAGCCCGTCTACGAGCAGCACGGCGTCCTGCACTACGCCGTCGGCAACATCCCCGGCGCCGTCCCCACGACGTCGACCTACGCGCTCACCAACGCCACCCTCCCGTACGCGGTCGAGCTCGCCACCCAGGGGGTCGCCGAGGCCGTCGGGTCCGATCCCGAGCTCGCTGCGGGCGTCAACACGGCCGCCGGCACGGTGACGAACGCGGCGGTCGCCGACGCCCTCGGCCGCCCGGCGACGGCGCTTTCAGAGGTGCTTGCGGGCGTGGGCTGACGGGTACGTTCCGTGGTGTGGACGTAGCCCCGGGCACCATCGCCATCTGGTCCGACATCGGGTGCCCGTGGGCCCATCTCGCGGTGCACCGCCTGCACGAGACCCGAGCGCGTCTGGGACTCGAGGACGCGGTCGGGTTCGAGCACCGACCGTTCCCGCTCGAGCTGTTCGACGAGCGGGTCACCCCGAGGAAGACCCTCGCCGCCGAGGTTCCGGTGGTCGGCGCACTCGCCCCCGAAGCCGGCTGGCAGGAATGGGATGCGCCCGAGTGGGAGTGGCCGGTGACGATGCTCCCGGCGCTGGAGGCGGCGCAAGCGGTCAGCGCTCACGACGTGCGCGCCGCCGAGGAGCTCGACCGCGCCCTGCGGGTCGCCTTCTTCGGCGAGTCGCGGTGCATTTCGATGCGCCACGTGATTCTCGAGGTCGCGGCCAAGTGCGACCGCGTCGACGTCGACGCGCTCGCGGGCGCGCTCGACGACGGCGTGGCCCGACGGACCGTGATGGCGCGCTTCGACGAGGCCACCCGGAGCGACGCCGTGAAGGGCAGCCCTCACCTGTTCCTGCCCGACGGGACCGACGCCCACAACCCCGGGATCGAGATGCACTGGGAGCGGCCCCCGGGGCAGGGCTTCCCCGTGGTCGACCACGACGACCCTGCGATCTACGAGGATCTCCTCCGCCGCGCCGCCGGCTGAGTGGGCCGCCTCGGAATCGAACCGAGGACCTGCGGATTAAAAGTCCGTTGCTCTGCCAACTGAGCTA
>Ga0136613_10000045_pt1 | contig 41081 bp, 39 predicted proteins | sample AntDrymUQ2722106_2_FD_106649 | JGI IMG/M metagenome (GOLD analysis project Ga0136613, IMG submission 106649) | Polar desert sand microbial communities from Dry Valleys, Antarctica - metaG UQ272 (21.06) | ecosystem: Environmental > Terrestrial > Soil > Desert | place: Antarctica: Dry Valley... | reverse complement strand
GTCGGTGGACTCGGTCACGAGGTCGGCTCCGTCCGGGAGCACACAACAGGAGCGGACTGGACGGAGCCGAGCGGGGTCATTGTCATGACGGCGCTCCTTGACGTTGGGGATGCGGCCAGTCTTTCGCCGTAACCTGACAGTTCACGTCAGGTATGGATGCGGAGATCGACGAGTGCGAGCCGATCGGCTGTTGTCCCTCCTGCTGCTTCTGCAGGCCCACCAACGGTTGTCGGCGCCGGAGCTGGCCCGTCGCCTGGAAGTGTCGGTCCGCACGATCTACCGGGACACCGAGGCGCTCAGCGCCGCCGGCATCCCGGTGTACGCCGAGCGCGGTCGCTACGGCGGGGTGGTGCTGCTCCCCGGCTACCGCACTGACATGTCCGGACTGACCGCGGCCGAGGCGCAGGCGCTGTTCGTCTTTTCCGGCAACCCCGCAGGTGCCGCCCAAGGCCGCGGACCGGTCGACGACCTCGGCCGCGGCAGGGAGCTCAGGCAGGCAGTCCGCAAGCTGCTCAGCGTCGTACCGGCGGCACAACGTCCTGACGCGACGCGGGTCGCCGAGCGGATCGTCGTGGACGCGGTCAGCTGGCGCCGTACGAATCAGCAGGTCCCTTACCTGGGCGTGCTGCAGGATGCGGTGCTCACCGATCGGCGGCTGCGGATGCGGTACCCGAGTCGGTCCCGTGGCGCAGAGCACGAGTACCTGATCGATCCCTACGGGCTGGTCGCCAAGGCCGGCGTCTGGTATCTGCTCGCGGGAACCGCGGACGGGACGCGAACCTTCCGGGTGTCCCGAGTCCGGGGACTCGTCGATGTCGGCGCGGTCTTCACCCGGCCGGACGGGCTCGACGTGGGGGAACTCTGGCAGCACACCCGCAGTCGGGTGCAGCCGGAGGGCGACGGCTACCCGGCGCGGGTGCGCCTGCACGAGGCGTCCGTGGCCTTGCTGGAGCGCACCTGCGCCGACCACCTCCTGGAGCCGATCGAGACCGAATCCGTCGAGGGGGAGCGCCGGGTGCTGCGGTTGTGCTTTCGGGGACACGAGCACGCGATGGCGGTGCTGCTCGGCTACGGCGGGCTGGTGGAGGTGATCGCCCCGCCGGAGTTGCGTTCCAGCGTGGCGGCAGCGGTGCGTGCCGCTGCCATCCTTTACTCCGACTAGGCTCGATTCGCGCACTCGCTGAGCGGAGAGGCAGGCGTGGGTTTCGACACCGTCCTCGTCGTCGACTTCGGCGCGCAGTACGCACAACTCATCGCCCGGCGCATCCGCGAGGCGCACGTCTTCAGTGAGATCGTGCCGTCGGACCTGCCGGTAGAGCAGATGCTTGCCCGCAAACCCACCGCGATCATCCTGTCCGGCGGCCCCTCCTCGGTGTACGCCGACGGAGCGCCACTGGCCCCGCCGGGGCTCTTCGACGCCGGCGTCCCGGTCTTCGGCATCTGCTACGGGTTCCAGTTGATGGCGCAGACCCTCGGCGGCGAGGTGGCGCGCACCGGCCGTTCGGAGTTCGGTGGAACGCCGCTCACCGTCACGACGCCGGGCCGACTCCTGATCGACCTCCCGGTCGAGCAGTCGGTGTGGATGTCGCACGGCGACTCGTGCGTGGCCGCGCCGGCCGGCTTCCAGGTGGTGGCGACAAGTCAGGGCGCGCCGGTCGCGGCGTTCGAGGATGTGGCCCGCGGATTCGCCGGCGTGCAGTTCCACCCGGAGGTGCGGCACACCGCGAACGGGCAGGCGGTGCTGGAGCGGTTCCTGTTCGACATCGCCGGCTGCAAGCCGACGTGGACCATGGACAACATCGTCGACGACCAGATCGCCCGCATTCGCAACCAAGTCGGCGACCGGCGGGTGCTCTGCGCGCTGTCCGGCGGTGTGGACTCCGCAGTGGCCGCCGCCTTGGTGCACGAAGCGGTGGGAGACCAGCTGACCTGTGTCTATGTCGACCACGGGCTGATGCGGACCGGGGAGACCGAGCAGGTGTCGCGGGACTACGTCGCAGCGACCGGCATCCGGCTCGAGGTCGTCGCCGCCGCCGATCGCTTCCTGGCCGCTTTGGCCGGTGTGGCGGACCCGGAGGAGAAGCGGAAGATCATCGGCCGGGAGTTCATCCGGGTCTTCGAGCAGGCCGCCCGCGATGTGGTGGGTGACGCCGCGGCGCACGGTGAGTCGGTCGATTTTCTGGTGCAGGGGACGCTCTACCCCGACGTCGTGGAGTCCGGCGGCGGGACCGGTACGGCGAACATCAAGAGCCACCACAACGTCGGCGGTCTGCCGGCGGATCTGCAGTTCGAGCTGATCGAACCGCTGCGCGCGCTGTTCAAAGACGAGGTACGCCGGGTCGGCGAGCAACTCGGCTTGCCCGAGGAGATCGTCTGGCGGCAGCCGTTCCCCGGGCCTGGTCTGGGAATTCGCATCATCGGCGAAGTGACGAGGGACCGCCTCGACGTGTTGCGGGCCGCGGACCTGATCGTGCGGGAGGAGCTCTCAGCGGCCGGTCTGGACCGGGAGATCTGGCAGTGCCCGATCGTGCTGCTCGCCGACGTGCGGTCGGTCGGCGTACAGGGAGACGGGCGGACCTACGGACATCCGGTGGTGCTGCGGCCGGTGTCCAGCGAGGATGCGATGACCGCGGACTGGACCCGGCTGCCCTACGACGTACTGGCCCGCATCTCCACGCGAATCACGAACGAGGTCCGGGAGATCAACCGGGTCACGCTGGATCTCACGAGCAAGCCGCCGGCCACCATCGAGTGGGAATAGTCGTCAGAAGACGTTGCAGTAGTCGGCGGAGATCACGCCTCGGGCGCAGTACGTTCGTGCGATGACTGCCCGAACCGAGACGCAGAGCATAGAGATCGATGCCGATCGCGACGCCGTCCTGGAGTTGCTCAGTGATCCGCGCCAGCTCCCGGAGTGGGCGCCCGCCTTCGCCGACACGATCAGCGGGGATGCTCAGGCGGGATGGCGGGCGACGAAGGACGGTCAGGACGTCGAGTTCCGAGTCGTCTCCAGACGGGATGCAGGCACGGTTGACTTTCTGCGGGAAGTCGCCCCAGGCCGCCAGGGAGGCGCCTACCTGCGGGTCGTGCCCCGGCCCGGTGGGGGCGCCGTCATCGTCATGACCCTTCCGCTGTCCCCTGGCATCGATCCCGCGGCCGTCGCTGCGACGCTGCGCGACGAACTGGATGCATTGGCGCGGCTCATACCGGGCGCCTGATCATAGGATGCTCAAAGGTCAGGGTCCTGGCGGCTCGTCCTGGCGCTGAGCAGGCCGACGGCGCCGACCGCGATCAGCAGCACCGGTAGGTACCAGTCCCGCCCCGGCAGCTGAACGTCGTCGGCCAGCCCCCAGAGCAGTGCCGCGGCCACGAACAGCGTTCCGAAGATGACAGAGACGACATCGGTGTCGTGCTTAGCGAACACGGGTGACCTCCACGAGTCCGAGGCCGAGATCGACGGCCAGGTCGAGTTGTCCGCCGCCGGGGCCGTCGGCGCCGGTGTCGGTGACGGTGCGCCGCACGTCCGAGGACGCCTCGGTGCGCTCGTCGAAGAGTGTGGTGGCGCCGGTTCGGACCTCGGAGGTCACCCGGACGTCGACGTCCTCCGGAACCTCGATTCGGATGTAACCGATGCCGGCGCGGACCGACGTACTCACCTCCGCCCCCTCGAAGTCCACAGTGGACAGATCGAGCCAGGCCTGGCCGAGTCCGAACCGGTACGACGGGTCGATCTCGTCGGCGGACTCCGGTTGCCAGTAGCGGTCTCCGACGCCGTTGCGCAACGACACGTCGTACGCCGACGCTCCAGCCAGCAGGATCACCAGCGGAATGCCCAGGAAGATGAGGCCACGGCTGCGACCCCAGAACGTGCCCACGAGCAGCCCTGCTCCGACGATCCCGAGGGCGACGGCCAGGTAGCTGCTCGTCGAGGGATCGAAGTCGGTCTGCCGATCGACGAGCACCAAAAGGCCGAGCGCGATCAGCACCATGCTGATCGTGACGCGGCCGAGAGCCGAGCGCTGCTTGGGCGGCCGGGTCCTCGTCGTGACCGGTTGGGTGACGGTGACCGGTTCCGTGCCTTCGGTGCTGGTGGCCGGACGGCGGTCGCGTTCTTGCGTCCACAGGTAGGCCAGCACCGCCACCGCGAGGATGGCGATCACACCTCCGTCGGCGCCGACGAAGCCCAGGATGACCGCTGCCACGAACAGCGCGGCGATGACGAGGACGACGTTGCGCGCGGTCGTGGACGGACGCTGTGTAAGCCAGCGCTGCAGGGATCCGGGATCGCCGTGCGCGTCGGGCAGCAGCAGCCACAACACGAGGTACAGCAGCAGCCCGGCGCCGCCGGCGATCGTGAGGACCACGAAGCCGACGCGGAACAGGATGACGTCGATGCCGGTGTGCTCCGACAGCCCGCCGCTGACACCACCGAGCATCCGGTTGGTCTCACTGCGGCGCAGCATCGGGCGCGGCGGAGGAGGCGGCGGTGGGGGCGGTTCGCCGGGCGGGGCGTAGGTGTCTGTCATGCCACCGATGGTGCTGGCGCTGACTCGGCCCGACAATCGGGGATTTCCCTGATCCGACCCTGATCTTTGCGCCGTACCGTAAGGCCCGTGACAGGTACCCCGCCCGCCTCCGTCCAGTCCGCTCCTGTTGTGTGCTCCCGGATGGAGGCGGTCTCACAGCCACCCGCCCCGGTCCGGACGCCACTCGTGCGCAGATCCGACGCGCGGGTCATCGCCGGTGTGTGCGAGGGCATCGCCCAACACCTCGGCGTACCGGCCCTTGCCGTCCGGGCGGTCTTCGTCGTGCTCACTCCATTCGGGGGCACCGGGATCCTGGCTTACGCCGCACTGTGGGCGTTCGTCCCGCTGCAGCGCACGGACTCCGCCGATCGGGTCGAGGGCCAGCGCCGGGATCGCGGTCAGTCAGTCGCGTTGCTTGTCGTCGCGTTGGGCGTGGTCCTGTTGCTGGCCCAGTTCGATGTCGCGGGCGGGACGGACGTCATCGTGCCGCTGCTCATCGCCGGCGCAGGCGTGGCGCTGATCTGGCGACGGATGGACGAACGCCGTACGCCGGCCGGAAACCGCGGCTGGCTGCTGCTGCTTGGCGGTGCGACGCTCGTCCTCGCCGGCCTGATCGGCTTCCTCGTGCTGGCCGGGCAGCTTGGCCCGGCGCGACAAGCCATCGTCGCCATCCTGGTGATCGTCGTCGTACTGGTGCTGGTCACCGCCCCCTGGTGGTGGCGGCTGGCAACGGAGTTGACGGCGGAGCGGCGCGAACGCATCCGCACCCAGGAACGGGCCGAGGTCGCCGCGCACCTGCATGACTCCGTCCTGCAAACGCTCGCCCTCATCCAGCGGCACGTCGACTCACCGCGCGAGGTGGCTCGCCTCGCCCGCGGCCAGGAACGCGAGCTGCGCTCGTGGCTCTACGGCCGCCAGCCCGATCCCGCCGTCCGCTTCGCCGCGGCCATCCAGGCAGCCGCCGCCGAGGTCGAGGATTCGTACGCCGTAGTGATCGAGGCCGTCGTCGTAGGGGACTGTGAACTCGACATCGACGCTGCCGCCGTCGTGCAGGCCGCCCGGGAGGCGCTGATCAACGCGGCCCGGCACGCCGGCGTCGAGGAGGTCTCCCTGTACGCCGAGGTCGAGCCGAGCCGGATCGCGGTGTACGTCCGGGATCGCGGTGTCGGGTTCGACCCGGCGGCGGTTCCCGAGGACCGGCATGGCCTGCGCGGTTCCATCGAGGGCCGGATGCGGCGGCATGGCGGCACGGCCAGCGTGCGGTCCGGCGCCGGTTCGGGTACCGAGGTCGAGCTCACCATCGATCGGAGCGCGGCATGACAACCCGCACGTTGCCCCCCAGGGACGCGGACACGCCGGCGCCGACCCGGCGTGTCGCCGGCGCACGGGGGCAATGGCATGGTCCGGTGCCCGCACCTGCCGGACGTTCTCGACGGGAGGCGGTCGGATGACGGTGCGGGTGTACCTCGTCGACGACCACGCCATGATCCGGTCCGGCGTCAAGGCGGAGCTGGGCACCGACGTGGACGTCGTGGGGGAGGCCGCAGGCGTGACGGCTGCGGTGGCTGGGATCAGGGCCACGGTGCCCGACGTCGTACTGCTCGACGTCCACATGCCCGACGGCGGCGGCCGGGCGGTGCTCGACCAGATCCGGCCGGACCTGCCCGACGTCCGCTTCCTCGCGCTGTCCGTCTCCGACGCCGCCGAAGACGTCATCGGGGTCATCCGGGCGGGCGCGCGCGGTTACGTGACGAAGACGATCTCCGGCCCGGAGCTCTTGGACGCGGTGCGCCGGGTGGCCGACGGCGACGCGGTGTTCTCCCCGCGGCTGGCCGGTTTCGTCCTGGACGCCTTCACCGGTGACGCTCCCGCTGACGAGTCCGATCTGGATCGGCTGACCGCCCGCGAGCGCGAGGTGCTGCGGCTGCTCGCACGTGGATACGCCTACAAGGAGATCGCCGCGCAGCTGTTCATCTCCGTCAAGACAGTGGAGACGCACGTGTCCAGCGTGCTGCGCAAGCTGCAGCTGTCCAGCCGGCACGAGCTCACCCGTTGGGCCAGCGACCGCCGCATCGTCTGACCAGCCCGCTTACGTCCGTAGATCTGAGCGGTATGGCGCTCATCTGTACGGACGTTGCGGCCGTCAGCGGAGCGAGACGAGCTGGAAAGCCTCGGCCAGCCGGCCCCCGGGCAGCCCAGCGTCCCCGGCATTGCGGGTGAGCCAGCCGCGTAACAGTCCCTCGAGGTCGTCCATGTGCGAGGTCTGGCTCACGTGCTCGCGCAGCGCCGCGAGCTTGCGGTCGAAGGTGTCGGTCACGTCGACGTACTGGTCAGGGGTCGGCGAGCCCATCAGCCACAGCTCGCGCACGGTCCAGGGTTCCAGGCTCTCTGCTGCGAGCAGCTCCGGGTGCGCGAACGGGTTCCGCGCGTCCGGGTACACCGCGTTCACGGTAGCTTCGCCGGTCGCCCGATGGTCGGGATGACTTGCGCCGAGCCGAGCCCACACCCGCTCGGGTGACTGGGTGAGCAACCGCTGCGGTCGGACCTGCCGGATGATCCGCGAGATGTCGCGGCGCAGTTCATGCGTCGCGTACACACGTCCGTCCGGATATCCAAGGAAGCGCACGTCGGAGACGCCCAGGACTCCGGCAGCGGCGACCTGCTCGGCCCGCCGCAGCGCCGGCATGTCCGCTCGGGGAGTGTCGTCGAAGCCGCCGGCATCGCCGTCGGTGACCAGGCAGTAGGTCACGGCAATGCCGGCCTCGACCCACTGCGCGATCGTTCCGGCCGCTCCGAAATCCACGTCATCGGGGTGCGCCGTCACGACGAGCGCGCGCTCGACGACGAGTGCTTCCGGATGGTCGACCGGCTGGGTCACAGCCGGCCGCGGCCGGCTTTAAGGAGCAGCATCGCCAACGCTGTTCCGTCCGCACCCAGCGCGACGGTGAAGCGGTCCACGATCACCTGCTCCCGCGAGAGCGAGAGCCGGGTGCCACCGGCGGCCATCCGCAACGCACCGACCTCACGGGACAGCTCGATCCGGCGGGCCACCAGGCCCAGGATCTGCTCGTCGATGGCGGTTATGTCCGCGCGGAATCCCTCGATCCGCGAATCGACCGGTGTGCTCATCGCTGTTCTCCAACAGGCTCAGCCGGATCGCGGAGTCCAGGCGCGCGAACGCCCCGGGCTTCGCGGCCCGGGGCGTCGAATGGTCTGCGCTCAGACGATCGCGACGAATACCGGATCGCGGTACCCGTAGAAAAACTCTCTGGTCGTCGTGCGCACGAACGGCAGTCTGCCACACCCGGAGCGCTGTCGGTGGGTCGCCGTACAGTGGCGTTCGAGATGACCAGCCCATCTGCCGCCGCCGATGTCGACCGCCCGCAGATCGATCTCAGCGATCCCCTCCTCGCCGAGTTGAACCCGCAGCAGCGGCAGGCCGTTCTGCACGAAGGCGGCCCCCTGCTCATCGTGGCCGGGGCCGGATCCGGCAAGACCCGAGTGCTGGCGCACCGGATCGGCTGGCTGCTCAAGCACCGGCGGGTGCTGCCGGGTGAGATCGTCGCGATCACATTCACGAACAAGGCCGCCGGGGAGATGCGCGAGCGGGTCACCGGCCTGGTCGGCCCACGAGCCCGGGCGATGTGGGTTTCGACGTTCCACTCGATGTGCGTGCGCATCCTGCGGGCACATGCCAAGGAGTTGGGGTTCACTTCCAGTTTCACCATCTATGACCAGGGCGACTCGCAGCGGCTCATGACCCTCGTCGTGCGGGACCTCGACCTGGACCCCAAGCGGTATCCGGCCCGGTCGTTGGTCAATCAGATCAGCAACCTGAAGAACGAGTTGGTCGACCAGGAGTCCTACTCTCCCTCGAACAGCGTCGAAAAGGTGCTCGCCGAGGCGTACCGGGGTTACCAGCGGCGGCTGCGCGAAGCGAACGCCATGGACTTCGACGACCTGATCATGACGACAGTCAATCTGCTGCAGGCCTTTCCGGAGGTGGCCGAGCACTATCGCCGCCGCTTCAAGCACGTGCTCGTCGATGAGTACCAGGACACCAACCACGCGCAGTACGTACTTGTCCGCGAACTCGCCGGCGACGCCGAGCTGTGCGTCGTCGGCGACGCGGACCAGTCGATCTACGCATTCCGCGGGGCGAGCATTCGAAACATCGTCGAGTTCGAGCGGGACTATCCCAAGGCCGACACGGTCCTGCTGGAGCAGAACTACCGCTCGACCCAGACGATCCTGCGGTCGGCCAATGCGGTGATCGCCCGCAACACCGGACGCCGCCCGAAAAACCTGTGGTCCGACCAGGGCGCCGGAGAACAGATCCAGGGCTACGTCGCAGACAACGAGCACGACGAGGCGGCTTGGGTTGCCGGGGAGATCCAGCGGCTGGCCGACTCCGAGAGCCTGCGCCCGGGCGACGTCGCCGTCTTCTACCGCACGAACAACCAGTCCCGGGTTTTCGAGGAGATCTTCATCCGGGTCGGCCTTCCGTACCGGGTGGTCGGCGGCGTCCGCTTCTACGAGCGCCGCGAGGTCCGAGACGCCCTCGGCTACCTCAAGACCATCGCCAACCCAGCCGACCTGGTCAGCCTCCGGCGGATCCTCAACACCCCACGCCGCGGTATCGGCCGACGGGCCGAGGCCTGCGTCGAAGCGCTGGCCACACGAGAGCGCATCCCGTTCCCGCAGGCGCTCGAACGCTGCGAGCTGGCGCCGGGCATCAACCCGCGGTCGGTCGCCGCGATCACCGAGTTCACCACGATGATGGCCGAGTTCCGCTCGCTGGCCGTCGACGGCGCGGGGCCGAGCAACCTGCTGGAGGCGGTGCTCGACCGCACCGGCTATCTCGCCGAGTTGCAGGCCAGCACCGACCCGCAGGACGAGGGCAGGGTGGACAACCTCAACGAGATGGTCTCGGTGGCGGCGGAGTTCGAGCAGCAGCGACCGGACGGCACGCTGGCGGAGTTCCTGGAGCAGGTGTCGCTGGTCGCCGACGCCGACGAGATCCCCGCGGACGCCGGACCGGATGATCCGCAGCCCGGTGCGATCCTGCTCATGACCGTGCACACGGCCAAGGGCTTGGAGTTTCCCGTCGTCTTCTTGACCGGCTTGGAGGACGGGATCTTCCCGCATCTGCGCACCTTCGGAGAGCCGGCAGAGATGGAGGAGGAGCGTCGCCTGGCGTACGTCGCGATCACCCGCGCGCAGCGGCTGCTGTACCTGTCCCGGGCCATGACACGGACCGCGTGGGGACAGCCGTCGTACAACCCGCCGTCGAGGTTCCTCGAGGAGATCCCCGACGAGCTCGTGCACTGGGTCAGGACCGAACCGACGCGGGAGCGGATGTACTCCGGCGAGCAGTCGGCCCAGGCCCGACTCGCCGGTGCCGCCTTGTCACGGGGCGGCTTGCGCGGCGGCGTCGGGAACCGCGCGGTGGTACCCCTCGACATGGGGGACCGAGTCAGTCATGACGCGTTCGGTCTGGGAACGGTGATCGCCACCCGTGGAGAGGGCGACAAGGCCGAAGCGACGATCGACTTCGGGAGTTCAGGGACGAAGCGGCTGCTCCTGCGCTATGCCCCGGTGGACAAGCTCTGAGCGGCTAGATCCGGACGCCGCGCGCGGCGAGCCAGTCGATGGGGTCCACGCGCTCGCCCTCCAGCCCGCCGGCATAGACCTCGAAGTGCAGATGCGGTCCGGTGGAGAACCCGCGCGATCCCACCCTGGCGATCTCCTCACCGGCGGCGACGATGTCACCGGTGTCGACCTCGATGACCTCCATGTGACCGTAGAGGGTCACATCGCCGTTCTCGTGCTGGATGTAGACGACGTTGCCGAAACCGCTGGCCGGCCCGGCTTCGGTCACAACACCGTCGCCGACGGCGAAGATGGGGGTCAGCATCGGTGCGGCGATGTCGATACCCATGTGCATGGTGCCCCAGCGCGGACAGAAGCAACTGGTCAGCCGCCCTGCCAACGGAGACACGAAGTCGGGTCGCGCGGCGGCGGCCCGCTCCGCGGCGGCCCGGGAGGCTCGATCCGCGGACTGGGCGGCCCGTGCGGCGCGGTCGGCGATGAGTACCTGCATTCTGGCCTGCGCCTCGGCGGTGGTCAGCTGCTTGCGGGCGGTCGACTCGCCTTCTTCCCCTTCGCCTGCGCCGCCTGCGTACAGCGGCATCCCCACGTCGTTGCCGAACTCGCCGCCCTGTGCAGGTGCGATCAGCGCCACGGCGTTGTCTGTCGCGGCGGTGTCATCGGCCGTTCCGAGCCCCAGTGGCAGCGCGGCGAAGAGTGCCCCGGCGAACGCGGCGGTCAGCAGCAGGGGGGCCTTGCGGGTCGGGGGCTGCAGAGCAGGTCGGGATCGACGGGGTCGGGCGTGGCGCGACACACAAGACCTTTCCGGCACGCAGTGTTCGCACGACCCGTCAACACACCGGCAACCGGCGGAAGGGGGTACGACGACCGTTGCGGGGAAGACAACTGTGACGCAACACTGCGCTAGAGCAGAGGCTGGACAAGACACAGGAGCCAGTCAGACCGGCTCCGTGATCGAACCGTAACCAAGTCGACGTGGTGAAGCAAATCCTGCCGGCTTGCTACCGTCGCGGGCCCGATCGGTCCTGCAGGTGGGGTCACCGACAGTCAGATCTGCGTTAACGGAGTGTAAACCATGGGACCGGCCGCACCTGCCACCGCGCACATCGTGGGTCCGGTTCCGGTAGTGGCCCGCGCCGCAGCCCTTGCCGGGATCCTCGCCGGCCTGCTGCTGGTCGCCGCGCGATTCCTTCCGTACGTCGACGTCGGCGGTGTCGCGGTCACCCCGGGCCACGGACCGCTCGACGTGGCGGCGGCGCTGCTCTGGCCGGGCGTGGTCATTGCGGCGGGTGCCTCGGTCGTCCTGAAGCGGCTTCCGCGGCTCGGCCTGGCGGTGCTGGCCGGTTCCGGGGCGCTGGCGATCGGCCTTGCCGTCGGCGAGCTGTACCAGCTGCAGGGCGCTATGGCCCATCGTGCTGTGGAGGTCTTCTTCGGGCAGCGGTTGGTCACCACCTCTGTCGACCCGCTGGGCGGTGTATGGGTACACCTGGCGGCGTACGTCCTCCTCGTCGTCGCCCTCGCACTCATCCTCGTCGGCTGGCCACGGACGACGATGGAGGACGCCGGCGACTTCGACGCGGCACGCCCGCTGACGATGGGACTGGCCGCGGTCGCTGCGTTGGTCGGCGTCCTGGCGGTGGCGGCGAAGCCGCAGGCCGCACCGGACCGGATCGTGCAGGACGCGACTGGCTTTCGGACCACCGTTGAGGTCGCCGGCGAGGTGTCTGTGCTGGACCGGTTGGGCCTGGACCTCGCCGGCGGTGTCCTGCTCGCGGCCGCGGTGTGTGTCGTCGCGCTGCTGGCCGCCACGCTGCGACCGCGGTTGGCCTCGGTCGGGGCGTTGGGCGGGCTGGCGTCGTACTTCCTGTCCGCAGCGCTGCTGCTCCTGCTCGAGACCGGCCGGTACGACGACGTCGTGGTCGCGCCGGGCGCGGTGTTGCACCTGCTCTCGGGAGGCGCCTTCGCCGGTCTGACGGCGTACTGCCTGCTGGCCCGGCGGCCCCCGGTGGCTCCGGTGCGGGTGCCGAAACGCAAGCAGCCGATAAGGTCCAAGGCAGTCCCCGCCGGCCGCGTACGACCGCGAAGAGGTGCACCGAGATGAGTGAGCGCATCCGCGTCGTAGTCGCCAAGCCGGGTCTGGACGGGCATGACCGCGGGGCCAAGGTCGTCGCCCGTGCATTGCGCGATGCCGGCATGGAGGTCATCTACACCGGGTTGCATCAGACGCCGGAGCAGATCGTGCAGACCACTATCCAGGAGGACGCAGACTGCGTCGGCGTGTCAGTGCTGTCGGGAGCGCACATGACACTCTTCGCCCGGATCATGAAACTGCTCGACGAGCAGGACGCCCGCGACATCGTCGTCTTCGGTGGCGGGATCATCCCCGAGGACGACATCCCCGAGCTGGAGAAGCTCGGCGTGGCCAAGGTGTTCACGCCCGGTGCCACCACGACGGCCATCATCGAGTGGGTCCGTTCCAACGTCGCCACGTCGGTTTGAGCCGGGAGGCTGACCGCGCCGGTCCGCCGGCCGCTCGCTAGTCTGCGCACCGGAGCACCTGCCGGCCGGTCGAACCCAGAGGACGTCCATGGACCTGTTCGAGTACCAGGCGCGGGATCTGTTCGCGCAGTACGACGTACCGGTCCTCCGCGGTGCTGTGGCCAGCACACCGGAGCAGGCTCGCGCGGCTGCCGAGGAGATCGGTGGTCAGGTCGTCATCAAGGCGCAGGTGAAGACCGGTGGGCGGGGCAAGGCCGGCGGCGTGAAACTCGCCGACGACCCGGCTGATGCCGAGGCCAAGGCAAGGGCCATTCTCGGCATGGACATCAAGGGCCACACCGTCCACCGCGTGCTGGTGGCGCAGGCCAGCGACATCGCCGAGGAGTACTACTTCTGCTACCTGCTCGACCGCTCCAACCGAACATTCCTGGCGATGGCCTCGGTCGAGGGTGGTGTGGAGATCGAGCTGGTCGCGGTCGAGAAACCGGAGGCGCTCGCCCGGATCCCGATCGACGCGGGCACCGGTGTGGATGCAGCGAAGGCTCGGGAGATCGTGGCGGCGGCGCGGTTCCCCGAGTCGGTGGTGGACCAGGTCGTCGATGTCGCGCAGAAGTTGTGGACGGTATTCACCGGTGCCGACGCAACACTGGTCGAGGTCAACCCGCTGGTGCAGGACCCCAGAGGCAAGATCATCGCCCTCGACGGCAAGGTGACGTTGGACGGCAACGCCGATTTCCGGCATCCGGAGCACGCCGAACTGGACGACGCCGGCGCGATCGATCCGCTGGAGCGTGCAGCGGTGGCCAAGGGTCTCAATTACGTCAAACTCGACGGTGAGGTCGGGATCATCGGCAACGGCGCCGGGCTCGTGATGAGCACCTTGGATGTCGTGGCCTACGCGGGTGAGCAGTACGGCGGGGTGAAACCGGCGAACTTCCTCGACATCGGTGGCGGTGCCTCGGCGCAGGTGATGGCCGACGGTCTCGGCATCATCCTCAGCGACCCGGCGGTGAAGAGCGTCTTCGTGAACGTCTTCGGTGGGATCACCGCCTGCGACGAGGTGGCGACCGGGATCGTGCAGGCCTTGGCGATGCTGGGATCGGGCGACACTGTCGGCGAAGCCGAACGGCGCGCAAAGCCGCTCGTCGTGCGGCTCGACGGGAACAACGTCGTTGAAGGGCGTCGAATCCTGGACGAGGCGGCGCACGACCTCGTCGAGCAGGTCGACACGATGGACGGCGCGGCCCGCCGGGCTGCCGAACTCGCCTCCCGGGCGTAAGGGGTTCTGCGCGTGGCAATCTTCCTCACCGAGTCGAGTTCGGTGATCGTCCAAGGAATGACCGGTTCCGAGGGTCGCAAGCACACCAGCCGGATGCTGGCGTCGGGAACACGGGTGGTCGGCGGTGTGACGCCCGGCAAGGGTGGTCAGCAGGTCGACTTCGACGGGACCGGCGTACCGGTGTTCGACGGGGTCGCCGAGGCGGTCGCCGAGACCGGCGCGGACGTCACGGTGATCTTCGTTCCGCCGCGGTTCGCCAAGTCCGCTGTCGTGGAGGCCATCGACGCCGGCATCGGGCTGGCAGTCGTCATCACCGAGGGCATTCCGGTGCACGACACGACGGGGTTCTGGTCCTATGCCCAGGGCCGGTCCACGCGCATCATCGGCCCGAACTGCCCCGGCCTGATCAGCCCTGGCAAGTCCAACGCCGGGATCATTCCGGCCGACATCACTCAGACCGGCCGGATCGGTCTGGTCAGCAAGTCCGGCACGCTGACCTATCAGATGATGTACGAGCTCAGGGACATCGGGTTCTCCACTGCCGTCGGCATCGGGGGCGATCCGGTCGTCGGTACGACGCACATCGACTGCCTGCAGGCGTTCGAGGACGACCCGGAGACCGACGCGGTCGTCATGATCGGCGAGATCGGGGGAGACGCCGAGGAACGGGCGGCCGAGTTCATCTCCGCGTACATGACGAAGCCAGTCGTCGGCTACGTCGCGGGATTCACCGCACCGGAGGGAAAGACCATGGGGCATGCGGGGGCGATCGTGTCCGGTTCGGCAGGCACCGCCCTGGCCAAGCAGGAGGCCCTGGAGGCAGCCGGAGTCCGCGTCGGGCGGACCCCCAGCGAAACGGCGGTCCTCATGCGGGAGATCGCCGGCTGAGCCTGCTGCTGGGTGACCCGCGGCGCGGTGCTTGCCGTTTGATCAGTGCACCCAGCATGCTGACTCCTCGCGCGGTGATCGCGCGGTTCTGGGCATGTCCGACGGTTTACCGACAGGAGCTGTGAAGCATGAGTGCACCGGGCAGCGGAGGACAGCCGCCGGGCGGTTACGGGCAGGGCGGCTACGGTGCGCCGGGCGGCCCAGGTGGCCCGGACGGCCCGGGTGGGCCGAGCCAGGGCGGGTACGGCGGATCCGGTGGGCCGAGCGGACCCGGTGGGCCGAGCGGGTCCGGGGGAGCAGGCGGGTACGGCGTGCCGGGTGGCCCGCAAGGTCCCGGCGGTCCCAGCGGCCCAGGTGGATACGGCGCTCAGAGCGGCCCGGGTGGATACGGGGGGCCGGGTGGCCCGCCTCCCGGCGGCGGCTACGCCCAGGGCGGCGGAGCGCCGTACGGCCAGCAGGGACCTGGCGGTCCTGGGTTCGGCCAGCAGCGTCCGGCCAAGTCCGGCGGGTTCAACCTCAAGAACCTCAGGACCAACGACCTCGGCTTCCTGATCTCCGGGCTCATCGCCCTGATCGCGACGTTCCTCCCGTGGTACTCAGCTGACTTCGACATCGACTTCGGCCAGGAGCTGGGAATCCCCAGCACAAGCGGCTCGGAGAGCGCCATCGGGTGGGAGTTCGGCGCAGGTGTCCTCGCCGCCGTTCTCATACTGGCTGCCTTGGCTGTCGTCGCGGCGAAGGCTTTCGGTGTGAAGCTACCGAAGCTGCCGTTCCCTTCCTCGCTTATCGCCGTGGTCCTGTCGGGGTTGGCGGCACTCATCGTCCTGCTGCGCTGGCTCACTCTGCCTGGCGAGGATGGCGGCGGCTTCAGCCAGGGCCCGGCGTTCGGTGTCATCATCTGCTTCATCGCGCTCCTTGTGATGACGGCGTTCGCGGTGCTGTCCCTGTTGGCGGAGATGAAGTCCGGAGCGAAGTTCGGCGGGTCCGGTGCTGGTCCTGGCGGTCCCGCCTTCGGAGGTCCGCAGCAAGGTCCCGGCGGCTACGGCCAGCCGGCCGGCCCCGGTCCCGGTTCCGGCCAGTACGGCGGCCAGCCGCCGCCGCAGGGGGGCCAGTACGGCGCCGCGCCGATGCAGTCCCCCCAGGGCGGTCAGTACGGCGCTCCGCCCCCGGCCGGATACCCGCCGCCCGCCCAGCCCGGTGCCGGCGGGCAGCAGGGAGCGTCGCCGTACAGCCCATCGGGTTCGTCCGCACCGGGCGGGTCGTATGGACCGTCGGCTCCATCAGGTCAACCGAGCGGCGGGTCGCCCTACAGCCCCGGGCCGTCGGCACCGACCGGTGCCTCTTCGCCGTCGGCGCCAAGTGATTCGCCCACGACGTCGGCAGGCGGCTCGTCGTACTCGCCGCCGTCTGCCGGTGGCAGCGACGCAACAGATCGGGCATCCCAGTCGGATAGCGACCCCGATCGGGACCGGCAGAACTGGGACAACCCACCCCGCTGAGGCGATAAACCGCACACCGCAACACCGCCCGGCGCGCCTGAGGGCTCGCCGGGCGGTGGTTTGTCAGGCTGAGCCGTGCGCATTACCGACCTCATCGACACCGCCGCCGCACCTCGATTGCCGCGCTTGGCGGGCAGGGACAAGCCCGCGCCGGAGATGTCCACCGTGCTCACCGCGTCGCTTGCCGCGGCGTGGGCGATGGCCGTTGGCGTCCTCGCCGTTGTCGCACTGGTCTTGGTCGGCTGGCTGGTGGACGGCCGCTCCGGCGCCGGCACTGCCGAGGCCGCGCAGATCGCACTTCAGGCATTTCTGCTCGCCCATGGCGCGAGCCTCACGGTGGACTGGGGAGTTCTCGGCCTCGTCCCGCTGGGCCTCACCGCCCTGCCCGCCTGGCTGCTGGTGCGAGCCGGCGCGGCGGTCGCTCGTCGTCGCAGTCTGAAGACGTTGCCGGAACTCGCCGGAGCCGTCGCCGTGATGACGGTCGTGTACGCCGTCCTCGCGGTCCTCCTGAGCACCTTGGCGACCAGCGACGCGGCCCGCGCGGATCCGTTGCGGGCCGGGATCGGAGCCGCAGTGGTGGCGGCGGCGGCCGGGGCCATCGGGGTCGTGCGCGTGAGTGGCCTCGGCCGGCTCCCGATCACCCGTGTCCGCGGTCCACGCCGGGCCGTCGCAGCGGCCGTGACCGCCGGCTGTCTGACGCTCGTTGCCGGTGGCGCCCTCGCCCTCGCGGTGGCTCTGGCGCTCGACACCGGCCGGTACGGTGAACTGTCCCGCGCCGTCGCGCCGACATGGACCGGCGCGGCCGGCCTGACCCTGCTCGGATTGCTGCTACTCCCCAACGCGGTCGTGTTCGCAGTCTCGCTCGGGGTGGGGCCGGGCTTCTCGCTCGGGCAGGGAACCGTGGTCGGCGCATTGGACGTGCACCTGGACACCGTGCCCGCGCTACCGCTGCTGGCGGCGCTCCCGGACGGCGGCCGGCCCCCGGTCGCCGCCCTGCTGATTCCTGTCCTCGCCGGTGTCGCGATCGGCGTCATCCTGATCCGTCGCCTGGACGCCGAGGATCAACGCGGTGTGTTCTCAGCGGCAGCGTGGGGGGCGCTGTCCGGCGTGCTGACCGGTGGTGTGCTCGGAGTCGCGGCGTACGCGGCGGGCGGTCCGCTCGGATCGGGTCAGCTCGCGACCATCGGCCCGAGTGGCTGGGTGGTCGGCGGCTACGCGGCGGTCGAACTCGGGAGCCTGGCCGCGGTCACTGCCGGAGCGCTGCGCTGGCGGGAGCACCGCGGCTAGGGCTCGGAACCCGGCGTGCGTCACCGCCGACCCGTCGGGGAGGCTCTGCGGGTGCCCGCCCGCTTGGTTGTCCTGGTCTCCGGGACCGGCAGCACCCTGCAGGCGCTCCTCGACGCCGCGGCCGACCCGTCGTACGGCGCCATCGTTGCTGCGGTGGGCGCGGACCGCGAGGGGATCGACGGTTTGCCCCGAGCGGAGCGCGCCGGGGTGCCCACGTTCGTCTGCCGGCTGGGCGACCACGTCGACAGGGCGGCCTGGGATCTGGCGCTCGCCGCGGAATGCGCGCGGTTCCGGCCCGATCTCGTCGTGTCCGCCGGCTTCATGAAGCTGGCCGGGCCGGCGTTCCTGCACCGGTTCGGCGGTCGGTTCGTCAACAGCCATCCGGCCCTGCTCCCGTCGTTCCCGGGTGTGCATGGCCCTCGTGACGCGCTCGCCCATGGTGCCAAGGTGAGCGGCTGCACGCTGTTCCTTGTCGACGATGGTGTTGACACCGGGCCGATCGTCGCACAGCGCGCGGTCGACGTGCTCGATGACGACGACGAGCGCAGCCTGCACGATCGGATCAAGGTGGCCGAGCGCTCGATGCTGGTCGACGTCGTCGGGCGGATGATGCGTGAGGGATATCGCGTCAACGGAAGGAGGGTCACGATTCCGTGACCGGTGTGGAGATCCGAAGGGCATTGATCAGCGTCTACGACAAGACCGGCCTGGAGGAACTCGGCACCGCGCTGCACGCCGCCGGTGTGCAGATCGTGTCCACCGGGTCGACCGCGTCCCGGTTGCGTACCGGCGGCATCCCGGTGACCGCCGTGGAGGAACTGACCGGTTTCCCCGAGTGTCTCGACGGGCGGGTCAAGACGCTGCACCCCGCCGTACACGCCGGGATCCTGGCCGACCGGCGCAGAGACGACCACCGCGCGGAACTGGCGGATCTCGGCATCGAACCGTTCGATCTCGTCGTCGTGAACCTCTACCCGTTCCGGGAGACCGTCGCTTCCGGTGCGGTCGAGGACGACATCGTCGAGCAGATCGACATCGGCGGCCCAGCCATGGTCCGGGCCGCCGCCAAGAACCATCCCTCGGTTGCTGTCGTCGTCGACCCGAACCGGTATCCCGCCGTCGTCTCGGCTGTCCACAGTGGAGGGTTCGACCTGGCGACTCGCCGTGAGTTGGCAGCGGCGGCTTTCGCGCACACCGCGGCGTACGACGCGGCAGTGGCCGAGTGGTTCGTCGGCGCACCGACAGCAGTCACCGAGGAGGAGGAGCTGCCGCCGTACCTGAGCGTCTCGTTGGAACGCGCGGAGGTGCTGCGGTACGGCGAGAACCCCCATCAGCGGGCCGCCTTGTACGTGCGGGAGGGGGGCCCGCCCGGCCTGGCCAACGCCGAGCAGCTGCACGGCAAGGCGATGTCCTACAACAACTACGTCGACGGCGATGCCGCGCGGCGGGCGGCGTACGACCAGGACGTGGCCTGCGTCGCGATCGTCAAGCACGCGAATCCATGCGGGATCGCGGTGGGTGCTGACGTGGCGGACGCGTATCACAAGGCGCACGCATGCGACCCGGTCTCCGCCTATGGCGGGGTGATCGCCGCCAACGTCCCGGTGAGCCGGGCCATGGCCGAGCGCCTCGTCGACGTATTCACCGAGGTCGTCATCGCGCCGTCCTATCAGGACGGAGCGGTGGATGTCCTGGCCGCGAAGAAGAACGTCCGTGTCCTGGTCTGCCCACCACCGACGGCCCCCGGCGCGGAACTTCGTCAGGTGTCCGGCGGGATGCTCGTCCAGCAACCGGATCTTCTGGACGCGGCGGGTGACAACCCGGCCGGCTGGTCCCTCGCCGTCGGTGCGCCGGTGGACGAGGCGACGTTGGAAGACCTGCGGTTCGCGTGGCGGGCAATCCGCTCGGTGCGTTCGAACGGGATTCTGCTTGCCCGTGGAGGCGCCACCGTCGGGATCGGCATGGGCCAGGTCAACCGGGTGGACGCGGCGCGGCTGGCGGTCAGCCGGGCCGGCTCGCGCGCGGCTGGCGCGGTGGCCGCCGGGGATGCGTTCTTCCCGTTCCCTGACGGGCTCCAGGTGCTCCTTGCTGCGGGGGTGCGGGCGGTCGTCCAGCCAGGTGGGTCGGTTCGCGACGACGAGGTGCTCGCGGCCGCGGTGGCGGCAGGCGTACCGGTCTATCTGACCGGCACCCGGCACTTCACGCACTGATCCGGTGGTCGCCCGGGGTGCGGAACTGGCGGGGGAGGACTTTGCGCGCGTCGACTGGTCCGATGAGCTGCTCGAGGACGTCCACTTCACCGACTGCCGATTCACCGACGCTCGGCTGATCGAGCTCGCCACCCGGTCGTGCGTCTTCGAGAACTGCGACTTCTCCGGCTCCCGACTGCCGAGCTCACGGCACGACTCGACGGCGTTCCTGCACTGCCGGTTTCGGCGAAGCGTCCTGTGGGGAGCGGAGTTCGTGTCGTGCAAGCTGACCGGCTCGGAGTTCGGCGGCGCGGAGCTGCCGGCGTTGATCGTGCGCGGCGGGGACTGGTCCTACGTCACGCTGCGAGGTGCGGATCTGCACGGCATCGACCTGAGCGGTGTGAAGCTGCGCGAGGCGGACCTCACCGATGCCGACCTGCACGGCGCCGACCTGCGTGGCTGCGACCTGGGGCACGCCCGGCTCCAGGGTGCCCGGCTGGCTGGAGCGGATCTCCGCGGGGCGCAGACCGAGGGCATCGATTGGCGTGGGCTCCAGCTGTCCGACGTACGGGTCGATCTGGCGCAGGCGCTGGCCATCGCGGTCTCGCACGGTGTGCGGATCGACTGACCGGCATGCCGCGTCCGTTACCAGCCCGTCTGCGACACTCAGCGGCGTGACGGCGACGATCATGGACGGGCGGGCCACCGCGGCCGCAATCAAGGCCGAACTGACCGGGCGGGTGTCCGCGCTCGCCGCCCGGGGGATCGTGCCGGGTCTGGGAACCGTGCTCGTGGGCGAGGACGCCGGCAGCCACGCGTATGTGGCGGGCAAGCATGCCGACTGCGCCAGGGTCGGGATCGCCAGCCTGCAACGCCAACTGCCCCGCGATGCGTCACAGGCCGACGTCGAGGCCGTGGTGGCCGAGCTGAACGCCGACCCGACGTGCACCGGGTACATAGTCCAACTTCCCCTGCCCCGCGGCCTCGACCCGAACCGGGTGCTGGAGCTGATGGACCCGGACAAGGACGCCGACGGTCTGCACCCGACCAATCTCGGCCGGCTCGTCCTCGGCCAGGAGGGCCCGTTGCCCTGTACGCCGCACGGCATCGTGGTGCTGCTGCAGCGCTACGGCGTCGAGTTGGCCGGGGCCGAGGTGACGGTGCTCGGGCGTGGCGTCACGGTCGGCCGGCCGCTGGGTCTGCTGCTGACCCGGCGGATCGAGAACTCGACGGTGACGTTGTGCCACACCGGTACGAAGGACGTGGACCGGCACCTGCGGCGGGCCGACATCGTCGTCGCGGCGGCGGGGGTGCCGGGACTCGTGACAGCCGACCTGGTGCGCCCTGGCGCGGCCGTCCTGGACGTCGGGATCACCCGCACGGAGCAGGGTCTCGTCGGCGACGTCGCCGCCGACGTCCGCGAGGTTGCCGCGTTTCTCGCCCCGATGCCGGGCGGCGTCGGCCCGATGACGCGGGCGATGCTGCTGACCAACGTCGTCGAACGCGCCGAGGCGGCGCGGCCCGCGGAGTGACTGTGCCACGCCAAGCACCCTTCGTCCTGGTCTGGTTCGTGATCCTCGTCGGCATGGGATTGATCGCCACCGAATACTGGCGACGTGGCCTGACCATCGTGGGCGCGGCGGCGGTGCTGGCCGGCGTACTGCGGCTGGTGCTGCCGGCTCGCCGCGCCGGCTGGCTGGTCGTGCGCAGCCGCCCGATCGACGTGCTGTGCTTCGGGTTCCTCGGCCTCGCGCTGGCGGTCACCGCCATCGCCGTACCGGCTGAATAGTCCGCGTTCGCCCTTCGATAGCCTCGGCCGCATGGCTGATCAGGGCAAGGTAACCGTTGTCGGCGCCGGGTTCTATGGATCTACGACCGCGCAGCGGCTGGCCGAGTTCGACATCTTCGAGACCGTGGTCCTGACCGACATCCTCGAAGGCAAGCCCGAAGGCATCGCACTGGACATCAACCAGTCCCGGCCCATCGAGGGTTTCGAGACCAATGTCGTGGGGGTCGGCGGCGGGTCGTACGACGGGACCGAGGGTTCAGACGTCGTGGTGATCACTGCCGGGCTGCCCCGCAAGCCCGGCATGAGCCGGATGGATCTGCTGGAGACGAACGCGAAGATCGTCCGTGGCGTGGCCGAAAGCATCGCGCAGACCTCGCCCGATGCGGTGCTCGTCGTGGTCTCCAACCCGCTCGATGAGATGACGGCGCTGGCGCAACTGGCGTCCGATTTTCCCAAGAACCGGGTGCTCGGGCAGGCCGGCATGCTCGACACCGCGCGGTTCGTGAACAATGTCGCGGAACTGCTGCGGGTGCCGGTTGCATCGGTCTCCTGCCTGACCCTCGGCTCGCACGGCGAGACGATGGTCCCGGTTCCCTCGCGGTGTGAGGTGGATGGCAAGCCGTTGACCGAGGTGCTCTCCGCTGAGCAGATCGAAGAGGTGGTCACCCGGACCCGCAACGGCGGTGCCGAGGTCGTCGCGCTGTTGAAGACCGGTTCGGCGTACTACGCGCCGTCGTCGGCCGCGGCGCGGATGGTGAAAAACATCGCGGAGGACACCGGCGCCGAGCTGCCTGTCTGCGCGTGGGTGGACGGTGAGTACGGCATCTCCGGGGTGTACCTGGGGGTCATCGCTTCGGTGGGTGCCGGCGGGGTGAAGAAGGTGGTCGAGGTGCCGCTGACCGAGTCCGAGCTGGCCGGGCTGCGAGCCGCTGCCGAGGCGGTCCGCGCCAAGCAAGCCGACATCGCGAACCTCTGACTCTGCGACACTGGGAGATCGACGGCGGAGGAGGACAGATGACGACACTGACCGCCGACAGCGTGCGTGACGAACTCGTGCGGCGCCTTTCCGGGTTGTCAGCAGGGGACGTCTCGGTCGAGTCCGTCGACGTGACCGACGAGTGGGGCATCGACGACGATCCGGCAATCCGTCTCGTGCTGCACCTGTCTGATCCCGACGGGGAAACATGGGACACGGACGACATAATGAACCTCGGTCATCAAGTGAACACAGTCCTTCAGGACTTCCGCGGGCTGCCCGAGGTACGGACGTTCCTCACCGGCGGGCCTCCGGAAGACGATCTGCCGATTCCTGACGAAGATAGTCTTGAGCCGGAGTGACGGCTCGCGACATTTACCCGAACGAACTGCTACGGCTCGCGAGCGAGCTGCTCGGCCCGCCCGGGCGAGGCCGGCCGAGAACGGTACGGCTTCGCCGGGCGGTTTCGACTGCTTACTATGCGCTCTTTCATCGGCTGTCTCGGGACATCGCATGGGCAGTCCTTGGCTCGTACGGGAATTCTGCGGCGCACGACTTGGTCCGGTGGATCAGCCATCAAGACTTGCTCGACCTGGCCAGGCAGGTCATCGCGCCCTCCCCCAAATTTCAGCCAGTGCTGAGCAGCACGTCGCCAGACCTCAGGGCATTGCGCGAGGCGTTCGTGCGCCTGCAGGGTGCTCGAAACGCAGCTGACTACGACCACACCTACGCCGTCACCAGAGCGGAGGTTCGCAGCCTGGTGAGCCAGGCGAGGAGAGCCGTCACCATTGCCACAAAGTTGAAAGCTTCGGGAGGTCCGTCGTACGACCGCTTTCTTCGCCTGGCCGTTGGGGCGGTCGGAATCGCCAAGACCCGTTCATGACATGACCGGAAGGACCAACTCGAACCCATGACCCGTATCACCGTCAAGAACCCCGTCGTCGAACTCGACGGCGATGAGATGACCAGGATCATCTGGTCGTTCATCAAGGACCAGCTGATCCTGCCGTACCTCGATGTCGAGCTGGACTACTACGACCTCGGCATCAAGCACCGCGACGCCACCGACGACCAGGTCACCGTGGACGCGGCGAACGCCATCAAGCGGCACGGCGTCGGTGTGAAGTGCGCGACGATCACGCCGGACGAGGCGCGGGTCTCCGAGTTCGGGTTGAAGAAGATGTGGCGTTCCCCGAACGGCACGATCCGCAACATCCTCGGCGGCGTCATCTTCCGTGAGCCCATCGTCATGACGAACATCCCCCGACTCGTGCCGAGCTGGACCAAGCCGATCATCATCGGCCGGCATGCCTTTGGCGACCAGTACCGCGCCACGGACTTCGTCGTACCGGGGGAGGGCACGCTGACGATGACCTTCACGCCAGCCGACGGATCGCAGCCAATGGAAATCGAGGTGTACCAGTTCCCCGGCGCCGGGGTGGCGCTGGCGATGTACAACCTGGACGAGTCGATCCGGGACTTCGCGCGTGCCTCGCTACGGTACGGACTCAGCCGCGGCTACCCCGTGTACCTGTCGACGAAGAACACCATCCTCAAGGCGTACGACGGCCGGTTCAAGGACATCTTCGCCGACGTCTATGCGGCTGAATTCGCTGCCGACTTCGAGACCGCAGGCCTCACCTACGAGCATCGGCTCATCGACGACATGGTTGCGGCGGCTTTGAAGTGGGAGGGCGGTTACGTCTGGGCCTGCAAGAACTACGACGGCGACGTGCAGTCCGACACCGTGGCGCAGGGTTTCGGCTCACTCGGCCTGATGACCTCGGTGCTGTTGACGCCGGACGGGCAGACCGTGGAGGCCGAGGCGGCGCACGGGACGGTGACCCGGCACTTCCGCGAGCACCAGAAGGGCAACCCGACCTCGACGAACCCGATCGCCTCGATCTTCGCCTGGACTCGAGGGCTGGCCCATCGCGGCACGTTGGACGACACCCCCGAGGTCACCGCATTCGCCGAGACGCTCGAGCGGGTGTGCGTTGAGACGGTCGAGGACGGCCAGATGACCAAGGACCTGGCGCTGCTGATCGGCCGCGCTACGCCGTACCTCTCGACCCAGGACTTCCTCGATGCCATCGCCGGGAACCTGCAGAAAGCGATGGCCGCCTAGCGCCGAGATCGGGCTTTCAACGCCTCATCGGGCTGTGAGGGGTTGATTTCCCCGAGCTGATCATGCCTGTGGACAACTGCGGCACCGTGGCGGCCGATGGGGGCATCCATTGCCGGTGCCCGCAGCCGCCGCTGTCCCACCGGCCCTGGCGGGACGGGTGTTCCGCGGCCGAGACGCCGTCGCTCGCGGCTGGCTGACGCCACGCCAGCTGCAGGCATGCGTGTGGCGGCGGCTGCTGCGGGGTGTTTATGCCGACGCCGTGCTAGCCGTGAACCACGGACTCTTCATCAGCGCCGCCGCACTCGTGATTCCACCGGAGGCGGCGATCGCTGGGCGGAGCGCCGCCTGGCTGTGGGGTGCCGATGCATCGTGGCCGCGCAGGACCCGGTCGAGATACTGGTGCCGTGGGCACACCGCTTCGGACCAGTAGCCGGCTTGCGGAACGCACAGTGGGTGAAGTCCCGGCCGACGACGTCGATCGCAACGGGCGAGTGCGGGTCACCCGACCTGGCCGAACCGCCACGGACGTGGCGGGCGCCGCGGCCGACCTCATCGAAGCCGTCGTCGCCGTGGACCGGATGCTGGCGTCAGGGGCGGTGCGGCCTGCACAGCTCGCCCGGGCGGCCGGCGGACTCGGGGCGGGCCGCGGCACCCGGCAGATACGCCGCGCCGCGGAGCTCGCGGACGGCCGGAGCGAGTCGCCGCAGGAAAGCCGGCTGCGGGTTCGGCTGGTGCTCGCCGGGCTACCTGCTCCGGTGCCGCAGTACGAGGTGCGGCACGATGGGCCGATTCGTGGCCGCGTAGACATGGCGTACCCGGAGCACAAGCTCGCCATCGAGTACGACGGATTGTGGCATGGCGCCCCGGGTCAGCTCGGTCGCGACCGACGTCGGCTCAACGCCGTGGTGGCGGCCGGATGGCGGGTCGTCCACGTGACCGCTTGCGGACCTGCACAAGGTTGATCGAATCGCGGCTGCCGTGCGCGTTGCGCTGGCCGCATGATCATCTCGGGGTTTTCAACCCTTCCCAGTGCGCGGAGGGGTTGACTTCCCCGAGGTCGCGAACTCCCACTCGACCCCGGTCGGGGTGTCGCGTACCTCGACGCCTGCAGCGGCGAGGCTGTCGCGGACGGCGTCTGAGGTCGCGAAGTCCTTCGCCTCCCGAGCGTTCGAGCGAATCCGCAACAGCGCGTCGACGAAGGGCGCGACGGGAGCTCGCGGGTCCCAACCGCCGTGCTCGGCCAGGCCGCCGAGCCGGACGACCATCGAGCGCAGCAGCGAATGGGCATGGTCGGCCTCGTCGGAGGTCAGGGTGTCCGCCGACCAGTCCGCCAGGTTCTGCTCCAACGCCAGGATCGCCGCCACGCAACCCGCTACGTCGTGGCCGCGCAACGCCGACACGAAGGCGGTCTCGTGCGCGTCAGCGGCCGCCCGCAGCGACGTCGCAACGTTCACCGCCGCCCCCGCACGATCGTCCGCCACGGCCGCTGGAGTCACCACGCGCCCGCCCGTGAGCTCGCCGAACGTCACCACGCTGCCGCTCACGAACACCGAACTCAGGCCGCGACGGCGGCTGGTCACTGTCCCGTTCCCGACGACGGTGACGGTCTCGGCCGAGGGGTCGAGGATGCAGCCGGTGTGCTCGTCCACGCCGAGCACGAACGCCTCGTCCGGCAGTTCGCGCTCCAGGAGCGCCAGCCGCCGCTCCCCGAGATAGCAGTACCGGGTGTCGTGGTGGCCGCCCTCGGCGTTGTCGTAGTGCGGGATCACGACGGCGTACAGGCCCGTCAGCCGGTGGACGAGATCCAGTCCGGGACGCCAGCAGGCCGGCTCGCCGGCCTTGTAGATCTCGTAGACCGGCACCGCGTGCGAGCCCAGCGTCAACGCGGCGGCGCTGGCGAAAACAACCACGCCCCCGGACCGGACAACGTCCGCGAGCATCACCGGTAACGGGGTTCCGGTCCACTGCCGCAGGGCGTACGTCGGACTACCCGGTCCAGCGAACACCCAGCGCGCCGCGCGGAGCGCGGCGAGCGCCCGCTCCCGAGCCAGCCCCTCCACTGGCTCCTCCCGCCAGGACAGCACGTCGACGCTGCGGCCGACGCTGTCGCAGAAGTACTTCCGCGCGCGGGCGGTGATCTCGTCGGCGTTCTCCTGAAAACCGTATGGCGTGTCGAGCAGCAGCGCCGGACTGTCGCCGACTAGTTCGAAGAGCCGGCGGTGGACCTTGATCATCGTCGGAGCGGTCTCACCCGAACCCATGACGACCAAGCGGCCGGTCATGCCAGCGCCAGCAGGTCGGCGGCGACCTCCGCCGGGTACTGCGCGTGCACATCGTGGTCCGCCCCGGCGTACCACCTGACGGTCGCCCGCGGAAGCAGTCGGGCCGCTTCGTCGACCAATAGGCCCGTCGGACCAGCTGGATCGCCGGCGGGGGCGAGCAGCACAGGCACGCCGATGCGCTCATACCGGTCTCGTGGTCGGTCCTCCCAGAGGCTCCGCAGGATGCGAGCGTGGTGTTCTCGCGCAAGCCGCGGCTCGACAGTTCCGTCCGGACCGACCCGCAGGTTCGCCATCGTGGCCTGGATGGCGCCGTCGGACCAATCCGGGTGCCGCCGGCGCAGCATCGAGACCATCGACGCGGCGGTGACCCCGGCGAACGGCGGGGGGGCAAGTGAGGCCCAGCACTGCTCCCAGGAGGCGAACCGGTCACCGAGGTGCAGCCAGCCACCGTCCACGCAGGCCACCGCGTGCACCTCAGCGGAAAACTCGGCATGACGGAGTACGACGTTGCCGCCCCACGACTGGCCGACAACCACCGGGCGCTCCGAACCGAACTCGGCCGACACGGTGGCCAGGTCTGCCGCGGCGACGGCTGTGCTGTAGCCGCAGGCGGGTGCGTCCGACTCGCCGTGCCCGCGCAGATCGACCGACACAACGCGATGGCCGGCCGCGACCAGGTGCTCGGCAACGCCACTCCAGAGCAGGGCGTTGGAGGCCAGGCCGTGCACCAGCAGGAACGGCCGGAGCAGGCCCTCCCACTCGAGGACCCGCAGGCCGACCCCCTCGGTGACAGCCACCCGCCCCGACACAGGGGTGCCGACGATGGGGGAGTGCACGCGATCGAGCCTAAGCGCGTCGGCTCCCTCGGTTAGTCTCAGCTGCGTGTCGGAGCCTCCGAGTAGGCCCTGCCGCACCGGGAGCGGTGCGGCATGACGATCGCACTCGACGTCGTGCTGGTTGTCGTCTTCATCCTGATCGGTGGGCTGTTCGTGGCCGCCGAGATCTCGCTGATCACCCTTCGCGAGGGACAGCTGCGAAGCCTGGCCGAGCGGGGCAGGCGCGGGGGCCGGCTGGCCAGACTGATGGCCGACCCGAAGCGGTTCCTCGGCGCCGGGCAGATTGGCGTGACCCTGGCCGGCTTTCTCGCCGCGGCGTTCGGTGCGGCCACCCTCGCGGAGCCGTTCGTGTCCTGGCTCACCGATCGGGGTCTGACTCCCGGCCCGGCCAGGGCGATCGCAGTAGTCCTGATCACAGTGATCATCACGTACGTCTCGCTGGTCCTGGGCCAGCTCGCACCCAAGCGGCTGGCTCTCCAGCGGGCGGAGAGGCTCGCGTTGGTGGTGGCCGGACCGCTGGACCGGATCGCCACCCTGTTGCGGCCGGTGATCCGGCTGTTGTCCACGTCCACCCACGTCGTCATCCGGATCTTCGGGGGTGACCCCCGTATCCGCGGCGAGGCGATCTCGCAGGAGGAGTTGCGCGACCTGGTGGCAGCGCATGAGTCGCTGACCAGCGACGAGCGAACCATGATCGACGAGGTTTTCGCCGCCGGGCAGCGGCAGATCTCCGAGGTGATGATCCCGCGGACAGAGGTGGACTTTCTGGAGGCCGGGTTGACCGTCAGCCGGGCCGGCCGTCAGGTCGCGGACTCCCCACATTCCCGGTATCCCGTCGTCGGGCGCAGTCAGGACGACGTGCTCGGCTTCGTGCACATCCGCGACCTGCTGACGCCTTCGCATCCGGCAGGTCGCGCGGCCACCGTTGGCGACGTCGCCCGTGAGGTCACTCAGCTGCCCGGCTCGAAGAAGGTTCTGGCGGCCCTGTCGGAGATGCGCCGCAGCGGACATCACCTGGCGATAGTGGTCGACGAGTACGGCGGGACCGACGGCATCGTCACCCTCGAAGACCTCATCGAGGAGGTGATCGGTGAGATTCGGGACGAGTACGACGAGGCGATCGACGAGCCACGGCACTCGCCGTCCGGGGAGATCGAGGTGGACGGCCTGCTGAACCTCGATGACTTCGCCGAGGCGACCGGGCTCGAGCTACCCGAGGGACCGTACGAGACGGCGGCTGGATTCGTGCTGTCCCGGCTGGGGCAGCTGCCGGTGCTCGGAGACAGCGTTCGTATCGACGGGCGGAGCCTCGACGTACTGGAACTCGACGGCCGGCGGATCGCCCGCCTGCGCCTCGGCCCGGCCGAGAGCGGAGCTTCGGTCACGTCCGGGAGCGGGTGAACTGCCAGGCGTCGGCGACCATGACGTCGATCTCCGGGTGGGCGGGCTCCCACTCGAGCTCGGCCCGGATCCGCTCGCTGGAGGCGACCAGGACGGCGGGATCGCCGGGCCTGCGCGGGCCGACCTCGACCGGGATCGGATGCCCGGTGACCCGGCGGGCGGCCTCGACCACTTCGTGCACCGAGAAACCCGCGCCGTTGCCCAGGTTGTAGATCCGGTGCGACCACGGCTGGCAGGCGTCGAGCGCGAGAAGGTGCGCTCGGGCGAGATCGGCCACGTGGATGTAGTCCCTGACGCAGGTGCCGTCGGGCGTCGGCCAGTCCTCGCCGTGGACGACGAGCTTGTCGCGCTCACCGGTCGCGACCTGCAGCGCGATCGGGATCAGATGTGTCTCCACGGCGTGCCGCTCGCCGAACCCGTGGTGCGCTCCGGCGACGTTGAAGTAGCGCAAGCTGACCGCACCCAGTCCGTGCGCGAGGGCCTCCCCGCCGAGCATCCGGTCGACAGCGAGCTTGCTGTGCCCGTACGTGTTGGTCGGCGCGGTCGACGCGGTCTCGTCGATCGGGACCGACTCCGGCTCGCCGTAGGTCGCCGCGGTCGAGGAGAACACGATCCGGCGTACGGCGGCCTTCCGCATCGCGTCGAGCAGCGCCAGGGACCCGCAGACGTTGTTGCGCCAGTAGAGCTCCGGGCGCTGCTGCGACTCGCCGACGAGGGACTTGGCAGCGAAGTGCAGCACCCCATCGAAGTCGGCGGTCACCACCGTGGCGCTGTCGGCGAGATCCGCCGCCACGAAATCCGCACCGGCCGGTACGGCGTCCCGGTGACCGGTGGACAGGTTGTCGAGCACCGTCACCTCGTGGCCGGCCTCGAGCAGCTGGGCGGCCACGACGCTTCCGACGTACCCGGCACCTCCGGTCACGAGCAGCTTCACGGGTGTCCTCTCGAAAGGCGCCGACCGGAAGAGGGTGCCACACGAAGCCGGGCCCAGTCGGTCGAAGATGCGATGATCGGGCGGATCGGCGTCGTACAGAGTGGAGGTCGGCGAGTGACGGTGAAGCCGCGTGCGGACATCGCAGCTCTGCCCGCGTACAAGCCCGGCCGCAACCCGGCCGACCTCGCCCGTGAGCTTGGGCTGCCCTCGGCGATGAAGCTGGCCAGCAACGAGATCGCGTTCGGTCCGCTGCCCAGCGTCGTGGACGCCGTGACCAAAGCCGCGGGGACGATGAACCGCTACCCCGACAACGGCGCGCAACTGCTCACCGAGGCGCTGGCCCAACGTAACGGCGTGGACGCCGGCCAGATCGCGGTCGGCTGCGGCTCGGTCAGCCTGTGCCAGCAGCTACTGCAGGCCTACGCCCGATCCGGGGACGAGGTGATCTTCGCCTGGCGGTCGTTCGAGGCGTACCCACTACTGGTGACGGTGTCCGGCGCAACCCCTGTGATGGTGCCGCTGAAGGACCGCTACGACCACGACCTGGACGCCATGGTGGCGGCGATCACCGACCGCACGAGGGTCGTCTTCGTGTGCACCCCGAACAACCCGACCGGTACGGCGATCCGCCGCGACGCGCTCAACCGGTTCCTCGACGCGATGCCGGACACGGTGGTGGTGGCGCTGGACGAGGCCTACCGCGAGTTCGTCAGTGACCCCGACATCCCGGACGGGATCGAGCTGGCCGCCGAACGGCCGAACGTGTGTGTCCTGCGCACCTTCAGCAAGGCGTACGGCCTGGCCGGGCTCCGGGTCGGCTACCTCATCGCCGGTGATCCGGCGGTGGCCGAGGCGGTGCGCAAGACGTATGTGCCGTTTTCGGTCTCTACCGTCGCGCAGGCGGCCGCGATCGCCTCGCTGCAGGCGGAGGACGAACTGCTCGCCCGGTGCAAGGACGTCGTCGTGGAGCGGGAACGGGTGATCGCGGCACTGCGTGAGATCGGCGTCGACGTCCCCGACAGCCACGCCAACTTCGTCTGGCTACCGCTTGGCGAAGCGACGATGACCTTTGCGGCGGACTGCGAGCAGCGCGGCATCATCGTGCGCCCGTTCGCCGGTGACGGCGCCCGCGTCACCATCGGTGAGCCGGCCGAGAACGATGCGTTCCTCGCCATCGTCGCCGGGCGGCAGCGAACGAGCGAGCCAGTGAATTGACCGGTGCGCTGGCTGCCTCCAGCGCTGGCAGCGACTCCGACGACACCGACCTGGTCGCCGCGGCACTTCTCAGCCGCCGCCAGTACGCCGCCATCGAAGCGGTCACGCCGTACCTGCCCGACCTCGACGCCGCCGCTCGCTCCGACGTCCGAGGACTGTGCCGCTTCGCCATCCGGCTGCTGGAACTCGACGCCGAGGACTTCGACTCCCTCACGGGTGTTCCACGGGAGCTGTCATCGCTGATTCGCTCCGCCAACATCCCGGACACACCGCTGCAGCCCGATCGCGGAGCGCTGGGCAGCATGCGCCCGACGTACCGGCTCTTCCTCGAGGTGCTGGCCGCCCGATGGGCGCGAGGCGAACTCAGCAGCGTGCTCGCGGTGTTGCATCTGATGGCCGAGTACCTGCCGCTGCTGGCCTGGGAGCCTGTGCTCGGGCACGCCGGCGATCCGGCGCGGCTGGGCTTGGCCGTCCGCGGCGCGGGCAGCCGATGGGCCACCAACGATCCCCGATGTGACCACCCGCCGTCGCTGCGGCGATCGCTTCGTACGGTGCTGCACGTCGTCGACCAGGACCCCGGGCAGTGGCAGCGCTACCTCGACCGCGACCACTCTCGGATCAGTGCCGCGCTGGGGCAGTGCGCCTCGCACCCCAGCAAAGGTCGGCCTGATCCGGGGCGGATCTGCACGACCCCGTGCACGGTGTGGACGCGGCTTGATCCGTCGCGCGCGGAGGAGCTCGAACGCCGGATGACCCTGGTCGGGTTGTTCGTCGACTCCCCGGTCCTCGCCTTGCGCCATGCCGCGCCGGTGGGGCACGGATTCGGCGTCCCCGACCCGGTGGAACTGCTCGAGGAGTGGCGGGCGACATGGGCACGGCTGGTCAAGCCGTGGAAGGGCGGTCGCAACCCACTGCATGATGCTCCGGCGCACGGCAAGCCGTTGCCCGGACTGGAGGCGTTCCTGTCCACGGTGGCGGGAACGAGGCTGCAACCGCTGGGGATCCTTGATCAGGTGGACACGTTGCTCGCCCGACGATTGGGTGTGACCGCTGAGGTCGGCGAGCCCGATCCGGCCAGATAACGTGGCCCGGTGACCCCCCCAGGTCGGCCCCGGGTGCTGTCGGGCATCCAACCGACCGCTGACTCCTTCCACCTCGGCAACTACCTCGGCGCGCTGCGGCAGTGGGTTGCGCTGCAGGACACCCACGACGCGTTCTACTGCGTGGTGGACCTGCACGCGATCACCCTGGACCAGGATCCCGCCACGTTGCGGGCACGGACCCGAATCAGCGCCGCCCAACTGATCGCGATGGGGATCGACACCGAGCGCAGCACGCTGTTCGTGCAGAGCCAGGTTCCCGAGCACGCGCAGCTGTGCTGGGTGCTGCAGTGCCTGACCGGCTACGGCGAGGCCAGCCGGATGACGCAGTTCAAGGACAAGTCCCAGCGCGGCGGCGCCGAGCGCTCCAGCGTCGGCCTGTTCACCTACCCGATCCTGCAGGCGGCCGACATCCTGCTGTACGCCGCCGATGAGGTCCCCGTCGGTGAGGACCAGCGCCAGCATCTGGAGCTCACCCGAGATCTCGCGCAGCGGTTCAACTCCCGATTCGGGCCGACACTCACCGTGCCGTCGCCGTACATCGTCAAGGGCGCCGCCAAGATCACCGACCTGCAGGACCCGACGGCGAAGATGAGCAAGTCGTCGTCGGCGCCGGCCGGCATCGTCGACCTGCTCGACGACCCGGCCCGCAGCGCGAAGAAGATCCGCGGCGCGGTCACCGACAACGATCGCGAGATCCGCTTCGACCCGGACCGGAAACCCGGGGTGTCGAATCTGCTGACGATTCTCTCCGCCCTGTCCGGCGCGGACGTCGCCGCGCTGGAGCAGCGGTACGCGGGGGCCGGCTACGGCGACCTCAAGCGTGACGTGGCCGACGTGGTCGTGAGTGTGGCCGAACCAATCCGCCGGCGTACGACTGAGTTGCTCGGTGATCCGGGGATGCTGGATGCGATGCTCGCCGCCGGAACCGAGCGGGCCAGGTCGGTGGCCGGTCCGACGCTGGCAGCGGTGTACGACCGGATGGGCTTCCTCAGGACCGACTCGGCCGGCGAGGGTTGAGGCTGTGAGCGAGCCAGCCATTGAGTTCGCCGCGTGCGTCCTTGGGGTGGCCATTGGACTGCCCGAGCCGGTGGCCGGTGAACTGGCGGCGTGGCGCGCGCGGGTCGGCGACCTCCAGGCGAAGAAGATCCCGCCGCATGTCACGCTGCTGCCACCGACTCGAATCGAGACCGCGGTGATTCCCGACGTGCTCCGTCACCTCTACGACGTCGCGGCCGTGGCCGTTCCGTTCGAGATGCACCTGCACGGGACAGGCACGTTCCGGCCGGTCTCCGAGGTCGTGTTCGTCACCGTCGCCAGCGGCATCTCCTACTGTGAGTTGATGGAGGCCGACCTCCGCTCTGGGCCGCTCGAGCGTGACATCGAGTTCCCCTATCACCCTCATGTCACCGTCGCCCACGGCGTGCCGGCGGAGATGCTCGACGAGGCGTACGACGGATTGGCCGGCTTCGACGCCCGGTTCACCGTCGATTCCTTCATCGCCTTCGAGCAGGATCGGGAGGGGTGCTGGCTGCCGTCCCAGCAATTCCCGTTCGGCCAGCGATGAGCCCTGCTCCGGACACGAGCACACGACAGGAGCGCAGTGGACGGAGTGGGGCGGGGTCATTGACTGAGCCAACAGAGGGCAGGCCGGGGCTCGGGGCCCGCGTGATGGGGGGTTGGCGCAAGCAGCGCGCCCAGCGGCCCTGGCTGAACCACCTCGTCCGGGCCGCCTCCCACTACGGCTCCCGGCAGGCCGACCTACTTGCAGCCGGCATCACATACTTCGGCTTTCTGGCGCTGTTTCCGGTCATCCTGCTGGCGGTCTCGATCGTCGGTTTCGTTCTCAGTGGACAGCCGGATCTGCTGCGCGATCTCATCCAGCAGATCCGGGTGGCGATCCCCGGGGACCTCGGCCAACAGGTCGTGGACGGCGTCCTCAAAGTGACCGAACAGCGTGGTGTGGTCGGGGTGGTCGGTCTGATCGGCTTCCTGTACGCGGGACTCGGCTGGATGGGCAAGCTGCGAGTCGCCATGCAAACGATCTGGCGCGGAAAGCCGGACCAGCCGAACTTCGCCAAGGACTACGTCCGCGACCTGCTCTCGCTGATCGGCCTCGGCGGGGCGATCCTGACCTCGGTCATTCTGACCGCGCTCGCCACCGGACTCACGTCGTTCGTGATCGACCTGCTCGGGTTGTCCGGGATTCCCGGCATCGGCGTGATCACCGCGCTGCTCGGGATCGTGATCGCCGTTGCTGGCGACACGCTGATCTTCCTGTGGTTGTTCACCCGGCTGCCGCGGATGGACCTGCCTGTCCGGCAGGTTCTTCCTGGCGCCGTCTTCGGCGCGGTCGGCTTCGAGATCCTCAAACTGATCGGCACGCTGTACATCAGCCAGGTTTCCAACGGCCCCGCCGCGGCGGCGGGGTTCGGCAGCCTGATCGGGTTGCTGGTGTGGATCTACATCACCTCTCGGTTCCTGCTCTTCGCCGCGGCGTGGACCTCGACCTCGCCTGGCATCGTGGACCGGATCATCGCCGAGGCCGCGGCTGAGGAGCCTTCCGAGCCGGTCGTCGAGGGGCCGCAGGTGCCGCCGTTGAAGCGCCCGGCCGAGGGCGGGCCGAGTACGTCGGCGGTGGCGGCCGGCCTGGTCGGTGTCGGCGCCCTCGTGGGTGCGCTGGCGCCCCGGGCCGTACGCCGCTGGTGGCGCAATACTGGGCGGCGCCCCGCGGGCGTCGGGCGTGGCGACGGTTCCGATGCCTCCTCTCGACGGGCTCGACGAGGGGCGTAGCGCGGGCTGCGTGGCAACCGGCTGCTGGTCAGTGCGGCGGTTGCGCCGCCGGGTCGTCTGGGCGGATAGCACGTCATTGGAGGCGATTACGGTGCCTCCACCACCGGAATCGCCTCCAATGAGGCGGATTCGACGTCAGTGGCGGCGTCGGCGCCCCCTTACGAGAACCATCACGACAAGTGCGCTGCTCAGTCCGAGCCCGACGAGCAACAGGGGTGAGGGAGCCGTGGAGGTCTGGCCAGCGGCGCCTCCGGCGGCCGCGACGGCCTGCGCCGCGCCGCCGCTGGTGGACGACTGGGGTTGAGTCGACCGCGGGGTCGGTGGCGGGACACCCGGTGGCCGGGGCTCGACGAGTTCGCCGACTGGCGGCGTACCGGCCGGGAGGGCGAAGCCCCAGTCCAGCAGCCGGGTGGCCTGCTCGACCATCGGGATCGGGGCTTGCTCGCCGAGCATCAGACTGACCACGAGACGGCGACCGTGCTGTTCGGCCGCGCCGACGTAGGTGTAGCGGGCGGCATCGGTGAAGCCGTTCTTGCCGGCCAGCATGCCCGGGTAGGACGTCAGCATCCGGTTCTGGTTCTGGATCTGGTACGCCGGATAGCGTGGCGGCACGGCCGGCATCACCGCGGTCGGGGTCTGCATGATGGACAGCAGCGCTGGGTCTTCGACGATCTGCCGCATGAACAGCGCCAGGTCGTACGGCGAGGAGCTCTGCCCGACCACGTCGAGGCCGGACGGCGTGCCGGCGAGAGTGTCGTAGGCCTGCAGCTGAGAGGCGGTGGCGTTCATCAGCTCCAGCGTGGGCTCGAGGCCGCCTGCCGCACGAGCCAGCGCTGAGGCTGCGTCGTTGCCCGAGGACATCATCAGCGCCTGGAACAGCAATAGCGCGGGGTACTTCCCGCCTTCCACGATGCCGACCTTGGTTCCGTCGACACTGGCGTCCTCTAACGCGCCGGTGACGACCGCGGCGGGATCGAGTTCGTCGTGCAGCGTCAGCAGGGTCAGCGTCTTGAGCGTGCTCGCCGGGTAGTAGCGGCCGTGCGGGTCCCTGGCCGCCAGCACGTCGCCGGAGTCCAGGTCCGCGACGAGCCAGCCGCGGGCGGTGATGTCCGTGGGCAGGGCAGGACCATCCTCCGGCAGCGCGAATCCGCGCTCACCCAGGGCGTCCCCGCCGACGACGGTCCCGTCCGGGCTGCGCCCCTCGGGTGGTCCGCCGGGGTGCGGGGTGGTCGGCGTCGGGGCGTTCGGGTCGATCTTCGGGTCGGCAGCGCCGGCAACTCCCGGCGTGCCGACAAGCAGAACGAGCGCGGCGGCGGCCAGCCAACGGGCGCTGCGTCGTAGGGGAGCCATCGACATGCACGCTACCGCTGCCCCATCGCCCGCCTCGGGAACGCCACAGCCAAGTCCGGATCACCAGCGGGAACCCCGACGATCATGAAGTTTCGGACACGTCCAGTCCGGCGATTCACGGCAAAGCGGACCACACATCGTCATGATCGGCGCGGAGGATTAGCACGCTTCGCCGTACATCGATGTGGTCTCGGGCGGATGTGGCCGTGGTATCCGCTGGCAGCCGACGGTACGGTGACCGGTCAGCGGCCGGGGAGCAGGTCCCGGTCAACGAGAGGAGATTGTCTTGCGTCGATCCCGTGGGATGTCCATTGCTGCTGCACTGTTGATCGGCGGCCTGTCCCTGGCAGCGTGTGCGGAAGATTCGACCACCCCGTCCGGTGGTGGCGACCCGTCCGAAAGCGGTAGTGGCGGCAGCGAACCAACAGATGAGGCCCCCGCCCCAAAGGTGGGCTTGGCCTTCGACGCCATCGGCGAGGGTGACAAGTCCTTCAACGACGCGGCTGTCGTGGGCCTGGAGCAGGCCATCACCGAGTTCGGCATCGAGTCGCAGAAGGTCACCCCCAACGCCGACGGGTCCGACCGCGCCGAGTTGTTGAGCCAACTGGCAGAGCAGGGCTTCAACCCGGTGTTTGCGGTCGGCTTCGCCTACGACGAGGTGATCGCCGAGATCGCCGCCGACTTCCCCGATACGACGTTCGCGCAGATCGACGGCTCGAACAGCCTGCCGGACGGCACGTCGAAGGGACCCAACCACACCGGGCTGCTCTTCGCTGAGGAGCAGGGTTCCTTCCTGGCCGGAGCGGCAGCGGCACTCAAGTCGGAAACCGGTCATATCGGCTTCGTCGGCGGCGTCGAGATCGGCCTGATCCAGAAGTTCGAAGCCGGCTACACCGCAGGTGCGACGACGGTCAACCCAGACATCATCGTCGACGTCCAGTATATCTCACCGGCTGGTGACTTCTCCGGATTCAACGACCCAGCCCGCGGCAAGATCGTCGCTCAGGGGATGTATGACGGCGGCGCGGACATCGTCTATCACGCCTCCGGTGGTTCCGGCAGTGGCGTCTTCGAGGCCGCCGCAGACTCCGGGGGGCTCGCCATAGGCGTCGACTCCGACCAGTACAACACCGTCGGCGACCCCGCCCTGCAGGCCGTGATCATGACGTCGATGCTCAAGCGGGTCGATGTGGCCGTCTACGAGTTCATCTCGTCGTTCATCGAAGAAACCGTCGAGGGCGGCACCGACATCATCTACGACCTCTCGGTCGACGGTGTCGGCCTCGCTACCACCGGGGGGCAGATCGACGACATCCAGGCCGACATCGACGGCTACAAGCAGCAGATCATCGACGGCGACATCACGGTGCCGACCACTCCGTAGCACCGGAGGTTGACGGCGGGTTCGGGTTGCTTCACGCTCTCCCGGACCCGCCGTTATCGTGTGACGACTCTGTCAGCGCCGCGGCTCCGGAGGCTCGGCGACGCCCGGTGACAGGAGTGCGATGACCGACTGCTCCACGGCCCAGTGGGGGCACCCCACCGGACTGCCGACGCGGACGTGACCGGAGCGCCATGACGGACAGCTCGCCCGCGGTCGAGCTACGCGGCGTCACCAAGCGCTTTCCGGGCGTCGTCGCCAACTCCGACATCAACCTGGTCGTACGACGCGGCGAGGTGCACGCGATCGTCGGGGAGAACGGCGCCGGCAAGTCGACGCTGATGAAGACGCTATACGGCATGCACCGCGCCGACGAGGGCACGATCTCGGTCAACGGCACGGAGATGCACTTCAAGAGTCCGGCCGAGGCGATCGCGGCGGGGATCGGCATGGTGCATCAGCACTTCATGCTCGCCGACAACCTCACCGTGCTGGAGAACATCGTGCTCGGCAGCGAGCCCAGGGCCGGCCTGGTGCTGGACTACGCCGGCGCTCGGCGCAAACTCGCCGAGATCTCCACGTCGTACGGACTGGACCTGGAACCCGACGAGCTGGTCGAGCGGCTTGGCGTGGGTGACCGGCAGCGGGTAGAGATCGCCAAAGTCTTGTACCGCGGCGCGACCATCCTGATCCTGGACGAGCCGACGGCCGTCCTGGTCCCGCAGGAGGTCGACGAGCTGTTCGGCAATCTCGCCGAGTTGAAGACCGAGGGCCTGACCGTCATCTTCATCTCACACAAGCTGGACGAGGTCCGACGGGTCGCCGACAGCATCACCGTGATCCGCCGTGGCACGACCGTCGGGGCAGCCGATCCGAAGACGGTCACCGCCCGGCAGCTGGCAGAAATGATGGTGGGCAGCGAACTGCCCACACCCCAGACCCGTGACTCGACGGTGACCGAGGACGTCGTCCTGGGTGTCGACGACCTGACCGTTCGGCTGGCGAGCGGGCGGGCGGTGGTCGACTCGGTCAGCTTCCAGGTCCGCCGCGGCGAGGTCGTGGGCATCGCCGGTGTCGAAGGCAATGGCCAGGCTGAATTGGTCGAGGCAATCATGGGCCTGCAGGAGCTGGCCACCGGGAACCTTCGGTTCGGCACGGAGGAAATGACGACCTGGTCCACCCGCCGTCGGCGCGAAAGCGGTGTGGGATTCATCCCGGAGGACCGACATCGGCAGGGCATGCTGCTGGACGCGCCGCTGTGGGAGAACCGCATCCTCGGCAATCAGACCCGGCCACCAGCCGTCAGAGGGATCTTCATCGACCGTAAGGCGTCCAAGAAAGACTGTGCCCGGATCATGACGGAGTACGACGTCCGCGCGCCGGACTGCGACACGCTCGCCGTCGCGCTGTCGGGAGGCAACCAGCAGAAGCTGATCGTGGGACGGGAGATGAGCGGGAACCCCAAACTGCTCATCGCCGCGCACCCGACCCGAGGGGTCGATGTCGGTGCCCAGGCGGCGATCTGGGAGTTGCTCAAGGATGCCCGCAGCGCTGGGCTCGCGATCATCCTGATCTCGGCCGACCTGGACGAGCTGATCGGCCTGTCCGACACCCTCTACGTGATGCTGCGCGGCCGCTTTGTCGCCGAGTTGGACCCCGCCGACGTGACGCCCGAGCAGTTGGGCATCCACATGACCGGCGCTGCAGCGTGAGCGCCGACGCATTTCCCGCCGCCGAGGCGCAACAATGAGTGTCCTGCGGCGTCTCGGCTTGGCGCTGTTCGCGCCACTGCTCGCACTGATCGTCGCCTTCCTGATCTCGGCGATCGTGATCCTCGCGATCGGCGAGGACCCCGTGGTGGCGCTCCGCGAGCTGTTCAACTTCGGGGACTCCTCAGCCAGCCAGATCCAAGCGATCGCGGTCACGCTCAACCGCGCCATCCCGCTTTTCCTCGCCGGGCTGGCGGTGTCGATCGGCTTCCGAGTGGGCCTGTTCAACATCGGCGTTGAGGGCCAGTACCGGCTGGCGACGATCATGGCAGCCTGGGTCGGCTCGGCCATTGCCCTGCCGGCCGCGCTGCATCTGCTCGTGATCGTCGCGGTGGCGGTGACCGTCGGCGCTGTCTGGGCAGGCATCGCAGGCTTTCTCAAGGTCACCCGTGGCGTGAGCGAGGTGATTTCCACGATCATGCTGAACTTCATCGCGCTCGGGCTGGCGTCGTACCTGCTGACCGGACCGTTCCGGGGTACGGCGGAGGGTTCGCTGATCGTGGCGACGAAGGACCTGCCCGAGTCCGGCCGGGTGCCCGGCCTGAACGGCGTGCTCGGTTCGCTCGGCCTCGCTGAACCGCGAACGGACCTCTACGGCTTCCTGATCCCCGCCGTCGTCGTCGGCATAGTCGTTGCCATCGTCCTCAAGCGGACCCGGTTCGGCTTCGACCTGCGGGCCAGCGGCCTGAACCCGACGGCGGCGACCGCCAGCGGCGTCAACGCCAAGAGCATGGTGGTCAAGGCGATGCTCATCTCCGGCGGGCTTGCCGGGCTGATCGGGCTACCCGACCTGATGGGCGACAGCTACCACTTTGGCACGGAGTTCACTAGTGGCCTGGGCTTCCTCGGGATCGCCGTCGCACTCCTGGGCCGCAATAATCCGTTGGGCATCGCCGTCGGAGCGCTGCTCTTCGCATTCCTCGACCGCGCGGCGCTGTCGCTGCAGTTCGCCGGCATCCCCTCTCAGGTCGTCACGATCATCCAAGGCACGATCGTGCTCGCCGTCGTGATCGCGAACGAGGTGGCCCGCCGCATCGCGATCCGGCAGGCCGAACGGACCGGCGCGAAGATCCCGGCAGCGCTGCCGCCGGCCGGCGATCAGCGGGCGACGGTCGCGTCGTGAGCACGGACATGACGGCGCTGGCCCAACCCCCAGCGGCACCCGGCCGGAAGCCGCGGCGTGGTGCCGGGGTTCGGCTGGCGCTGCTGCTCGTGGGCATCTTCGTGTTGCTCTCCATTGTCCGGATGGCCTCATCCCAGCCGGCGTTGACCTCCTCCAGCACGTTCTCCGCGATGCTGCTCCTGGCGGTGCCGATCGGGCTGGCCGGCCTTGGCGGACTGTTCGCCGAG
>Ga0136613_10000044_pt1 | contig 41509 bp, 38 predicted proteins | sample AntDrymUQ2722106_2_FD_106649 | JGI IMG/M metagenome (GOLD analysis project Ga0136613, IMG submission 106649) | Polar desert sand microbial communities from Dry Valleys, Antarctica - metaG UQ272 (21.06) | ecosystem: Environmental > Terrestrial > Soil > Desert | place: Antarctica: Dry Valley... | reverse complement strand
CCGGACCGATAGAACTGCTCGAAGGCGCGCACTCGCGTGGCCTCGTCCATGCCGATGCCCCGATCACGGATGGTGATCGCCAGCTGATCGCCGTCGGGAGCGACGCGGACCCCGATCTCCGACCCGTTCGGGCTGTACTTCACCGCGTTATCGAGGATGGCCCACAGCACCTGCTCGAGGCGATCCGGGTCTGCGACCGCCAGGTGCGGGGGACCGTCGACCGTGAGCTCGAAGGGTCGGCCGGCTCGCAGGGCTGCCCAGGTGCGCTCGACCAATGGGGGAAGCGAGAAGACCTCCTGCTGCGCGGTCAGGACGCCCGCTTCGAGGCGTGAGGCGACCAGCAGCTGCCCCACCATGCGACGAAGACGCTCGGCCTGGTGAGTGATCGAGTCGAGATCTCCCCGCGCTCGGTCGGGGATGCCATCGTCCGCCCGCAGCTCAGTGGCCAATGCGCCGATGCTCGTCAGGGGCGTCTGCAGGTCGTGCGTGACTCCACGCAGGAAGTCCGCCTGGACGGCGGCGAGTCGGTTCAGCTCGTCGGCCTGGCTACGCACGCGGGCATACAGCAACGAGTGCTCGAGCGCGGTCCCCGCGTGCTGTCCGACCAGCGTCAACAGGTCGACCTCTGCCGGGGTCGGTTCGAGGCGGCCCTCCCAGGGGGCGTACAGGATTGCCCGGTTGCGGTCGCTGACCGCCACATCGATCACGGCGAAGGCGCCCCACGGTCCCTCGATCCGGCCGGCCGGAACGCTCGACGCGCTTACGGCTGCCCAACGCTCGAGCTCTTCGATCGGGGCCGCGTCGGGCGCATCATCGGTTCCCCCATACACGCCCGCCGGCAGCAGGTCGTCGCTCTCGGACGCCAGGACGGCACAGCGCCAGGTTGCATCGCGCATCACCGAACGGACCGCCGAGACCACGGCCGCCACGACCTCTCGGGGGGCCTCGTCGATCGGGACCAGGTTCGCTGCCGTGGCAAGTGCCGCCACCTGGCGATTGCGCTCCTCGAGCGAGACGGCGAGATGCCGGTATGCATCGCCGGTCTCGACATCCAACCGGGGACCTCCGCGTTCGGCCAGGGCCAGCAGCGAACGAACGTCCTCGGCGAGCCCACGCGCATAGACGATCGCCAGCAGGGCCGCCCAGACGATCGATCCGATCACCACCACCAGGGCCACGAGGTCTGGTGAGACGTCGGCCAGGACCGTCTCGGACAGGAGCAGCGCTCCGACCAGGAGCAGCAGTGGTGGCAGAACGGCCAGGAGGAGCGCGACGAAGACCCGAAGCCACAGGCCGGTGCCCGGCACGCCGTTCAGGTCCGGGAAGCGGCGGCCGAGCCGGAGACGAGTCGGTAGCCGATGCCCCGCTCGGTGATGAGGTACCGCGGCTGGTCGGGATCGACCTCCAGCTTCCGCCGCAGGCGCCTCACCGTGACCCACAGGTACGAAGGGTCGGCGCCGTCGCCATCCGTCCAGACACGACTGAGCAGCTCGTCGGTCGGAACGACCCGATCGACGGCGGATGCGAGTACCTGGAGCAACCGGGCCTCGGTCGGCGTCAGCTGCTGGTCCCCGCCTGCCGTTGTCAGGCGCCGAGTCGAGAGATCGACCTCGACATCCCCCCCGGCCAGAGAGATCTGCGGGCTTCCGACGGACGCACGTCGCAGCACTCGCTGGATGCGAGCCACCAGCTCATCGGGGTCGAACGGCTTGGTGACGTAGTCCTCCGCGTACAGCTCCAGGGCGTTCACCTTCGCCTCCGAGGCATCGACCGCAGAGAGGATGATGATCGGCAGGTCGGCGAGCTGCTTCACTCGCCGCGCCAGCTCGAAGCCGTCCATGCCCGGCATCATCAGGTCGATGACGAGGAGGGCAGGCCATGACCCCTCGAGCTGCTTCAGGGCCGCCGGACCCGAGGACGCCGTTCGGACGTCGTACCCGGCGCGGCTGACGCGACGGGAGAGAACGGCGAGAAGCGTCAGGTCGTCGTCGACCAGGAGGACGGCCGGCCGGACCGGCGGCAGCACGCCTAGATGCCCGGTCCACCCATGACCGTCACGACCGCCGGGCCGAGGATCACGATGAAAATCGTGGGAAAGATGCAGCCGACCATCGGGAAGAGCATCTTGACCGGGGCCTTCGCCGCAGCCTCCTCCGCCCGCTGCCGGCGCTCGATTCGGAGCTGATTGGACTGGATCTGGAGCACCTTCGCGATCGGCACGCCGAGCTGCTCGGCCTGGACGATGGCCCCGATGAAGTTGCTCACCGGCTGCGCGTCCGCCCGGGTCGCGACGTCACGCAACGCCTCGCGCCTGGTTCGGCCCATGCGCACCTCCGCCAGTGCCTGGCGGAACTCGTCCACCAGCGGCCCCTCCATCTTCTCCACGCACTTGGCCAGTGCCGCGTCGAATCCCAGGCCGGCCTCCACCGAGATGGTGAGCAGGTCGAGCGCATCGGGAAGCTGGAGGACCATGGACCATGAACGGGCCCGGATCTTCTTGCCCAGCCAGAACTCAGGTGCCATGTAGCCGACGCCGGCTCCCACCGCTGCCAGCAGCAGCGCGACGACGGGGGATCTCAGGAGCAGGAGACCGACCACCGCGAACAGGACGGCGAAACCGATCAGCGCCATGAGCTTCACGCCGACCCAGTCGGCACCGCGCAGTCCGCCCGGGTACCCCGCCTTCTCCAGCTTCGCATCGATCCGCTCGACCATGCCGCCTTCCTGGCGCCGGCCGGCACGAGCGAACCGCTTGATGGTGGGTCGGATCAGGCGCTCGTAGAACGGCTGTTGGAGCTCCATCTCCGAGATGGTCTTCGGCTGCACGACGAGCTGCGAGAGCCTGGCCTGGACGGCGTCCTCGGACGGCCGCGCGGCGACGCCGAAGGTGATGAGCAGGACGGCCGCGGCCGCCAGGACCGCGATGATAAGTTCGGGACCCATTCAATTACACCTTGATATCGACGATGCGGCGGATGAAGAAGTAGCCGATGCCCATGCTGATGAAGCCAACGGCGAAGAAGATCACGCCCAGGGGTAGGCCGAACATCTCCGGCGGCTTCTCCAGCATGGCGGTGATGTAGGTCGGGCTGATGAGGAAGAGGAGCCCACCGAGCGCAACGGGCAAGAGCGTGATGACGTAGCCGCTGTAGCGCTGCATGGCGGTCAGCGTGTTGATCTCGCCCTTGATGCGCACGCGCTCGCGGATGGTGAAGGCGATCGAGTCGAGGACGGTGGCCAGGTTGCCGCCCACCTGGCTCTGGATCTGAATGGCGGTGACCATCAGCTCGAGATCCTCCGAATCCACGCGCTGGACCAGGTTGTTCAGGGCGGGAATCAGGGCGAGCCCAAGCTGCATGTCGCGGACGACGCGCTCGAACTCCTCGCTGATCGGCGGGCGCGCCTCACGGGTGACCAGCTCCAGCCCCTGGAGGAACGAGGAACCGGCGCGAAGGGAGTTGGCGAGGAGCGTGATGGTGTCCGGTAGTTGCTGCCCGAAGGATGACAGCCGTTTCGCCTGTCGGCGCTTCAGCCAGAAGCGCGGCGCGTATAGCCCGATCAAGGCGGCCACGACGAGCGCGATGATGTTCTGGAAGCCTGGGAAGATGAACCCGATGACGAAGGCGATGGCAACGAAGATGATCGGCGTGACGGCCCACAGGATGACGAACTCCGCCGGCCGCATCTTCAGGTCGGCGCGAGCGAGGTCGACGCCCAGGCGAGCCGTGCGGTCCTGTCGCTCGAGGACGCGCGAAAGCCCCGCCACGACCGTGGACTCGCGTCCTTCTCCGTCCCCGGATTGCCCGCTGTTGGCCGATGCATAGCGCTCGAGCCGCGAGGCGACCGCGCCTCCGCCCGAGCTCATCGAGATGCCGATGGCGATGACCACGACCGCGAGGGCCGCCAGGCCCGCGATGACGAATGGCAGCATCAGAACGGGGACCCGAAGATGTTCGGCGGGAGGTGTATACCGGCGACCTCGAAGCGCTCGACGAAGTGCGGCCGGATCCCGGTAGGCCGCAGGCGTCCCTGGATCTTGCCCTCGCTCATGCCGGTCTGCTCGAAGACGAACACGTCCTGCATGACGATCACGTCCCCCTCCATGCCCTGCACCTCGGTGATGTTGACGATCTTCCGTGTGCCGTCCTTGAGGCGGTTCTGGTGGACGATGAGGTCAACGGCGGAGCTGATCTGCTCGCGGATGGCGCGCAGCGGCAGGTCCATGCCCGCCATGAGCACCATGGTCTCGAGGCGGCTGAGCATGTCGCGCGGCGTGTTGGCGTGGCCGGTCGACATCGAGCCATCGTGGCCGGTGTTCATCGCCTGGAGCATGTCGAGCGCCTCGCCGGAACGGCACTCCCCCACCACGACCCGGTCAGGACGCATGCGCAGCGAGTTCCGCACCAGCTCGCGGATGGGGATGGCGCCCTTGCCCTCGATGTTCGATGGTCGGGCCTCGAGCGTGATCACGTGCTCCTGCCGAAGCTGAAGCTCCGCGGCATCCTCGATCGTCACGATCCGCTCGTCGTCGGGAATGAAGGACGAGAGGATGTTGAGCATCGTCGTCTTGCCGGAGCCCGTGCCGCCCGCGACGAAGATGTTGAGCCGAGCCTTCACGCAGGCCTCGAGGAATTCGAACATGTCCGGGGTGGCAGTGCCGAAGCGGATCAGGTCGTCGACCGTGTACGGGGTCGCCGAGAACTTTCGAATGGTGATGACCGGGCCGACCAGCGAGAGCGGCGGGATGATGGCGTTCACGCGGGAGCCGTCGGCAAGGCGGGCGTCGACCATGGGGCTCGACTCGTCCACGCGACGACCGATCGGCGCGATGATGCGCTGGATGATCTTCATGACGTGCTCGTCGTTCTGGAACGTCACGTTCGTGAGCTCCAGCTTGCCCTCGCGCTCGATGTAGACCTGCTGCGGCCCGTTGACCATCACCTCGGTGAGGGTCTCGTCGCGGAGGAGCGGCTCGAGTGGCCCGAGGCCCAGGATCTCGTCCGTGATCTGCTCGAGCATGCGCACGCGCTCGGCGCGGGTGAGGGCCAGGCCCTCCTCATCGGCGATGCGGCTGAAGAGGTCCTCGATCTGGCGGCGGACCTCGACCTGGTTCGACAGGTCCAGCTTCGGGTCGAGCTCATTGATGAGCCGGTTCTGGACGCGGAACTTCGCCTCGCGGAAGGACTCGCGAGCGGGCATCGCGCCGGAGAACCTCGATGGTGCCGCCGCCGGCGGTGGGGTGGGCGGGCGTACGGGAGTCTGTGACGGCGGCTGTGGGCCGCCACCCGATGGCGCAACCGTGGCGGGAACCGCGGGCGCCTGGGGTTCCCCGTCTGCGGCGGGCCGCGCCCGCTCGATTCGCTTCAGCAATGACATGTGCTCGGTCCTTCCAATGAGCTCAGCGACGTGCGAAGAGTCCGCGCCTGGCGGCCTTATCGCTCTGTGTGGTTGCGGCAGTTCCCTCGCCGGCGAGTGTGCGGGCAAGCTTGAAGACGTCGCGGGCGAGTGGCGACTCTGGATGGGATACGACAAAAGGCACGCCGCGATTCACCGCGAGCACGGCCAGGCGGCCGTCGGAGACGATGGTGCCGTCGATGGATCGGCGGATCGACGCCTCGACATCGCCGATGCGAATGCCCTGGGATGCATCCGAGCGGTTGATCACCAGCCGAACCTTCGAGCGCTCGTAGTCGAGCTGATCGGCGACCTCGAGGAAGAGGCGCACGTTCTTGATGGTGGTGATCTCGAGCGCGGCGACCACCAGGATCTGGTCGGCCGCATCGAGAACGCCCAGGGTGTGGTCATTCAGCCCCGATGGCAGGTCCACCACGACCCAGTCGTGCGTCTCGCGCAGGAAGCCGATGATCTTCTTGAGGTACGCCGCGGTGACGAGGTCGGCACCCTCAGGTGATGGCGGCGCCAGGAGCACGCGGATCCCGGTCGAGTGATCGACCATGACCGATTCGATGATGTCGCGGTCCGGCTCTCCGCCCTCGACCGCTTCCATGACGGAGCGGTTCTTTGGATTCAGGTTGAGGAGCACCCCCACGTCGCCGAACTGGAGGTTTGCGTCGACCAGTGCCACGCGCTGCTTTGTCTCCCGCTTGAGAGCCAGCGCGAGGTTCACGGCGAGCGTCGTCCGTCCGGCGCCACCCTTCGGCGAGAAGACGGCGATGACCTGGTGGTCCTCGGCATTGCCGGCCTCCGGGATTACCGTCGGTGCCGCCGGGCCGACCGTCGTCTGCCCCTGTGCCCGCCGCGAGAGCTCACGCTCGTGGACGCGCTTGATCGACGTGGCGAACTCGTCACCGCTGAACGGCTTGACGAGGAATTCACGCGCACCGGCGAGCATGGACCGCTTGAGCTGCTCGGCCTCGCCATGGACGCTCATCATGATGATCGGGCTGTGCGGCAGTCGCTGCGAGATGTTCTCCGCTGCGGCGATGCCGTCCATCCCCGGCATGTTGATGTCCATGACGATGATGTCCGGGCGCAGGTCCATGGCTACCTGGATGGCTTCCTCGCCGGAGCCGGCGGTGCCGGCCACGTCGATCTCGCGCTCCAGCCCGAGGAGGCGCGACAGGTGGTCGCGCGTCTCGGAGATGTCGTCGACGATGAGTACCTTGATCATGAGTGCATTCGGCAATCCGCGTGGAGGCGTGAGCCTCCTTACGGGCCTGCCTCCTCGTTGAGCTGCTCCACGATGCTCGGGATGCGCAGACCAAACTCGGTGACGAGCTGATCGATCGTGATCCCGAGGGTATCCTCGATGGCGTCGTCATCGGCGTGGCGGACGATGGCGGTCAGCGACCCGACCTCGCTCAGATCGCTCTGAGCGAACTTGATTACCTCCGCATCCTGCGCTGTTCCGGCGATCACGATGATCACGCTGTCCAGGACCGTCTGCTCCGGCTGCTCCGGGTCGGGAGCACCGTCTTCATCGGCGTCGACCGGTTCCGGCTGGATCGCACGGGTAGCGCTGACATACAGCACTCGTTTGTCCTGGAGGATGGCCTTCACCGTCCGCGCTGCTTCCAGGCCGGGGATCGCCTCGAACCGCGGCGGCGCACCTTCGTCCGTGTTGACGGCCGAGTCGGCGGTCTCCTGGAGCACGTTGATCAGCTGCGACATGACGACATCGATCGTGTCGCCACCCTTGACAAGGAAGTCGAGCCCGGTTGCGCGGTCGACCTGGAAGGCGATCGCCTTCTCTCCCGGCTGAAGGAGCGCGGGAATGTTGATGGTCGGGTCGTCGCCTCCGCCGATCGCCTCGGCAGGGACCTGCGAACGGGCGGGGATCGCGAAGAGCGCAGGCTGGCCAGCGACGGCACTCGCGCTTCCGAGAGGCGTGCTGACCACGTCTTCCGGAGCGACCTCTTCCGGCTCCACGACTTCAGGGGTGATCGGATCGCCGATGGCAATGTCCTGGGTGGCGACGAGGACCGTCTCGGTGACCGGCTCCGGAGCCACGGCCTCTTCACGCTGATTGAGCAGGATCACGATGGCAACGAAGGCGAGGACAGCGAGCAGAACGCCGACCAGGATGACGAGGCGATTCGATCGCTTCACGAAGAGTCCCCTTTGAGCTCGGGTGGATGAGTACCAATGAAGTCGCAGGCGGGGTTACGGGTTGTGCCTGCAGTCAACAGTCTACGCACGCGCGGCAAGCCTCACGACTGGACTTGTGGGCTACTGGCGGGGTGGTACTCGCGACCATTGCCGAGAAAAGCGAATCCCCCGCGGCCTTCGCCGCGGGGGATCCACCATGCAAGGGAGTTGCTTACGCCTCTTCGAGCGTCGTGCCGACGTTCTGGAACAGCTCCGAGATAATCGGGCCCAGGAAGATCAGGGCGACGATCACGATGATCGCGATGAGGGCGAGAAGGAGACCATACTCAACGAGAGTCTGACCTTCCTCGTCCTTGCTCTGGATGCGCGCCAGAAGAGTGCTGATGAAGTTCTTAACCATGTGTGCTGTACCTCCTTTCCGAGAGAGATTTGCCTCGGAAGCGTACGAACCCGTGTCGGCAGTTGATATGGCCGATTGGTCCTGTCGCCCCCTGCAGCGGTGGGTACCTTGCGCCGTATTGCGCGTGCTGTCAATAGATCAGACCGCACAAGGGCAGGGAGCCAACCCCTTGCGGAGTGGCTCCCTGGGCCATGGAGGAGAAGTCCGGGGACCGACGTCGATGCGTCGATCCCCTCGATGAAAGCCACCGCAGATACCCGCGGTGATGTGATCCGAAGGCTACGGGTGCGAACCCGCGCGCGGAATGGCTCTCCCGTACCGCGTCGGCCGGGACTTCCGTCGCTCAGTCCTCGGGGATCTTGATCCAGCCCTGGCGCATCGCGTAGACCACGGCCTGGGTGCGGTCGTTCACCGAGAGCTTGCGAAGGATGGAGCTCATGTGGTTCTTGACCGTCTGCTCGCTGATGCCCAGCGCGTAGGCCACCTGCTTGTTCGTCATGCCCTGGGCGATGTTGTCGAGGATCTCGACCTCGCGCGGCGAGAGCGGCGCAAAGATCGGCTGCGCCTCGGAGCCGTAGACGGCCAGCTCGCGAAACTCCTTGAGGACGCGTGAGGCGACGGCCGGCTTGGCGAAGACCTTGTCGTTGATCAGGTACTCCCCGGCGCGCACGCGGCGGATGATCGCGATCAGGTCGGTCGGGTCGATGTCCTTCAGCACGTACGCCGCGGCGCCAGCCTTGATCGCATCGAACAGCTGGTCCTCGTCGTCATTCGAGGCGAGGACGATGACCCCAGTGTGCGGAAGCTCGCGCTTCAGTCGCTGGGTCGTCTCGATGCCGTTCGGCGCCGGCAGCCCCAGGTCCATGAGGACGACGTCGGGCGTCAGCTCCTGGACGACGGCCAGGGCCTCCCGTCCCGAGCCCGCCTCGCCGACGACGTCGATGTCCTTCTCGAGCTCGAGGATGTTGCGAACGCCGCGGCGAAACAGGGTATGGCCATCCACGATCACGACGTGGATGTTTCCGGCGCGTCGGTCGCCGCCCCCGCGGCGCTCATCGGTCTTGTTGTCGACTTTGACTATCATGGGTTCGTCTCCTCCTCAGTGGGCGTTGCGATCCTGCTCCGGCAACCGGAGCAGGATTCGGGTGCCTTCACCCTGTCGTGACTCGATCTGGAGCTGGCCGCCGAGCAGCTCGGCGCGCTCCCGCATGAATTGCAATCCGAAGTTGCGAGCCGTCCCCGACGCGAGGCGCATGAGATCGAAGCCGCGACCGTTGTCCTCGATGACGAGGGTGTCTCCGGTGAGACCGATGGCGACCCGGCTGGCCACCGCGTGCTTGCGCACGTTCTGTAATGCCTCCTGCACGATGCGCAGGACCGATGCACGCTGCGCCGGGGTCAGACGCTCGTCGATGCCGCCGACCGACACCTCGACCGCGATGCCGTGCCGCTCCTGGAGCTGCTGCGCGCGCTCGCCGAGCGCCGCCGCCATGCCGACGTCGATCACCGGTGGACGCAGGTCGGCGATGAAGGTGCGAACGTCGTCGAGCCCGTTGCGCAGCATGTCGCGCAGGGATGCGACCTCGGCCTGGGCCGCGCGATCGGCGTCGGTCAGGATGCGATCCAGGTACTCCACCTGGAAGATGGCGTTCGTGAGCACCTGCGCGGGACCGTCGTGAATGTCCTCGGCCATGCGCTGCCGCTCAGCCTCCTGGGCCTGTACGATCCGCAGGCCGATGGTGGCCGGCGAGTCGTCGGCCATCGGACCGGGCTCGTCGCCCACCGTCTCCGGCGTGTCGAGGTATCCCCACAGCAGGTCCAGCTGGCGGGCGACCACGTCGATCCGCTTCAGACGTGCCCGGAGGGCCGCCAGGTCTCGTCCTCGCGCCTCGTACTCGGCCCGCAGCGCATCGGTCCCGACCGGTCGCAGTGACCCGCCGCGGCGGTCGAGCCGCCCGCGAAGCTGCATCCATTCCTCGAGGTCGTGGCGGTACTGCGCCCGGAACTGCTCGGCCAGCGCGTGCACGCGGCGCGAGTCACCACGGAGGCTGTCCGTGGCTTCGACGCCGATGCGGTCGAGCCGCTCGCTCGCGCTTCCTCGAGCTGGATCGTTTGGCAATGGGGTCCCTTCGAGTACCGGGCCCGGACCAGTACCGGACGAGGCGACCATGCTGTCGGCGCCATGTGCATGCGAGCAACAGTACTTTGGGCGCTGGAAGTACTGTCAGATCTCGCTCCGCCCGTCATCCAGGGTCGCGAGCAGCGCTGGTGCGAGGAACGCGAGATACGACAGCACGACACGAGGAGGACCCACGAACATCAGAACGGCCATGGCCACCCAGGCCCAACGCGACCGGCGCACGACGAGGACTGCGCTGGCGGCCGCAGCGGCGGCGGCAGCACAGAACCAGAGAATCGGTGAAATCGCGTACAGGGACATGAGGCCGGTTCCCGGGTCGGTCACGTAGCCGCCGAGATCGAACAGCAGCGCATGGCTCCACAAGACAAGGGCCGTGGCCAGGGCCACGAGGGCCGGGCGCCATTCGCCGCGCCCGATCCATACGCCGACGAACAGGATCGGTACGAGCTTCACCGAGGAGGCCACGCCGATGGCCACCGGGAACGCACTCCGTCCGGCCGCGACGACGAGCAGCGCGACCACGGCGGGATGGGCATTCCCGAACATCGCGGTCTCCAGCAGGAAAGCACCCAGGAGGGCTGCCAGGGTGACAGCGGCTGGCGTGCCGAGGCGGACGATCGGCCAGACAGCCACGCCGCTGCAGACGAGCATGGCAACGGACCATCCATGCATCACCGCATCGCGTGGCAGATACGAGAGGGGGATCCACGCGTACGCGAACCAGGGCGCGTAGCGATACACCTCGTGAGCTTCTGGGCTTGCCGCCGTATAGAGGTCCGCGCCCGACCGCAGGCGGGTGGCGGCGTCGAAGTACGCGCCCGCGTCGGCCGGCGTCCAGGCGAGCACCCACGATGTCGCGACATACAGGAGCCAGGCGATCGCCACGGCCTGGGCTACGAGGCGCCCGAGGCGGACAGCCGATGTCACTCGCCGCCGTCGCTTCCCGGTCGAACCCGGAAGATTCTGACGCCGGAACTCTCGAAGGCCGGCTCATCGGGCAAGAACGTTGCCGTATTGCCTTCGGCGTCTCTGGATGACGCCCCGTCCCACAGGCCGAGAGGATCGCGCTCCTCGCCCGGCGCGAGCGTGATCACCACCCAGTCGACGCCGTACGCGTCGATGACGTCGGCGAGAACCGGGTACGGATCGAACGGGGGCGCGAGGCCCGAGTGCCCGGTGCGCAGGTACAGGCTCGATGGATCGTCCGCCATGATCACCTCGTCGGCCGAGGCCTCGCTTCGGAGAAACCCCGAGGCCGCCTCCTGGCGATCCAGCCGCACGCTCCATTGGCCCAGGAGGGCGAGCGCACCGGCGAGGGCCAGTGCCAGCGCGCCGACGAGGGCGACGATCTCCACGAAGCGGTGGGTCGCCGGTCGCCGCAGGAATGGCCAGGCGCGGCCCGCCACGGTGCACGCCGGCGTCACCGATGCCACCGCCATCGGCAGGGCGAACGGGAGCCACGCCGGGGCGGTGTGAAGGAACGCACCCTTCGGCGCGTGTTCGGTGAAGAGCAGGATCATCACCGCGTACATGGCCACCACGTAGACCGTGACGGGCGCCAGCCGCCGGTTCCGCCGGTGAATCCACAGGCCGGCAAGGAAGAAGACGCCGAAGACTCCCCCAAGGAGCGCGAGGGTTCGCCCCAGGACCACGACGGCCGCCATGAGCTTAGACCCGAGGATGGCGGGGACGCCCCATTCCAGGTACCGCTCGAAGGTGAGGTCCAGGCCGATCGACAGGTGCTCGTTGTAGTCGCGGATCCAGAGCAGGCGCCCGCCCGGCGATGGAAACGGGGTGCCGAACACGATGGCATCGCGGACGAGCCACGGCGTGACCACCGCCAGGAAGGCGACAGTGCTGGCGGCCCCCCAACCCAGCGCGCGCAGGGGGGATCCGAGCCGTCCGCCACCGAAGGGGTTGAGAACGAGCCACGCGGTTGCGGGCGCCAGGGTCAGCAGGGCGCCGTCGATGCGCGTCAGGCTGGCGAACCCGGATGCCGCACCGGCGAGGACGAGCCACCGCCCTGGATGCTGCGACTCGACGGCCCGGACGCTGGACAGGAGGGCCACGGCCCCGAGGATACCGAACACGGCGAACGACTCGACGAGCTGGTACATGAGCAGGAGCGAGCCGGCCGCGATGGCGAGGATGGCGGAAATGACCGCGACGCGGCGCAAGCGCCAGACCTGCAGGGCGGCGACGTAGGTCAGGGGAACGAGAAGCGTCGAAAGCAGCACCATGGGCACCTGGCCGGCTCTCCAGTCGGGACCGAGGACGGCCATGGAGCCGGCGGCGATGATCGCGGTGAGCGGCATCCAGTGCGCGTTGCTCGTCACGGGGAGCTGCGGGTCGGCCGGGAGCCTCCCGCCGACCTCGAGGAAGCTCCACAGGGCCGGCGCCGTGAAGCCGTTTCCCGTGGCCAGCTGCTCCGCGACCATCGTGTAGTACGCGGCGTCCACGTGCGGCGGTGCCGGCACGAGCCACGCGGCCACTGTGCGCACCAACAGCGCGACCGCAGTCAGCACCGCGAGGTCGCGGACGAGCGTGGGCCGTTCGGGCATGGCGGCATCGTAGCCAGCCGTGGGAGGGTCCCCGTGGTACTTTCGAGCGAATGCTGCCATCGCCGCTGACCATCCTGGCGGCTGTCGTCGTCGCATTCTTCGTGGTGCTCGCGGTGGCGCGCGGGCCGGTCGACGCGGACTACTGGTGGCACCTCGAGACCGGGCGCCTGATCCTGGAGCGTGGCGGTGTCCCGTCGACGGATCCGTTCTCGTTCGCGTACGACGGGCCATGGGTCGCACACGAGTGGATGGGCGAAGTGCTCATCGCCGTCCTCGTCACCGGGATCGGTTACGCGCCGACTGCGGCGCTCTTCGGCGTGGCCGCGGCTGGCAGCCTGCTCGCGCCAGCCGTCGCGATCCATCGGCGCGGGATCTCGGTGCGGGCGCTGGCCCCGTGGCTGGTCGTCGGCACCTACATCCTGGCCTCGTTCGCGACGGTGCGTCCGCAGGTCCTATCCTGGCTCCTGCTCGGGGTGCTCCTCGTGCTGCTGCTCGGCATGCGCGCCGAGCAGCGCATCCGGCCGTGGCTGGTGATCCCGCTGATGGCCGTCTGGGCAAACCTCCACGGCCTGTGGGTCGTGGGCGTGGCCGTCGTGGCCATCTATGCGGCCTTCACGCTCCTCGGCCGGACGCCGCTCGCGCCACGGCGATGGACGGCCGTGGGGATGCTCATCGGAGCGGTCGTCGCCTCGGGTCTCACGCCGGCCGGACCGGCCGGCCTGCTCTACCCCCTGCGCTACCTGCGCCAGGACGACTGGGGGACGAGCTTCATCGCTGAGTGGCAGCCGGCCGACTTCACCGACCCTCGTCAATGGGGGGTCGCCATCCTCATCATTGCCGTGATCCTTCTTGTGCGACGCGGTGCGCCGGGCTGGCTCACCGCGGTGGCGATCGCGGGATGCGTCGGTGCCCTCATTGCCGTCCGAAACGCCCCGCTGGCCGCGGTGATGGCGCTTCCCATGCTGGCCACGGCTCTCGACGCTCGACTTCGACCGACGACGCACCGATCAGCTTCGTCGGCTCGACCGCGGCGCCTGCTCGAACTCGGGATCGCGGCGGCCGTCGTGGCGGCGATCGCGATCGTGCTGCCGCCGGCCATCGGTCAGGCGGAGAACGAAGTCTTTCCGGCGACGGCGATGGACCGGCTTGTCGAGGCCGACGCCGACGCCCGCGCGCTCGTCGATTACGACTGGGGTGGGTGGGCGATCCATCGGCTCCACGAGTCCGGCGGGTCCGTCTTCATCGATGGGCGAAGTGACATGTACCCGCGCACCATCTTCGAGGACTACCGCGCGATCCGGTCCGCGGAGCCGGGCTGGCCCGACCTGGCTCGCGAGTACGGGGTCGAGGCCATCCTCCTCCGAACCGCCGCACCGCTCGTGCGCGCCGACGACCGGCCGGGATGGTGTGAGGTGCACCGCGACCTACGCGCCGTGCTGCTGCTCCCGTGCGATCAGGCCGCGACGTCTGGTCGATCGGGCTCATCATGACGGCGTTCCACCAGTCGACCGTGTCGCCAGAGCGCCACGTTTGCCACGAGGACGCTGAGACCGGATGACCACGGGATCGGAAGCGCGATCGTCGCTGCGACCGGAACGAGCCACCGCCAGCCCAGCATCCCACCAGCGAGGGCGAGCACGCCGCCGAGGGCGACACGAAGGACCAGTGGACCGGGAATGATGGCGATCTCGTCCGGCACGGACACCGCCGTGCTGGAGGTGAGGACCTGCACCCACTCGAGCCACAGGTCGGGGACGATCGCGAAGGACACGAGGCTCAGCGCGGCCGTCACGCCGACCGCTTCGCCGAGAGCACGCCACCGGCGCGCGCCGAGCAGGTAGGCGGCGCCCACACCCGGCGTGATCTTCGTGAGCAGCGGAAACGCCCAGGCGGCCGGCCGCCACAGGCCGGCGAAGATGGCCGCGGCGATCAGGAGGTGAACGTTGCCGGTGGCCACCTCGTCGATCACCGGCGAACCCGGAATGATCAGCATCAGCGCGCCGAGTCGCGGGCCAGCGAGCCAGACGAGCGCTCCGAGGTTGAGCGCCGCCCAGATACCCCGGAACACCTCGAACGGCAGCTGGCCGAGGGGATACACGAGCTGCGCGAAGGCCGGAGAGTACAGGTAGGCATCCGATCCGCCCACGAGCGCATCGAGGTACGGCTCATCGAGCCCGGCGGCCCAGTACGCCCGAGCGTCGTGCTGGTAGTCACCGAAGGTCACCAGCCACCACACGAACCCGATGAACACGAGCCCGGCGACCGTCGCGGCATCCCGGAGCAGGCGATGCTGCCTGGGGGTGAGCCTCACGTCCCGGCCCGGTTCGACGGCCGCTTGCTGGCCAGCTCGAGGATCGGCATCAGGAGGTAGTAGGGCAACCAGTACGGGCTCGCCGCGATGCTTGCCCATCCCAGGCGGCCACGGAGGGTCAGCCATGCCGCCAGGGGAATGCCGATCACGAGCCACCACAGCCCGATCCAGCGGCTTGGTCCAAGGTTGAGTGGTGAGCCGATCTCGTCGCCGGAGCCGATCAGCACACTGAGCCAGGCCGGTCCCCATCCCGTCAGCATGACGACAGTGACATGCACGCCGAAGAGGACGGCGAACGGTATTCGCCAATCGGGCCGCGTCCAGAGAATCCAGATGAGGATCGGCACCATCAGCGGGCGTGGCATGAGCAGCGACATCACGACAAACGCCGCGATGCCGGCGTTGCTGCCACGGACGACCCATGCGGCCGCGAGAAGCACGAACACCAGCACGTTGCCCGCCTCCACGTCGAACCAGAACGGCCAGGCGACCAGGGCGATGAGTCGCATCGGCCAGCTTGGGAGCGCGACGGCGGCGACGACGTGGAAGAGGCGCCACACCAATTCGCCCATCGGGGCGATGAACGCAAAGGCGTACGCCGCGATCGGCGAGTAGCGGAAGCCATAGTCCGACGCGATGTCGTAGAGACCGCCATCGGTCGCCCTGCGTCCGGCCTCGACGAAGTGATGCCAGTCGACCGCTGCTCCGCCGGCCAGGATCGTGCCCATGGAGCGCCCGCTGAGGTAGAGGTTGGGCACCACGACGAGTACCAGGATCGGCAGTACGGCCGCTGCTTGCACCCACCGTGGTTGCGACCGGAGCCTCGCCATCACTCGCGGCGCACCCACACGCCGGCGAACCCGTCGTCGTAGGCGCGTTGCCAGCCGTTCTCATCGAGCCATGTCGCCAGCGGTTGTGCCACGGGGAACAGGACGTAGTCGATTGCGTGGCGCTCGAGAAGGACCGCGGGATCGCTCTCGAGGGTGACCGCCTCGGCGTACTCGCGGATCGGCGCATCCCCGTAGATGTCGGATCGTCCGTCGATGAAGACCGGGGCCTCGGGTCGCCGGAGCCCGAGATACCCGCCCCACGAGTACTGGTTCAGCGGCCGCGTTCCGGGGTCGTTGGCGACGATCCAGTCGACGGCGCCAACCGGCATGTGCTGCGCGACCAGGTTCCGCTGTGCGTCCGGGCCGATCCGCGTCCACGTGATGCCGACGCCGGCAACCAGCACCAGCCCGATCAGGACCGAGTTGACGGTCGTTTGGGTCCGACCCCGTGGCGCCGCCAGTCGGGCAAGCGGCCCCGAGAACGCGCGGCCCAAAGCCGTCCTGCTGAGGGCAGGATCGAGTGCGAGGCCCGCGGCCACGGCGACGATCGGCGCCAGCAGGAGGAAGCGGGCACCAAGCGCCATCATTGCGGTGAAGCCGATGATGAGGAGCGCATCGGCCGCCCGCATGGTTCTGCGGCCCACCCAGAGCGCGGGAAGCACGATCCCGATGACGAATCCGATGAACAGCCGGCCCACGATCGAGGTCGGATCCGGCGGTCGCCACTCCGCCACGAAGTCGCGATGCGCGCCGATCGCCGAGGTTTCGAGGGGGTACAGGTAGAGCGCAAGGCCGTTCGGATTGATGGCGATCGCTGCCGCCGACACAGCGAGCGCGCCCCCGAGCCACATGAGGTCGCGCCACCGGAGGACGGATGCGAGCGGACGCCGTCGCAGGATCCGATCGGACGCCTCCCCGACGAGGATCGCGCCGCCGATGAGGAACATGAGCGGCCAGCCGGCGTGGAGATTCGCCCACGCCAGCGCGATGAGCGGGAGTGGCACGAGCCATCCACGGGAGCGATTCGCCAGGTAGCCCCAGCAGAACAAGACGACGGCCGCGGCCAGCATGAGGTCGACCACCTGGACCCGGACGCCCACCACCGGCCCCGCCACGACGAGCCCGGCGGCGAGCCACGTGATTCTCCCCAACCAACCGGCGCCCTCCTCCGCCCTGAGCCGGTACGCCCACCAAAGGATCGCGAGCGCGAGAACGACGAGGAGCGCCCAGGTGATCGACAGGATCGATGGGCCAAGCTCGCCCGCCCGCCAACCGAGCGCCATGACGACATTGCTGAGCCAATCCTGGCTGAGCCATCTCATGCCTTCTCCGACGATGCTCCAGGCATCCTGCGTGGGGACCCGCCCGGTTTCCAGGATCTCGAGGCCGGCCCGGATATGCCAGTACACATCCCCGTCGATGAGCGGGATGGCCGGACGCGGCAATGCCACGAGCGCGAAGAGCGCCGCGATTGCCACCGAGCTGGCGGGGATTCCGGGGCGAAAGCGGGCCGTCATGCGCACGGCCCCGGTTCATCGACGAGGTACCAGGGCCACCGGCCTGGGTCCGGTCCCGACGCCACCCCTTCCGGCTGAGTGGGTCCAAGGCTCGCTTCGCGGTAGACGAACTCGCGCCGAATGAATGGCTCAGGCTCAAGTGGCCTGTACGCTCCCGTCGTCAGCCCTTCCAGCCGCAGGGCTTCGCTCGCGGTCGGCTGATCGCAGCCGAATGCGGCGGCGGCGGCGAGCGACTGGTATCCCCGAGCCGCGTATGGGGTCGCGCTGATCGCCGCACGCGCCAGCTCGATCCCACGGTCCGGGTTCCCATCCCGCGCCGCGTCGACAGCGAGCCATGGGTCCGCGGCGTCAGACGGAAGATCATCGGTCGCCAGGCCGATGTCCCACCGGACCGGCGCATCGGTTGCCGGCGCCGGACGCGGGTGAGCCGCGATCCACCTTGTGGCGGCCGCGGCCACGGCTGACGCGTCTGCGCCGGCGTCCGCGTACGCCAGGTGCGCGAGACGGCTCGGATCGAGCGCGACCGCCCGGCCCCATGCTTCGATGGCGGCATCACGTTCCCCGCGCGCCGCGTGCGCGTTGCCGAGCCGCAGGGCGTATTCCGGATCTCCCAGGGTGCGCTCCGTGGCGGCCACCAGCAGGTTGATCTCGACATCATCGTCGCGCGTCAGGCCAGCGAGACCGCCGTACGAGCGAGGGTCGCCCGGGCTGATCGCGCTGGCCCGCTCATAGCTTGCGATGGCCACCTCATCGTCGCCGAGATAGCTGGCGGCCATCCCTCGGCCGAGTCGATACCCGGCGTGCTCGGGATGCCACCGCGATGCAGTGCCGAACGCAGACTCGGATTCTTGCCAACGACCTTCGACGGCCGCCGAGCGAGCCAGGTCGCCGTACCAGCGAGCAACATCCCCCGACAGGACGCCGAATACTCCGGCGACGGCAAACACGGCGAGTGCGGCCACCGGCATACCGCGACGACCCCCTCGATTCGCGAGCCTCATCGTGTCCTGTCGAACCGGAGCAAGGAAGGCGGCGATCGCGATCACGAGCGTTGTGACAGCCGGGAGATAGCTGAAGTCGTCCAGGATCGTGGAGGCGGCGAGGCCGATCAGCGCGGCAGCGCCGACTCGGTCGCCAATGCTTCGCGCGCTTCGATCCTGGCGAAGCCATGCCGTGGCAACCCAGGCGACGAGCGTGGCGCTGACGGCCACGCCGAGCAGAATTCCTCCGTCGATGAGGGTCTGAAGCGGCACGTTGTGAACAAGGCGGACCGCCAGAAGGTTTGCACCGTCCGGACCAACCTCCAGGCGTGCCCACGAGTACGTGCCCGGCCCTGCGCCCAGGATCGGGCGCTGGCCGATCATGGTCACGGCCTGCTCCCAGAGCAGGATCCGCCCGCTTTCACCGAGGCTCGCCACGAGTCGCGGGACAAGGAGCGCGAGCGCAACCGTGGCAGCGCCGAGCATCACTGCTCCGGCGCCGATCGCGGCGCGCGGCCCCACTTGTGCGAGTCGCGCTCGATTGCCAGGGACGACGACCACGAAGGCCGCTGCTGCAACGGCGATCGCCAGCCATCCGGCCCGGCCCATGCTGATGGGCACGACCACGATGGCGCTCCCCAACGACACCCCCAGGGCGATCGTCCGAAGGGGGCCGGGTGGCATCCAGGCGATCCAGGGGATGACCATGAGCACGAGGATCGGCATCGCGTTGACCGACTCCCAGGGGAAGACCGTCAGCCCCTCGAACGGAGAGCCTCCCACACGCGCGAACCATGTGATCTTCTCCTGGATCAGCAGCCACGCGTTGAATGCCAGCGTGATGGTCATGCCGAGCGCCGCTGACGTGATGATGGCGTGACGCAATGGCCCTCGGGCCTCGCGGCGGAGGAGCATGAACAGCGCGGCATACGCGGTTGCCAATCCCAGCGTGCCCAGACCTTCCGTGAGGTCCAGGCCGACGAGCGAGACGACGGCATAGACCGCCAACAGCCCGATCACTGCGAGATCGAGCGCATCCCAGGGCGCACGCAGGCGAACCGCCGCCCAGACGGCGAGGGGGATGCCGTACAGGAGGTGGGTGGCGATCCTCAGGACGGGCTCGAGATGGACCGCCTCGGCGCCGAGGAAGACCAGGAAGCCGATGATCCAGAGACGGAAGGCGACCCGCGGGAGGAGGCGGATCACGCCGGGCCGGCCTCCGCCACGGCCACACCGGTGAGCCGTGCGCGAAGCTCGCCATCTTCGCCCGCTGCCGCAAGTGCTTCCAGGGCCAGTGCTTCGCTCGCCGCATCGGTGACCACGACCGTAGCTCCCGCACGAGGACGAGCGACGAGCAGGAACGGCTCACCGGTCTCGACCGCCTCCTCGCCGATGTCGAAGAGAGACTCCTCGCGCTTCTCTCCGGGCCGCAGGCCGGTGAACACGATCCCGATGTCCTTGGCGCCGGCCGGCGACGAGAGCCGGATCAGGTCGTGCGCCAGATCGACGATTCGGATCGGCTGGCCCATGTTGAGCACGTGGATGTCCCCCGCTCGCCCGATGGCGCCCGCATGCAGGATCAGCCGCACCGCCTCCGGGATGGTCATGAAGTACCTGGTCATCTCCGGGTCCGTCACGGTCACCGGCCCGCCATCCTGGATCTGCTGCCGGAAGAGCTCGAGCACGGAGCCCTGAGACCCCAGTACGTTCCCGAATCGGACCAGTACGAACCGGCCGGATGCCGCCGCACCGATTTCGCGCACCAGCCCCTCGCCGATTCGCTTCGTGGCGCCCATGATCGACGAGGCGTCCACCGCCTTGTCGGTGCTGATGAAGATGAAGGTTTCGACCTCCGCCCGGGCGGCAGCCTCGGCCACCAGCCGGGTGCCGCGCACGTTCGTCCAAACCGCGGACGAGACATTGGCCTCCGAGAGCGGAACATGCTTCTGGGCGGCGGCGTGAAAGACGATCTGTGGCCGCTCGCGCTCGAAGGCACGGGCCACGGACCCGGGATCGGTGACGTCTCCGATGATCGCCGTCACCTCGACCCCGTAAAAGCGCCGGCGCAGCTCCTCGTCGATGTAGAAGAGGGAGGTCTCGGCTCGTTCGAAGAGCGTCAGCCGCTTGACACCCAGCGAAGCGATCTGGCGGCAGAGCTCGGAGCCGATGCTCCCGCCGGCGCCGGTGACCAGCACGGTGCGACCGGAGATCAAGGCTCGCATCGGCGCCTCCCGGATGTCGATGGGCTCGCGGCGCAGGAGGTCCTCCACCCGCACCGGCCGAACGCGGTTCACCGAAACGGTGTCGTCGAGGAGCTCGTTGACCGCAGGAAGAATGCGAACGGGCACGTTCGCCGCCTCGCAGAGTGCCACGATTCGCCGAAGGCGGTGCCCTGCGACGCGCGGGAGGGCGACGATCACCTCGGTGACCTCGCGCTCGGCGACGATTCGGGGCAGCTCGTCGCCGCCTGCGACGACCTCGATACCGTAGATCGCCTGGCCGTGCTTGGTCCGGTCGTCGTCCAGGAAGCCCACGGGCTCGAGGCGCAGGGCACGATTGCGCCGCATCTCGCGGACCAGGTGCGCGCCGGCCTCTCCTGCGCCGTAGATCAGCACCGGCCGGGGAGGCCCGGACATCGTGGGAGCCCCGCCCTCGTCTAGGCCCTCCTGGCGGAGACGCGACGCGAAACGGATGCCACCCAGCACGATGAACGAGATAAGGAACTCGATGACGATCGCGCTGCGCGGGAAGCCGACCGTTCCGGGGAATGCCCATGGCTGCAGGACGACGAAGATGAGCAGCGTCATGATCAGCGATCCCGCGGCGAGCGCCGAGACGATGAGCGCGCCATCGGCCACCGTTGGGTACCGCCAGACGCGCAGATAGGCGCCTGCCACGAGGAAGGTGAGAGGACGGACGGCCGCCGCTACCGGAACGAAGATCCAGTACGTTGCCACGGCGGCCAGGATGTTGTTCCGATCGATCCGCAGGCCGACGGCGAGCGCGGCGGCGATGCCCGCCAGCAGCGAATCGAGGAGGATCGGTCCGATTCGGGCGCTCCGCAACCGCTCACCCAGGGTGTAACGACGTCGTGGCCGGTTCGTGCGCCGCTCCCCGACCGTCAGGATTCCGACCAGGGTCTTCCAGAGGAGCGCGATGTCGCGGCGCAACGAGAAGCGCCGGACGTACTCGAGGTCCAGAGCCAGCTTCGCGTGCATGAGCTCCTTGCTGTAGACGGCGTCCGGATCCCCGACGAGCTGCTCCTCCTCCGTCATGAAGGCGATCTGCGTGGGACCGGTGATGCCAGGCCGCATGGCCAGGATCGCCCGCTCCTCGGCCGTCCAGCGCTCGACGTAGCGCGGAGCCTCCGGGCGCGGACCCACCAGGGACATCTGGCCGGCGAGCACGTTGATCAGCTGGGGCAGCTCGTCCAGCTTCGTCCGGCGGAGGAAGGCACCGACGCGGGTGATCCGAAAGTCGAACGCACCGGTCACGGCGGGACCCACGCGGTCCGCACCCCTAGCCATCGAGCGGAACTTCCACATCGTGAACGTGTGGCCACCGCGGCCGATACGGGTCGCTCCATAGACGACAGGACCGGACGAGTCCACGGCCACCGCGAGCGCAACGAGGCCCATCAGGGGCAGGACCACGACGAGGGCAAGGGTGCCGAGGACGATGTCGAGCGACCGCTTTGCCGCGGTCTGCCACCAGCGCATCCGGCTCACACCTCCGCTGGCAACCGCGCCGCGTCGCAGATCTCGAGCAGCGTCGCGGCAACCCGGTCGACCTGGGCCATGCTCATGTCCGGCCAGATCGGCAGCGAGAGCGAGCGTTCGAAGATGCGCTCGGCAACCGGGAAGTCTCCCGGCGCGTACCCGTACTGGCGCTGGTAGTACGGATGGAGGTGAAGCGGGATGAAGTGGACCGATGCGCCAATGGCGGCATGCGCAAGCTGCTCGATCACCTCGGCCCGGCCGATCGACAGCGCCTCCGGCTGCAGGCGGACGACGTAGAGGTGCCAGGCGTGCTGATCACCATCGCGCCTGGGCGGGAGGTTCACGAGCTGGCTGCCGCCGAGAAGTGCGTCGTACCGGCTGGCGATCGCGGTGCGGGCAGCCGTGAGCGCATCGAGACGGTCGAGCTGCACGAGGCCGATCGCGGCCGCCAGATCGGTCAGGTTGTACTTGTATCCGGCCTCGCCGACCTCGTATGCCCATCGACCTCCGGCGCCGTAACGGTTCCAGGCGTCAGCGCTGATGCCGTGCAGGCGCATCATCCGCGCGCGATCGGCCACCGCGGCGTCATTCGTCAGGAGCATGCCGCCCTCACCGCCGGTGGTCATCGTCTTGGTGGCGTAGAAGCTCAGGGCGGCTGCGTCCCCGAGCCGCCCGGTGGGAATGCCGCCTGCGGTTGCCGGAAATGCGTGCGCGGCGTCCTCCAGGAAACGGGCGTCGGGCGCCACGCCGCGAAGCCCATCAACATCCGCGGCCTGGCCGGCGAAGTGGACCGGCATCACGGCTCGAGTGGAGGCGGTCATCACGCTCTCGAGCTGGGCGGGTCCCATGAGCGCATCGTCTGCGACGTCCGCGAGGACGACACGAGCGCCGAGGTATGCACAGACCTCACCACAGGACGTGAACGTGTAGGTGGGAATGACCACGTCGTCGCCGGGGCCGATTCCCCACGCATCGAGGGCCAGGTGCAGCGCCGCCGTGCCGCTGTTGACCGCGAGGGCGTGCCCGACGCCGACACGATCCGCGACGGCCGCCTCGAGCGCCTGCCCGCGGGCGCCGGTGGTGAGCCAGCCCGACTGCAGCACCTCGATGGCCGCCGCGATCTCGCGGTCGCCAATGCTCGGCCGATGAAACGGAATGGGATCGTGGTGACCTGCAGTCACGGGGCGCCTCCGAAGTCGTGCGCAGCAGGCTACGGAGCCACGGTGCAGCCGGTCAACAGTACTACCGGTTTTGGATGTGATTGGCTGGCACTATGTCCCCGGTGCAAGAGTCGACTCCCGAGCCCCTCGGGCCGCTCCCGGTGCCTGCTACGGCGGGCATGCTCCGCGCTGTCCTTCACGACAGCGTGCAGTACGCGCTCGGTGGTCTGGCATACAAGGCGGTAGCCCTCCTCTCGGTCCCGATCCTGGCCCGGCTGCTTGTGCCGGCAGATCTCGGCATGCTGGACCTGGCCGTGGTCGTGGCGCTCGTCGTCGCGATCACCGGGGCGGTCGGCCTCGAGAATGCGCTTGCTCGCCTCGACGCCGAGGAGCCGGCGAACGCTCGGCTCTGGGGCAGCGCTGGACTGCTCTTGATCCTCGGAGTGGCGATTGTGGGTGGCGCCGGACTCACCCTCAGCGCCCCACTGGCTGCCCTGTTGCTGGGAAGCTCCACGAACGCCGCGGTCATTTCCGCGGGCGTGGTGTATGGATGCGTCCTGGCCTTCAGCACCATGGGCCTCAACGCCGTCAGGCTGCAGCAGAGGCCCCGCCGCTATGCCGTGTACGGATTCCTGATCGTCGCCGCGGAGATGGCGACCGCACTCGCACTGGCGGCGGCGGGTGCGTCGGTTCCGGTCATCATCCTGGGCTGGGCAGCCGCATCGGCGCTGGGGGCGGCCATCCTCATCGTCCGTGAGGTGCCGCGGATGGGCCGGCCGTCCACGGCGCTCGTCCGCCGGCTGACCCTGTTCGGCCTGCCGCTCGTGCCGGCCGGGCTCGTCTGGATCGTGGGCGACCTGGGGGTCAGGGCGCTGATTGCCCACCAGGAGGGGCTGGTCGCGCTCGGCCTCTACGGAATCGCCGGACGGCTGACCAGCGTCATCCAGTTGATGGTGGTCGGCTTTGGGCTGGCCTGGCACCCGTTCCTCTACCGAGCGAACGGCGATCAGGCACGCCGATTGGGAGCAACTGCGTCGGTTGGACTCATCGCGGGACTGGGAAGCCTGGCGATGATCCTGACGGCCCTTTCGCCGGAGGTCGTCGGGATCGTGGCTGGCCCCGGGTACGAGAACGCGGTCATGGTCGTCGCTGGGCTCTCGGCTGCCATGGTGCTCTTCGGCGTCATCACCGCTGCGACCGCCGTCCTTGGAGTCCGCTACGCCGTCCGGAGCGTGGCATTGGCATCCGCCGGCGGGGCGGTCATCCAGGTGCTGTTGGCCGCCATCGTGGTTCCGCCGCTGGGACTCGCGGGCGCCGGTGTCGCTGTCGCCGTCGGCTACGGCATCACCGCTGCGCTGTTGGTCTGGCGAGCGGGACTCCTGTCGATCCCGATGACGGTCGTGACGCTGGCAGCCGCTCTGGGCCTGATCATCACGGCGGTGACCGTCCAGGCCGCCTTCCCGATTCGGCTCGCGAGCCTCACCCTCGGAATGCTGGCGGCCGGCGGAGCGTGGTCTCTGGTGCGCGGCCGCGGCCGGGAGTCGGAATGATCGTCGCGGTGGTGATACCCGCTCGCGAGGCGGAAGGGATGCTGCGCGGATGCATTGAATCCGTGCGTGCGCAGCAGCACCCCGCGGATGAGGTATGGATCGTTGTCGGTCCATCTCGTGACGGAACGCTGAAGGCAGCACGGGAGCTGGCGGACGACATCACAGTGGTTCTCGAGAATCCGGCCGGCGACCGGGGATCGGCAATCAACCAGGTTCTGGACGCCAGCCGCGCAGATGCCTTCGCCTTCGTGGATACGCAGTCGCGCCTCGACCCCGACTACCTGTCGAGCGCCCTGGATGTGCTCGACAGGACCGGAGCGGCCGTCGTCGGTGGACCGATGAGGGCCAGCGGACCGACACCTGTGGCGAAGGCGATGGCGGCAGCGCTCGGATCGCCGTTCGGCATCGGAGACTCGCAATTTCACTTCGTCGGCACGGGGCGTGAGGTCGAATCCGTCTACCTGGGCGTGTACCGAGCGTCCGCGTTCCACAGGGTGGGCCACTACAACGCGGCGCTGCTGCGCACCGAGGACGATGACATCAACGCCCGGATCCGGGCGGCCGGCCTGCGTATCTGGCTGGACCCGGCGATTGGCGCCACCTACCTGTGCCGGACGCGCCTGGCCGACATCTGGACGCAGTACCGCGGCTACGGCTATTGGAAGGTCGGCCTGGGGACCATTCGGCGGAGCGCCATCCGCCCCCGACACTTCGTGCCAGCCGCATTCGTTGGCGCCACGGCCGTTGGGGCGGCTATCTCGGCCGTGGCTTGGCGACCGGCACTCGCCGTGCTGAGCCTGGCGTACGTCGGCGTTGCCTGGACCGATGCTGCCCGGATGCGCGGTCTGGAGATCCGGGCACGGCTCATCTACCCGCTCGTCACGCTGACGATGCACGTTGGATACGGGGTCGGGTCACTCATCGGCCTCTTCCGGTGGGCTCACCTTCGCGCTGCGGCATCACGTGGCGCTGCGACGGCGGAACCGGAGTCTCTGCCCGCGTTCCGCGGCAACCGGGCATGATGGGTGGCGATGCCTGATCCCTACCGCGTGCGGGGCGACTATCGCGCGCGACCCGAGCCCGCGTACGACGATGACCCGGACGATGGCGTGGTCTGGCAGCCGGACGTGTACCGGACTGCCGCGGACGTGGCTGAGGCCGTGGGGGCAAGGCGCATCGTCGACATAGGTTGCGGACGCGGAGCCAAGCTGGCAGCGCAGCATCCTCGATTCGAGATTCTCGGGCTCGACTTCGGGACGAACATCGCGCACTGTCGCGAGACATACGAGTTCGGTACCTGGGTCGAGCACGATCTCGAAGGGCCAGGCGTACTTCCCGTCGAGCCGGAGCTGCTCAGGGATTCGATTGTCGTCTGCGCGGACGTCATCGAGCACCTGGTTTCCCCGGAGCTCCTACTCGAGAAGCTCAGGGCAGCCCTGGAGCACGCCGCCGCGGTCCTGGTCTCCACCCCGGAGCGAGAGCTCTGGGCAGGCATCCGTGACTCGGGTCCGCCTCGAAATCGGTGCCACGTCCGAGAATGGTCGATGCGCGAATTCGGGTGGCTGCTCCGTTCTCATGGCATGCCGTACCACTCGATCGGTCTCACGCGGTCCAACGATCGAACGGAAGAGCTTCACACCATGCTGGCCGTCATCGGGCCGACGGCGGACGCTGTGGACGGCATGCTCCCGGCGATCATCGACGCGTCGCCACCTTCGCCACGCCGCCACCCGATGCTGATCCGTCTCGCGCGGACCGTGCGGATTGCCCTGCGCGGCTGACGACAACGCATGGAATCAGATCGCGACGAGGACCTCGAGCAGATCCGCCGGACCTACGCGGACTACCGAGAGAGTCGCGAGGGACTGTGGGACGCTTCGAACCCGGGGTATGCGCGCCTTGTGCGCGATCGTGACAAAGCTCTGGTCGCGCTCCTCCGGTCGGCTCTCGCGGCCAACCCGAAGGCTCGCATTCTTGATGTTGGATGCGGGCCGGCCACGCTCGCCGTGGCTGCCCGGGCGGTCGGCGTGGAGGCCTCGTGGACCGGAGTGGACCTGCTGGCCGAGTCCATCGAGGCCGCCAGCCGCCATGCGCCATTCGGCACGTGGGTGCAGGCTTCGGCCGATCAGCTTCCCTTTGGGGCGAGCTCGTTCGAGATGGCGGTTGCGTCGACCTTGTTCAGCTCGCTGCCCTCGAGAGACCTCGAGGTCGCGGCAGCCAACGAAGTTGCACGCGTGCTCTCTCCGGGTGGTTGGCTGATCTGGTACGACCTTCGCTACGACAACCCGACCAACCCGGCCGTCCACGGGATCGGCCGATCTGGCCTGAGACGGCTCTTTCCCGGTTGGTCCATGGAGCTGCGGTCGATCACGCTGCTCCCGCCGCTTGCCCGACGGCTGGGGTTCACCGTTCCAGTGGCCTACCCAGTTCTGGAGGCCATTCCGCTCCTCAGATCGCATCTCGTCGGTCGCCTCTGGCGTCCCTGATGCGACACGTCGCGGCTGGCCGCTCGGGTAACGTCTCCCCGTCACCTGAATGAAGGGGTGTAGGGCGCATGCCGCCATGGATGCTCAAAGCTGCTGTGCAGGGCGCTGTTGCTGTGCTCCCGGCTAGCCACCGCGCCAACGAGCTCCTGCAGTGAATGCAAGGTTCGTTACGGCTGACGGAAGAGCGTTTCACATTCACGTATCGGATGGCGCTGCGACATGTCGAGGCGGTCGAGCGCTACGGGAAGGGCATTGGCGCAGCGCGAGTCTTGGAAGTAGGCACTGGCTCCCATCCCGTCGTACCGATCGCCCTGATCCTTCGCGGCGCCGAACGCGTGCTGACAGCGGACATCACGCCGCTTTGTTCGTTTAGCCGCGTCCTTGAAGCCATCAATCACTTCCGAGCGCTCCCTCCGGAGGAGCAGCGCGGGTGGAAGTCCGAGGCGCGGGAACGTCTTGAGTCGGCTGCTGTCGCTCGCCATGGGTCAAGCGAGGAGGCTCTAGCGTCCCTTGGAGTCGGCTCTCACATCGGAAGAGTGTCGGAACTCGGGCTGCCGCTTGGCGCTGTGGACCTCATCGTCACCAATAGCACCCTGGAACATGTACCGCCGCTCGAACTTGTGGACATGCTGCGCGGGTTCCGCCGGCTCGCTGGCAATGATGCCATCGCCAGCCACTCCATCGACCTAACCGACCACTACTCACATTTCGATTCGTCTATCGACGCGTACAACTTCTTGCGCTACTCGGATCGGGCGTGGCGACCCTTCAACAACCACCTGCACTACCAGAACCGGCTGCGGGCACCAGACTTTCGGCAGCTCTTTGGGGGACTCGCAGTTTCATTTCCTCGGCACAGCGCGGGACGTGGACTCGGTCTATCTCGGGGTGTATCGGGCAGAGGGCTACCGAGCCGTGGGTGGCTACAACCCCAAGCTCCTGCGTACCGAGGACGACGACATCAACGCTCGACTGCGCGATGCCGGCCTGCGGATTCGACTTGATCCGGCCATTCGGTCCCGGTACCTGTGCCGCGACACGATCCCGGCGATCTGGAGGCAGTACGCCGGATATGGATACTGGAAGGTTGCCCTGGCGACGATTCGTCCATCGGCGCTGCGAGTCCGGCACCTGATTCCGGCCGTCATCGTGATCGTGTTGGCCGTTGCAATGGTCACGGCGGTGGCGGGGTTGTGGATTCCGCTCGCCGTGATGCTCACCATCTACCGCGTGGCCGCCCTCGGGTTCCCCTTTTGGGCTGAGCCACGCTCGCTCGTCGACGTGATGCTCTTTCCGGTTGTCACGGCCACGATGCATTTCGCGTATGGAGTCGGAACCCTGTTTGCCCTTCCCCGCTGGCGGGCGCTGCGCGAGCGCGTCGGGGGCGCCGTCACACGCGCCGATGCCTGATCACCAGGTCGTCAGCGCATCTAGGCATGATTGCGGGATACCACGGCACACTGAGCAGCCTTGTGCCGAAGTCATTTGCTCGGGCGGGCATTGCCACGAAGCCCATCACCGGACACTGCGCAGCCCGAAAGAACCGGCGTCCCTCGCTGTGATTCTCCGTTGGTGACGGCGCGCCGAAGGAGTAAGCCTCCAGTGGTCGGTCCTGAGTCGACCGATGCAGCGCCTGACAGTGCAACGGCGTGGACGTAGCTATGGGAACGGGATGGGATCCGGGACGATGCTCCCCAGCAGAGCGGCTGTTACGGTCCGACGCCAGCGGGATGCTGGCAGGTTCACTACTCGGGGGCGGTTGGAAGCGGAGTGAGATGCAGGTAACCGAGGTATCCGGTATCGGGATGGCGCGGCAGCTCTAGACCAAGATGATGCTCGAGGAGACTGGCGAACACGTTCACGGGAGTCTGGTCGACGGCGAACAAGCCTTCGCGACCAGGAGTTCGCGCAGCGAACAGGATCCCAAAACGCTCATCAATCTCCTTCGCTGGCGCCGTTGCGTTGAACTCCGACCCTGATCCATGATCGGACATCACGATCACCGTCGCCGTCGGATTCTTCTCGATGATGTGATCGATGACGTCCGTCACTCGCCGGTTCAGGAACGTGACCTGGTCGCGGAAGCTGTCGACCCACTCTTGCCTCGGTGTCCCGGCAAGAGCGCGAAAGTCGTAGAAGAACCGATGGTCGAAGGGGACCTCTCGCAGCGAGCCGTCCGCATGGAAGACGGCCGGCATGTGCGGGGTCATGACGTGGCCCAGGACCAGGCGTCCACCGGCATGACTGGTTGCCACCGCGTCGAGCTTGGTCATGCCCCAGAGCACCTGGTCGCGCTGGTTCCGCGCGAAGAACGCTGGATCCACCATGGACACCAGGCCGGCGATGGCGGTCGAGCTCATGAGATGGATCTCGAAGTCTGATACCCCCGGCGGCACGTGGCTCTCATCCACGTAGCGCAGAGCCACGTGATCGATGGTCGGAGCGACCGTCGTTATCGCATATCCGCCATCACGAAGGTGCTGGAAAGCTGGGTTTCGCCCGGTCAGAGTGCGAAGCGACGGCTGCGTCGGGACCTCACCGCGCGAGATCCGCGCGAAGCCTTCGACCTCCTGTGCGGGCTCCATGTGGAGCATCGAAAGCAGGGTCAGCTCCGTCCACGCGTAGTTGGAGCGCGCTTCGTCCGCCACGAAGAAGTCACGCTGCTCCAAACCGTCCAGGAATGGCTGATTGTCGTGGTCGAAAAGCCGTGTAAGCGTATCGGCGCGCGGGTATCCGTCCAGGACGAGGACGACGATGTCGTCCTTCGCCGTTGATGGGGCGTCGGGTCTCCGACTGGCGGTCAGGTCGCCGACGAAGTCACTGACTCGACCATTGGCCACCCCAGTGACGACGACCACCACAAGCAACAGGGATGCGAACAGATTGTTGCTTGCTGACCGCGGCACGACGCTCCGCGTCCGACCACGTCGACGCAAGATATGCATCAGGAGCCCAAGTGCGACAACGACGAGGGCTAGCCAGATTCCCGCCTGCCACCACGCGGTGCGCGTCAACACGGTTCCTACAGCACCGCCCAGGCCGATGAGCACGAGCGTCAGAAGCGCGATCAGGCCGCCCATATCCCGGTTGCGTGTGAAACCGACCGCGATTACGGTGATGGTCGCCGCTCCGACGATTCCGAGCAGGAGCGGCCTCGCCATCGTCTGGGCATAGACCCCGGCGGCCATGCCGGCGTTCAGCACGTAGGCAACTGTGACGAGCACTGGTGCGAGCGGCTCGTTCGCGGCGCGTTGGAAGGTCCCCGCGTGGCGGGCCATGCCGCGTTCATTCACGCTGGCTACCCTACACGCCGTTTGAGCACTGGCATTCGAACGATCGTCTCAGGCCGATACTCATCTGCGCCGATCCAGCAAAATGCTGCGGATGCACCATGCCATGGTTCAGGGCACGCGTTCACGACCGTACCCAGAGTCTTGGGTACCTGCGCGGCGGATTTCAGCAACTCTACGACCGTCTGGCGGAGGAGATCCGTAGAGCGGGCGGCGAGACGCGGTTCGCCACTGCGGTGACATCGGTCCGGCGTGACAACGACGCCGTCCTACCTTGGCAACTATCGGCCGATGGACGACCGACTCATGCGCGCCTCGCGCGGAGAGGTACTCGACGAGTTCTTGCCGCACCTAAGCCGGCTGAACCTTGCCTTCAAGCGCTCTTGGGTGGCCGAAGCTTGGACCTTTGCCGCGCCCTTCGCGCAGCCGATCGTGACCGTCGACTACCCCGATCACATTCCGCAGTTTCAAACCCCGATCCGGAACCTGTGGGTGGGCAGGATGTATCAGGGGTATCCGCACGATCGCGGTCCAGACTACGCGATCGCACTTGCCAAGCGCCTAGCGAAGCGGATCGGGGTTTAGGGAGATCACGCTGCTCCCCGATGGCCCGACGGCTGCGGTTCACCGTCCCGGTGGCCTACGCCGTGCTGGAGGCCATTCCGCTCCTCAGATCGCACCTCATGGGTCGGTTCTGGCGGCTCTGAGCGGGTCAGGTCTGGTCTCGGACGATGCGATCGGCGAATGGTCCGGCCTACGGGTACGCCTCTTGAGCAGTGCGGAGCAGCCCCGGCGGGTGCGGTTCGTCGGCGAACAGGTGCTCATGCCCGGGTGTGCGGGCGACCAGCAATACTCGGCGCAGCTCGGCCTCGTCGTCGGGATCACGCCTCATTCCGTGGTCGCTGTACAGCACGATCACGGCATCGTCGTGCCGTTCGAGGATGCGATCGATCGCATCGAGGAGCAAATCGTTCAGCGCCCGGATGTGCTCGTCATACCTCGACCAGTCCGCCGGTACGGCGTATGGGCTGCACGCCGGCCAGCACTCCTTGAGCCGCTCCTCGCCGAGGACAAACGGCTGATGCGGTGTCATGACGTGCGAGAACACTCGGCCGTCCATGGCGGCGGTCAGCTCGAGCGACCGCACGATGCGGGATCGCATCCCCGATGCCACCTGCTCGCGTAGCCAATCCCCCGCCACGACGCGCAGGAGAGATCGACCCAACAGCTCCATCTCGTAGTCGTTCACGTCACCGGAGTCGAGGTGCGGCCCGGAATCCAGGGTAACGTGGCCGACGCCCGGGTCGACGGCGGTGAAGCCGAGAGGCACGTCCAGACTGTCTCGGAGCTCGCGCCCCTCCTCGTCACCGAAGTTCTTGCCGGCACGCTCGACGGTCGAGTCGACCAGCATGGCCTCGAGCGTTCGATGCGTCGAGGTGTGAAGCGACGTCGCGTCCGGATAGTGGTCGAATCCCCGGTCCGCCAGAGCCTCGACGAATGGCTTGTTGTCGATCCCCATCGTCTCGAGCGTGTCGATTCTCGGGTAGCCGTCGAGCAGCGCAAAGTACATCGGCGTCGTCGCGGCGGAGGCCGAGTCGGTTCGCGGTTCGATTCCCTGGATCGCGATCGGCAAGGTCCGCACGACCCCCAGCAGCAGGAAGCTGGTCATCACGACCGAGACGCCCTGACCGAGCGCCATGGGCTCTCGGCGCCGCAGCCGCTGAACCTTCCCGACGGCAACCTCGATCGTCACCACCAGGACGGCGAGTGGCCAGTACGTCGGCGTCAATGCCAGGAGCGCCAGCACGAAGGCGGTCAAGGTCGCGTACTTGCCGAGCGGCCACGCGATCAGACCGATGAGCACTGCTATGCCAGAGACAACTGCGAGGGGACGCACCAAGTACGTCATTGGCAGCACCTCGTTGGTGAAGACAGCCAAGACGATCGCCGCCATGGTGATCCATGCGACGGCGATCGGGCGCGCGAGCCGCCAACGATCTTCGGGCGTCGTGGCGGCGGTCACGTCACGCCAGCTCATGAGGCCACCCGGAGAGGCGCGATCACCTGGAGAAATGCCGGCGTATACAGGTACGCACCAGGCACCCCCAGGCGCGGACCAGCGTATGGGTCGTCATAGGGAACGTTCCAATACGTGAATGCATCCGCCGCCTTGAGCGGGTCGTCGCTCACCAGCAGAAGAGCCCACCGGGCACAGATGTAGCCGAGCGCCAGCGCGGTCGCAATCGAGTGGATACGTCGATCGCGCAGGGGCGTCAACCAGCGAGCCTGGCGGAGAGTCGCCGCTTCCCGTGGGTGTGACATCAGCTCGACCCCCCGTGACCGCAACGGGTGGGGGATCCGAGCGGTCGCTCGTGCGCGTCACTCCGCACGGTCATCTGGGTTCGTGATCTCGACGAGGTCCAGCGACCCGAGGAACACTCGGTCCGGATGAATCGGTAGCTCGCTGGCGAAGTAGGAGTTGAGGAGCATTGGGAAGAGGTTGACCGGGGTCTGGTCCGGCTGGAACACGTTGCTCTCGCCAGGCGTTCGCGCGGCGAAGAGCGTCGCCGTCCGCTCGTCCGAATGCGCGGCCGTTGACCAGTACCAGTCGACGCCCGAGCCATGGTCGGACATGAGGACGATCACCGCGTCAGGATTCGCGGCCGCCACAGTATCCACCATCTGGAGCAGCCGGCTGTTCAGGTAGGTCAGCTGGTCGGTGTACATCGCGACCCAGTCGTCGCTCGCTATGTCCGTGTCCAGCCGAAGGTCGGCGAAGATGTTGTCGCTCAAGGAGGGACGCCGGAACGAGCCATCGCGATGGAAGACCGCCGGCATGTGCGGACTGAGAAGGTGCCCGAACATGAACCTGGGTCTTGGTCCGCCGGCCGCCGCCGCCTCGATGGATTCGAAGGCGGTCAGGATGCGATCCCGGTGCTGGCCGCCGATGAAGTCCGGGGCCAGCACGCTGAGGACGACGTCCATCCCCGTCGCTCGGAGGAGGTGGTACTCGAACTCGCTCACCGTCCCGCTGTCCATGACGTGGTCTACCGAGCGAAGGGTCACCCAGTCGATTCCCGGTGGGACCGCATAGGTCTCGTAGCCGAGGCGGCTCAAATGCTCGATGGCCGGTGGAGTGTTCAGGACCTCGCGCACGCCACGGCGCTCGGGAACCTCTCTGCTCGCCACGGCCTGGTATTCGGGGATGTCCTCGAGATGGCGCATGTGGAACATGCTGGCCAACGTCAACTGCGTCCACGTGTAGTTCGATCGCGCTCGATCGGCGACGAAGAAGCCGCGATCACGCAGATCGTCGAGGAACGGTGTGTTGTCGTAGTCAAAGATTCGCTCCAGCGTGTCGGCTCGCGGATAGCCGTCCAGGAGGACGACGATGATGTCCGGTGACGCCTCGGGGTTCGCGACGACGCCGGCACGCGCCGGCGACCGCCCCTCTACCAGTTCGGAGATGGCCGGCCCCGCCTCGCTGCTGAGGAAGGCGGTACTGACAACGACTCCCGCCAGAATGAGCGACAGGACGTTCAGCCCTCGCGAAAGGCCTCGTGGCGACGTTCCGGCAATCGTGCGTCGGACCAGGCGAAAGCACAGGAAGAGCGTTGCCGCGATGAGCGCCAGCCAGATGATGCTCTGCCATGGCGCCATGCGAGACGCCACCTGGAAACCAATGCGGGCGGCCTGAGCGAGGACCATGGCCGCAAGCACGCTGGTGGCAATGGCAGCACCGACGTGGCGGTTCCGGGTGGCCAGGCTCATCGCGATGGTGATGGTCGCGGCTCCCCCGACGGCGACCAGCAATGCCCGGCCCCCGGCCGACGGATGAATTCCGGCCGCGACTGCAGAGTTGACGACGTACGCCGCCGCAAAGACCAGGGGATGGAATGGGATCTCCGCGAAGCGGGTCCTCATGGTTGCGTAGTCTGCCGGTGGCCGTCGGAGCGTGGATAGCCGGCGAGCACAAAGGTGACGTCGTACACGAAGAGTCGCGGGAGTGCGAGGACCGCGGCCGTCGAAGCTGCCAGCCAGCCATGGGGGGTGCGTGCGAGCCTCACGGTGACCAGGATGGCTGCGCCGACGACAAGGCCGTAGAGCACGGGGATCCCGAACAGCGCGGCCGCATCCCCTGCACCGGTCGGGTAGTTCGTCAGGTCGAAGAGCAGCATCGGCACCACGATGAGCGCGGTGAGCAGCGCGGTCAGGAGCGCCCGACGCCACTCACCACGGCCTGCGTACACGACGGCGACCAGGATGGGCACGACCTTCAACGATGCTGCGAGCGCGATCCATAGCGGTCCGGAGCGGCGCTCGACGCCGAGCACCAGCGCCGCCACGATGAGCGGCTGCACGTTTCCGATGCCCGCTATTCCGACCAGGATGGGCGTGAAGAACGCCACGGCCAACCATGCTCGATCTCGTGCCAGGGGCGTCACGGCGGCTGCCGACGCGACGAGCAGGATCGCCGACCAGATCACCATGGCGGCGTCCCGGGGCAGCAGCGTGAGCGGTACCCACGCGTAGGCGAACCACGGCGCGTACCGATAGACCTCGGAGGCTTCGGTATCGGAAAGCGGCGGGTAGAGCGGCTCGCCGCCCCGGATGCGAAGGGCCGCCTCCCAGTAGGCGCCGGCATCGCGGAGGTGCCAATCGCCGATGGTCAGGATGAGCTGGCTGATCCCGATGCCCACCACCAGCGCGACCGCGACGATCCACGGCAGGCGTCGAACCAGCCGGGTCACTGCTCGTCGGTCAGCGTTGTGGCGTGCATCGTCAACGGCGCCTCGCTCTCGCTGATCCAGGCTCGATACGGGCGTCGCTCGACCTCGGTCCCGAAATACGCGTTGAAAACCTGAGGGAACAGGTTCACGGGGCTGGCGTCCGCGATGCTGCCGGCATGTCCGGGAGTGCGTGCCGCGAAGATCGTTCGGAACAGGTTGGCCTCCGAGTGGCCGGTCACCCGGCTGCCGTGGTCGGACATCACCACGACGACGGCATCGGGCGCCGCCGCGATCGTCCGGTCCAGCGTCGCGAGGACGCGGGCATTCACGTATGTCACCTGGGCCGGCACCTCCGCCCATTGGCGAAGCTCGGTAAAGGCCCAGGGCGAGCACGTTGGGAAACAGTCCATGGGCGTGGACGCGCTCCCGTCGGCGGCGAAGACGGTCGGTGCGTGGGGCGTCATCAAGTGGGCGAATACGAGGCGGGGGCGCGGTCCGGGCCGCTCGATCTCCTCCGCCACCGCATCGAACCCGTCGCCGATCCGCCGGCGGTGTTCGTCGAAGAACCACTGCGGCACCACGTCCAGCACTGCCTTGCCGATGACCGAGTGCTGGACCAGCGATAGCTCGAAGCTGGTCAAGTGGCCATCATCCCGATAGCGGTCGGCGGTCACGAGGGCGGAGCTCTCGAATGGCGAAGGGATCGCCACGATCTCGTACCCGCGACCGCGAAGCTCCGCGATGGCGGGTCCCTGGTTGATGGCGCGCAGGAGCTGCCGATACTGCTCGGCCGCGTCCGACGGGAACGGCGTCACGGCATCGATCTCGTGCACGTATCGCATGTGCATGGTCGAGGCGATGGTTGCCCATGTTGCGGTGTAGTTGGAGCGACTGTCCTCGGCGACGTCAAAGGCACGATCTTCGAGCGACCTCAGGAAGTCGGTGTTGTCGTACGAAAGCTGCTCCTCGAGTGCATCGGCGCGCGGATAGCCGTCGAGCAGCAGGACGACGATGTCGGGCGCGTCGGGCGGGGCCGTCACGCCGCTGACCGGCTCGAGCGGTTGCGGAGCGAGACCCGGCGCGGCACCCATGACCGGCACCGCCGCGACGATGGCGAACGCAACGGCGAAGACGCGGAGCGTATCGGACGCGCGCCCTCCCGCAAGCCGCATTGGTGCCTGCGCACGACGCCGGCGGAGCGCATTCACGGCGACCCACCACCCGGCGATGACGCCGAGGACCGCCAGGACGAGCCACGCCGCCGCCATGATCATGACCAGGATGCTGGTGATGATCGCGGCCCAGTGCGGCCGGCGTATCACCGCAAGCACGACGATCTGGAGGGCGATCGTCGCGGCCACCGCGACAATTAGCGGTCGCCACAGTCCCTGGAGCGGTGTCGGCGTCGCTGAGAACGACAGCAGGACGTACCCGGCGACGAACCCGGCGGGATACAGCTGGCCTATCCACCTCCCGAATCGCTCCAGTGAGCTGATTCGGGCATGCTTCGGGATCACTCCGAGTCGCGCGGCTCCGGTTCGGAGTGGACGTCTGTCCGACCGCGGATGCGGTCGACCGCCCGGGAGATGGCGGATCGGAAGAAGAATGGGACTGCGATCATGCCCGCGATGAGTGCCTGGATGAGCATGGTCCCTGCCCCGGGATCGATATAGGCGACGAAGTTCATGGACGATTCCTGAGGATGGTTGCGTCTCGCAGTATGACGCTCGCCCTCATCGCGCACATTGGTCCTCAAGTGTCATCCTGGGCAGGACCGATGGCGCGCAAACTGCAATGCGCCGGGTCGTGTTCACCGTCCGCTTCATTCTCTTCGGAATGGTCCTCGCCCAGCTCGCGGATGCCTTCACATTCACCATCGGCGTGAGCCGCTTCGGCATAGGACTGGAGAGCAATGGAATCGCCGCGTCCCTGTACCAGATGTCCGGGCTGGACGGCGTGCTGTTGGCCAAGTGTGCCGTGCTGTTGACGGCACTCGGCCTCCTCGTCGTCACGTCAGCACGATTTCCCCGTCTGCTGATGTGGGGAGGAGCGGCGACGACGAGCCTGGGCCTGCTCGGGTTCGCCGCCAACACGGCCTCCATTTTCCTGCTCTCCTAGAGCTCGGCCGCCCAGGCGGCCGACCCTGAACGACTTAGTGGCTGTGCTCTCCCTCATCGGACTTTGGATCGTGCGGATGACGATGCTCCACGGCGCCTCCCGTCTGGTCCACGTGGACGTGCTGCTGTCGGCGCTTCAGGTAGAAGTACGCGGCTACGATGACGACGGCGAGCAGAAGCACCACGAGAAGGAATTCGTTCAAGATGCCACCTCCCTTTCGACGGGAGTATGCATGAACGAGCAAGCCCGCAGCCGCTTTGACGAACAGAGCGGCCCTGCCTAGCATCGAGAGCGTGAACTCCCATCGGCCGCTCCGGGTCGGCTCGCCGGACCACGAGGGCGCCATCGCGGGGGCGGCGTACACGCGCCATCGGCGGTTCCATCGGTCGAAGAGCCATCCCCGGCCCCGCATCCTTCAGCTGCTGGCGACCGGTGGCAATGGCGGCGCCCAGGAGTCGTACACCGGGCTGCTCCTGCGCCTGGACCGATCCCGCTATGACATCCGCGCCCTCTCCCTGTCAGCCGGCTCCGCCGTCTCGCGCCTGCGGGCGCTCGGAGTGGCAGTTGACGTGATCGACGAGGCCGATGACGCCCTCGCCACCCGTGAGCTCGCCGCCTGGCTGCGGCGCGAGGAGATCGATCTGGTCCACTCGCACATGTATCGGGCGGAGGTGCTCGGCACACGCGCCGCGGTGGCGGCGGGCACCCCGGTGATCATGGCCACCGTCCATTCCTCGCGGGTTCGCTCGTCGGCGGACACCGCCCTGCTCGCCTCGCTGACGCCGCAGATGGATCGGCTCATCGTGCCGTCGGGCTCCATTGCCCACAAGGTGCGCTGCGAGGGCAGGGATGGAGCGCGCTTTGCGGTCATTCCCAACGGTGTCGACCTGTCCAGCTTCGCCACTCCGGTACCTCCGTGCGGAGTGCGCGAGGAGTTCGGGATTCCGCGCTCGGCGCCACTCCTCGGCGTGGTCGCCAGGCTGGAGAGGGAGAAGGGCCACCGCTACCTGGTCGAGGCCATGCCGATCATCCTCGACGCGGCGCCCGAAACCTGGCTGGCCATCGTCGGCGAGGGCTCGGAGGCCGACGCGCTGAAGGCCCAGGCTGCCGGCGTCTCCGATCAGATCATCTTCACCGGCCGCCGCGACGACGTCTCCGCCCTGACCGCCGATCTCACGGTTGCCGTTCTCCCCTCGCTGCGGGAAGCCCAGGGTATCTCGATCCTGGAGGCCATGGCCCGGCGCCGCCCGGTCGTGGCGTCCGCGGTCGGCGGCATTCCGGAGGTGATCACCTCGGGCGTCGACGGGCTGTTGGTCCCGCCTGGGGACCGTGCTGGCCTGGCCGATGCCATCGGGTCCCTGCTGGCCTCGCCGACGCTGCGCGAGCGAATCGGCGAGGCTGGCTACCGCACCGTTCGGGATCGGTTCAGTATCGATGCCCAGGTGAAGCGGATCGAGGTCGTGTATGACGAGGAGCTCGCCCGTTCCGGCGTGGTCGGCGCCGTCCGCCAGCCCGAGCCGGTCGCCGCGGCTCCTCCCACGCAGCGTGGCGCGTTGGAGCTGCCGCCGCTCTAGCTGAGTCCCCCGCGTCCGCCGGAGGTTTGCGCCCCTGCCGGAGCAGCACAAGGGCGAGTTCGGATGGGGCGACGTATGGACGTGGGTGGCCATCGACCAGGACTCGCGGCTGATCATTACTTGGCTGGTCGGCACGCGGGACGATTGGGCCGCGCGGGACTTCATCACCAACCTCGGATCGCGCCTAGCGAACCGCGTGCAGATCACCACGGATGGCTACAAGCCTTACATGGAAGCCATCGAAGCGGAGTTCGGTATCAACGTCGATTACGCGCGGTTGATCAAGCAGTGCGGCAAGGATGGCGGTGACGCCAAGGAAGTCCATCAGGCCGCAAATACTCCCCTAACACCGTGACCAGCCAAGAGGTCGTGATGGTCAGGCGGCGATCCGGACCGGACCGAATCGCCACCAGTTACGTCGAGCGCCACAACCTCTCGATGCGGATGGGGGATGCGACGGTTCACGCGGCTCACCAACGCGTTCTCAAAGAAGGTCGAGAATCACGCGGCTGTGAGCCTGAACACGATGTGGATGAACTTCGGGCGTCCTCACAAGAGCCTCGCGAATCCGTCCCCGCGCACTCCGGCAATGGCGGCAGGTGTCGCGGATCACATCTGGACCTGCGAGGAGATCGCGGCGCTGCTAGGGTAGCGGCGCGGCGGGTCAGGGGCTAGCATCGCCACATGGTCAGATTCCGCACGCCCGCGTTGGTGCACGCAGGCAGGATCGCCGGGTCGATCTCCTTCGTGGGTGGTGCCGTGGGATGGCTGTGGCTGGGCGTTAGCCCCACCGTGGCTGGCCGAATCGGCGACCTGTCGTTATTCGGGCTTGGCTACCTGGCACTGGGTATCGTCCTGAATCTCGTGGCTGCGTTCATTCTCGCTCGGCTGTCCCGCCAGGATGGCTTGCAATTCTGGCTTCCCATCGTTGCAATGACCTCCACCGTCACGCTGTTCAGCGGCGAATCTCCTTTGGGTGTCGGAAGCCCCACGGCGGCGACGGTGCTTGTCCCGCTGATCCTAGTTCAAGGTGCGTGCGCGCTACTCGTGCTTGACGCCGAGCAAGTGAGACGGAACACGTCAGAGGTAATCACTCCGGCGGCTCGGCTCAAACTGATGCACTACCGCATGAACGGCACGGCTAGCGATAACGAGCTTGAGGCGCTAGAGCGGCGCGGCTGGGAAGCTCTTTCGGGTCCACACGGGGCGACCTTCTACGACAAAGTGATGGCGGACGACGGCCTGATGGTGTTCCCCGGTCTCGTCATGGACAAGCGAACTGCGCTCGATGTCATCCGTAAGGCAGCCCCATGGTCCGGCTTCGCGTTGCATGACGTTCGTGTGACCGCGACGGATCAGGTTGGGCTGGTGACGTATAAGGCGATTGGTCAACGCAGCGCGCAGCCGCCCTATGAGGCAGTGATGTCGAGCGTCTATGCGCGCGAAGGTGACGACTGGAGACTGCTCCTCCATCAGCAGTCGCCCTAGTCAGTGCTCACCAAACTGATGCACTACCGCGATAGGCATCGGCACCTCAAGCTCGACGTGCCAACCGGCGGCGAGCCGCTCGCGGAATCGGGAAAACAGGGCCAACTGCGCGCGATCCAGCGGTCGGGCAACAGCCGGGAATAGCTTGAGATAGGGCTTCAGCCCGACTGCCGCCGCGTGCCGAGTGAGCCCGGAGAGCCCGAGGCCCTTGATCTGGCCGTGCTCGACCCGGCTGACGTGAGAGATCGAGGTCCCCAGGGTCTCTGCCACGTCCAGCAGCCGCATCCCGGCGGTGACCCTGGCGACTCGTAGCTCCCGGCCAATTTCGTGCAGCAGCCAATCAGCGAATTGGCTCGCCTCGCGCTGCATGGAATGCCGATTCGCCACCCGCCGATGCTGCCCGATCGGTCCTTACTGTTCCGTTACCGGCGGGATACTCTCCGTTTGCGCGCCAGCGCAAGCAGCTGCGAGGGAGCGCCCAGATGCGGCCGAAATCGCCTTGTTCAGCCCCATGGTTGCGCCATGGAGCAAGTTCCGGCTGGAAGCGGCCCCAAAGTCGTAGTTAGTTGCGCCCCATCCCAAACGGGCGCCTTGGAGCCTATGCGACGCTGACTCGGTCGCGGTCTCCGAGGCGCAGGATTGCCATCAGGAGCAGGTAGATGAGCAGCCAGCCGATGAGCGCCACCAGCGCGGCCACATCGAGGGCGGCCTCCCCGGCTCTCACTTCGTCGAAGGCGAAGATGCCGCGGAACGGCGCAACGAACGGCTCGGTCACGCTCAAGACGAAGTCGACGATGCTGTTGCCCTGGTCCGCCACCAGGAGCAGGAGAAGAATCCGCAGCCCGATGAGCACGGCAAGGACGCCGAACAGCAGCGAGATGACGCGGCGCGCGTAGTACAGCGGCCCGGGGCCGCCCGTGTCGGCGTATCCGTCGCCGCCGGCGTTCACGTTCACCTGGCTCCCGGCGGGCTGCGCCGGCGCCGCGTACGGCTCGGCAATCGGGCGCTCGCGCTCGACGTAGGTCTGGCGCTCGACGGGGCGCGTGTCGTCGTCGACGGGGTCGTTGCGGCGGTCATAGGTCATGG
>Ga0136613_10000043_pt1 | contig 41890 bp, 40 predicted proteins | sample AntDrymUQ2722106_2_FD_106649 | JGI IMG/M metagenome (GOLD analysis project Ga0136613, IMG submission 106649) | Polar desert sand microbial communities from Dry Valleys, Antarctica - metaG UQ272 (21.06) | ecosystem: Environmental > Terrestrial > Soil > Desert | place: Antarctica: Dry Valley... | reverse complement strand
GCCAGCCGCTGCCCGAGTCGAACTTGGTCTCTGAGCTGAAGAGCTCGGTCCCACACCCGGCGCAGCGGTACATCCCGTCGCGCTTCTCCACGTTGTAGGCGCCCGTCCAGGGAGCCTCGGTCGCCTTCTCGCGGAGCACTCGGTACTGCTCGGGCGTCAGCTCTTGGCGCCACTCTTCGTCTGTCTTCTGCACTCGTTCAGCCACTTGGCCTCCTAGGAATCGAACTACGCTTCAAAATGTATACTTAGTCCTATATGCGTACCACTGGTAAGGAGATTGCTTTGAGCACCCTGTTGCTCGTACCCCTGGAGGACATCGTCGTCTTCCCGAACATGGACGTTACGCTCACCGTGGACGTTGGTGACGAGGACCGGGTCCTCCTCGTGCCCCGCCACGGAAACGAGTTCGCCAAGGTCGGCACCGTCGCGACGGTCGAGGATCGGGTTCGCCTGCCGGGCGGGGCCCGGGCGGTTGCCTTGAGCGGCGAGCACCGCGGGATCGCGGGCGCCGCGCACACCGACTCCCGCGGGCAGTTGCGGGTCGAGGTCGAGGAGCGCCCGGAAGAGGACGCGTCGGTCGACGGGCGCATCCGCGAGCTCGAGCGCGAGTACCGCGCTCTCGTCGAGGAGATCCTCGAGCTTCGCGGGGACGACGGCCGCATCTCCTCGTTCCTGCGTTCGATCACCGAGCCCGGAGCGCTCGCCGACACCGTCGGCTACGCGCCGGACTTCACGTTCGACCAGAAGGTGAAGGTTCTCGAGGCCGTGGAGATCCGTGAGCGCCTCGAGCTTGCCGTCGAGCTGCAGACCGAGCGACTCGCTGAGATGCAGGTGCGGAAGCGCATCCGCGACGACGTCGAGTCCGGAGTCCAGAAGCAGCAGCGCGAGTTCGTCCTGCGAAAGCAGATGGAGTCCATCCGCAAGGAGCTCGGCGAGGACGAGGGCAACGTGATCGAGGAGTACCGGACGAAGATCGCCGAGGCCGGGATGCCAGAGGCCGTCCTCGAGCAGGCCGAACGCGAGCTCAAGCGCCTCGAGTCGATCGGCGAGCAGAGCGCGGAGTCGTCCGTCATCCGCACGTACCTGGACTGGCTGATCGCGGTGCCGTGGGCCGAGCGCTCGGACGAGCGCCTCGACCCGGTGAACGCCCGCGAGGTGCTGGACTCCGACCACCACGGGCTCGACGACGTGAAAGACCGGATCGTCGAGTACCTCGCGGTGCGGAAGCTCCGCCAGGACCGCGGCATCAAGGAGGACAAGCGCTCGGGCGCGATCCTGACCCTGATCGGTCCGCCCGGCACGGGCAAGACCTCGATCGGCGAGTCGGTCGCGCGTGCCCTCGGCCGCGAGTTCGTGCGCATGTCGCTCGGCGGCGTTCGCGACGAGGCCGAGATCCGCGGGCACCGGCGCACCTACATCGGCGCCATGCCGGGCCGGCTCGTGCGGGCCCTGCGCGACGCCGGGACGATGAACCCGGTGATCATGCTCGACGAGGTCGACAAGGTCGGCGCCGACTGGCGCGGCGATCCGTCGGCGGCGCTCCTCGAGGTGCTCGACCCCGCGCAGAACCACTCGTTCCGCGACCACTACCTGGACGTCGAGCTCGACCTCTCCGAGGTCGTCTTCCTCGCCACGGCCAACATCGCCGACACGATCCCGGGCCCGCTGCTCGACCGGATGGAGGTTCTCCCCTTCGACGGCTACACCGTCGACGAGAAGGTCGCGATCGCTCGCGGCTACCTCTGGCCGCGCCAGTGCGAGCGAAATGGGCTGCGCGAGGAGGAGGTCGAGATCCCCGACGAGCTCGTCGAGCTGATCGTGAGCGAGTACACGCGGGAGGCGGGCGTCCGACAGCTCGAGCGCGAGCTAGGGAAGCTCCTGCGCAAGACCGCGACGCGAATCGCCTCGGCCCAGGTGGAGCCGCCGGTCGTCATCGATCTAGCCCTCGTGCGCGACGGGCTTGGACGCCAGCGCTTCTACCAGGAGGCGGCCGAGCGGACTGCAGTTCCAGGGGTCGCGACAGGCCTCGCGGTGACGGGCACGGGCGGAGACATCCTCTTCATCGAGGCGACGGCAATGCCGGGCGAGGAGAAGCTGACCCTGACCGGGCAGCTCGGCGATGTGATGAAGGAGTCCGTGCAGATCGCGCTCTCCTACGTCCGCTCGCACGCCGAAGAGTTCGGGATCGACGAGTCCGCGTTCGACGAGCGCGGCTTCCACGTACACGTGCCGGCCGGCGCGATTCCGAAGGACGGGCCGAGCGCCGGGATCGCGATGGCGACCGCGCTCGCCTCGCTCCTCTCGGGGCGTCCCGTCAAGCACACCGTCGGGATGACCGGCGAGGTGACGCTCCAGGGACGCGTCCTTCCGATTGGCGGCCTCAAGCAGAAGGTGCTCGCGGCTCACGCCGCCGGGCTGACCGACGTGATCATCCCGGAGCGAAACCGGGCCGACCTGGACGACGTCCCCGCGGACGTCAGGGCGGAGATGAGCTTCCACCCCGTCATGACCCTCGGCGAGGTGCTCGGCCTCGCTCTCGAGCCGGATGCATCGCTGCAAGCAGTGTGAGCCCGTTCCCGAGGAGGTCCGCCGCGCGGCGGACCTCCTCGAGCGGCGCTGGGTGCTACAGGTCGTCTACGCGGCCCATGCGGGTGCCGTCCGCTTCAACGAGTTCCGCCAGGCCGTAGGGCCGGTTCCGCCCCGGAGCCTCGCGGCCCGGCTCGTCGAGCTCGAACAGGCCGGGATCCTCGAGCGCGTCGTCATCGACGCAAGACCGCCGCGGGCGGAGTACCGCCTGACGGAGCTCGGCACGAGGCTGAAGGTCGTGGTCGACGCGGTCGGGCTCTGGGCTCGCGGGCACGCTCCAGCCTGAGCCGCGGCCTACTTGGGGGACACTGCCTCGCTGCGGAACGACGATGCTCTATGTACTCGCCAGAGAGGTTTGGATCGCAGACCCGAACCGAATGAAAGTCACAGAGAAGCGGCCCCGTCTAGGGCCGTTTCTTTTTAAGGACTAAGCCGTAGCCGCGTAGGGCTCGCGCGCCGCGACGGCGGCGCCGAGGATGTCGAGCATTGCGGCGACGGCCGGAGCCCTCGCCGCACCCACTCGGTGGGCGGCGAAGACCCGTCGCCCGAGCGGGCTCGGTGCGATCGGCCGCGCGACGACGTTCGGGAGGAGCACCGGGAGCGAGAGCTCCGACGCGAGCGCGACCCCGACGCCCGCGGCGACGATCCCCTGCCAGACACCGTGGTCGTCGCTTTCCATCGTCACGTTCGGCGTGAACCCGGCCGCCTTGCAGGCTCGGCGCACGAAGGCGTGGCAGGAAGACCGTGAGGTCGAGGTGATCCAGGGGTCACCGGCAAGATCCTCGAGCCGAACAGTGGGCTTGCGGGCTGCCGGATGGGAGCGCGGGAGGATCACGTTGACCGGGTCGTCGAGGAGGTGGACGAGCTCCACGGCCTCGTCGGTCGCGAGCGGGACGAAGTCGTACTCGTAGACGAGCGCGAGGTCGAGGTCGCCCATGCGGAGGCGGTTCAGGCTCGTGCGCGGGTCGGCCTCCGTCAGGGTCAACTCGACCGTCGGGTGGCGCTGTCGGAACTCGGCGATCGCTCCCGGCATGATCGTGGCGTACGCGGTCGGGAACGAGGCCATCCGGAGCGTCCCGCGCCGCATGGCGCCGATCGCCTGGATGTCGAGCTCGGCCGCCTGCAGCCGCGCGAGCACCTCGTCCGTGTGGCCGACCAGCGCGTGGCCGGCCTCGGTGAGCCTGATGCTGCGCGGTCCGCGCTCGACGAGCGCGATGCCCGCTTCTCGCTCCAGGGCGGCGATCTGCTGGGAGACGGCCGAGGGCGAGAAGGAGAGCGCCTGAGCGGCTGCGGTGATCGAGCCGCGGTTGGCGACCTCGCGCAGCACGCGCATGCGGCGAACGTCGAGCATCAGCTGCGCTAAAGCTTAGACGAAGAAACGTCACTTGTCCTTTAGCTCGCGGAATGGCAGCGTAGGGGCGTGAGCGCGCTCCGCCGAGCCCTCTTTCCCCTCCGTCTCGCTCGCGCGCGCCTGACCCGCCGGCTCGGCCGCTTCTCGCTGGTCGTCCTCGGGCTCGCCGCCGCCGCCGCGACGCTGGCGGGCGTCCTGGCCGGAAGCCTGGTCGCGCAGGACCGAAGCGTCGCGCGGGAGCTCCGCGATCTCCCGGAGCCGGCGCGGGCCGTGCGAGCGGTCTGGTTCGGCGTTCCACCCGCCGAAGGCCCCGGCCGCGCCGAGCTTGCAGTGTCCGCGCGGCGAGCCCTCAGCGGGGTCGCTCCCGGGGAGCCGGTGGAGGCCGTCCTCCTGCGGCGGACGAACATCGGCGGCGCGCTGGTCGATCTCGGCGGAGCGGCTGGGCTCTCGCGGTGGGTCGACCTCGAGTCTGGCCGCCTGCCGGCGGAATGCCGCCCGGAGCTCTGCGAGGTGCTCCGCCTGGCGGGTCGCGGTCCGATCCCGCGGCTCGCCGACCTGAAGCTCGTGGTGGTCGGGAGCGCGAGGATCCGCTCCGACGTCCTCTTCGGGGAGTTCCTGCCGCCCGGTGTCTACCACCAGCCGGCGACGCCTCCGCTCCTCCTGGCCGAGGGCGTCGATGCGCTCTCGGCCGCTCCCGAGATCTCCTACGTCTACCGGAGCTACGCCTGGGTGCTCCCGCTCGGCGATGCGCCCGTCCACGCCTGGGAGACGGACTCGTTCGGTCAGCGGGTCGCGAGCGCGCGCTCGAGCCTGCGTGCCGTCGACAGCTCCTTTGACGTCTCAGCTCCGGCGGCGGAGGTCGCTGCCGCGGGTCGCTCCGGACGCGCGGCCGGCCGGCGCCTCCTTCTGGTCGGAGGACAGGCGGCTGCGCTCCTCCTCGCCTTTGCCGTCCTCGCTGCCGCGACGCTTCGACGCGACGTCGCCGCCGCCCGGCGGCGGCTGACCTGGTTCGGAGCGCGCCGCGCGCAGCTCGAGCTCCTGACCGGGGCAGAAGCCGGCGCGATGGCCCTCGTCGGCGTCCTGGCCGGCTGGGCCGCGGGCATCGGGATCGCCGCGCTCGTCGCCCGCCGCGCGGGCTCGCCTGTCGGCGACGTCCTCTCCCACTCCGTGCTCTCGTCCGGCGGCCTCGTCGTCGCGCTCGGGCTCGCGGCGGCGGCCGCGCTCGTCGTCTTCGCGGCCGTTCGCGCCGGGCCCGTGCGGCTCGGAGGCCTCTCGCTCGCCCCGGTCGACATGGCAGCGCTGGGTGCTCTTGCGGTCGTCCTCGCCGTCGTCCTGCGTGGCTCCACCGACGCCGACGCGCTCGCCCGGGACGGTGGCACCGGCACGGCGCTCCTTCTCCTGCCCGGCCTGGTCGCGTTCGTGGCCGCGGTGGCGTGCGGGCGCGCGCTCGTCCCCCTGCTCCGGGGGCTCGAGCGAGCCGTCCGCGGCCGCGGGGTGCCGCTTCGCCTCGCCTCGCTCTCGCTCGCCCGGAACCCCGGCTACGCGGCCGTCACGATCGCGTTTCTCACCGTCAGCCTGGGCCTCGCGCTCTTCGCGGAGTCGTACCGCTCGACGCTCGACCGCGGCCAGCGCGACCAGGCCGCCTACGCGGTGCCCGTCGACGCGATCGTGCGGGAAGACCTCCGAGAGCTCGTCCGGCCGCTCGATGCCGCGCCGCTCCCCGACTTCCACAAGGCGACAGGCGGTGGGAGCGCCGAGGCCGTGCTCCGGCTCTCCGGCAACGTCGCGCGCCTCGAGGGATCGCGCTCCGTGACCGTCCTCGGGCTGCCGGCCGAGACGCTCGCCTCGCTGGAGGGATGGCGTGGCGACCATTCGACGCGCTCCCGCGCCGAGCTCGCCCGGCTCATCGACCCCGGGCAGAACGTCGGCCTGCGCGGCGTCGCGCTTCCCGCGGACACCCGTGAGCTGCGGCTGCCCGTCCGGCTTCGGGGGACACCCATCGGCGTGACGGCCACGCTCGCCACGCCTGCGGGCACCTATGTGCGCGTCGATCTCGGCGTGGCCTCGGAGGGGGGGCGGCGGGCGCTCCGCGGAGCCGTGCCGCCCGAGGCGCGCGGGGGCACTCTCGTCGGCCTCGCGTTCCGACCGCCCCGGCGGATCGAGGAGCCGGGCGCGACCGCCGGCCGCGCGGCACGCGGTGTCCTGACGACGGACCGGCTCCAGCTCGTCGGCTCCCAGACGGTTGAGGCTTCCTTCGACGACTGGATCGCGACGAACCCGAGCGTCGCCGCGGTGGTCGCAGGCGAGCGGACGGATTTCCACTTCGCACTCACGAACCTCGTCCGCTCTCGCTACCGCCCGCGCCAGGCGACGGACGACGAGCCCATTCCGATCCTCGTCACCCCTCGGCTCGCGGGTGTCGTCGGCGCGCGCTCGGTGCTCCCGGTCGAGCTTGCAGGCCAGACGCTCTTCGGCCGCGTGGTCGGGATCGTCCGGCGCTTTCCGACCGTGGACGGTGAGGCCGTGATCGCGGACGCGGGCCTCGTGACGACCGCGCTGAACGCGAACGAGCCGGGCTCCACGCTTCCGGGCGAGGTCTGGCTGGATGCGCCCGAGGGGCGGGAAGGCGCGCTCGCCGCCGCGCTCACGCGCTCGCCCTTCGATCGCGTCACGGTGACGACGAGAGCGGAGGTCGAGGCCTCGCTTCGCAGCGATCCCCTCGCGCGCGCCGCGCTCCTCACCCTCGCCACGGCCGCGCTCGTCGGCCTCGGGCTCGCGCTCGTCGGCCTGCTCCTCGGTGCGATCTCGGATCTGAGGGACGACCGCGGCGAGCTCTTCGACCTCGAGGCCCAGGGCTCCTCGCCCGCGGCCCTTCGGCGCCAGGTTCGCCTGCGCGCGGCGATCGTCGCCTCCGTCGGTCTCGTGGGAGGGATCGCGACAGGCGCCGTCCTCTGCCTGCTCGTGGTCGACCTCGTGCGCTTGACGGCCAACGCTGCCGAGCCGCAGCCGCCGCTTCTCCTCTCCCTGAGCTGGCCGGTCGCCCTCGCAGCCGTCGCTGTCTACGGTCTCGCGGCCGCGGCTCTCGTCGGCCTCGCGACCGCACGCGCCTTCCGCGCGCCCGTCCCGGCGGCCCGCGCGTCGGAGCTTGCAGCGTGAGCGCCGCCGTCGAGCTCCGCGACCTCTTCCGCGTGTACGACGACGACGGAACCGGCGTGGCCGCGCTCCAGGGCCTGACGCTCGACGTGCGCGACGGCGAGATCTGCGTCGTCCTCGGCCCGTCGGGCTCCGGGAAGTCGACGCTGCTTCGGATCCTGGCGGGGCTCGACCGCCCGTCCGCCGGAAGCGCGCGCGTGCACGGGCTCGACGTCGGGCGCCTGCGCAGGCGCTCGCTCGCTCGCTATCGCACCGAGACGCTCGGCTATGCGGAGCAGCACTACCGGCGCGCGCTAGCCGACGAGCTGACCGCTCGCGAGCTCGTCTCGCTCCAGCTCGGGCTCGCGGGCGCGACGGCGGCCGAGCGTCACCGGCGCGCGGACGAGCTGCTCGAGCGCGTTGGCCTCGAGGATCGCGCCGGGGCCCATCCGTCCGAGCTCTCGGGTGGCGAGCAGCAGCGCGTCGCAGTCGCCGCCGCGCTCGCGCACCGCCCGCGGCTCTTCCTCGCGGACGAGCCGACCGGCGAGCTCGACGCCGAGAACGCGGCCGGCGTCTACGAGCTGATCGGCGAGCTCGTGCGCGACGCTGGGGCGACGGCTGTGATGGTGAGTCACGACCCGCAGTCGGCCACGATCGCCGACCGGATCGTCCGCGTCCGCGACGGCCGTCTCAGCGGAGAGGTGGCGCGCGCGGAGGACGAGGAGTCGATTGTCGTCGGGAAGGGCGGCTGGCTTCGGCTCTCGGAAGAGTTGCTGCGACGCGCCGGGATCGGCTCGCGGGCCGAGGCCCACCTCGCGGGCGCCGGGATCGTCGTCTCCCCGACCGGGCCCGAGACGGCTGCGCCCGAACCGGCGACCGTCGAGACGCCGGCTGTGGTGCCCGCGGGCGCGAGTCGCGCGCGGCTCGAGGCCCGCGTCGACCGGGTCTCCAAGCGCTACGGCGACGGCGCTCTCGCGCGACCCGTTCTCGACAGCGTCTCGGCGGTCTTCGAGCCGGGCCGCCTCTACGCGGTCACCGGGCCCTCGGGCTCCGGGAAGACGACGCTTCTCCACCTCCTCGCCGGGATCGACGTCCCGGATGAAGGTGTGGTCGTCCTCGGCGACACCTTCGTCTCCGCTCTCGACCGGGCCGGGCGCGCCGCCGTGCGGCGGGAGCTCGTCGGCCTCGTCGGCCAGGAGCCGGGGCTCGTGCCCTTCCTCTCCGCGCGGGAGAACGTCGAGCTCGCGCTCGACCTCCGCGGCCTCGAAGGGGACGCGGTCGAGGCGCTCGCAACGGTGGGGCTCGAGGGCCGCGAGTCACAGCGGGTCGCGACCCTCTCGGCCGGCGAGCGCGAGCGCGTAGCGGTCGCACGCGCGCTCGTGACGCGGCCCGCGCTCCTGCTCGCAGACGAGCCGACCTCGCGGCTCGACCAGGCGAACGCCCTAGCCGTCAGCGTCCTCTTCTCGCGCCTCGCTCACGAGACGGGCGCGACCGTGATCTGCGCCACGCACGACCCGCTCGTGATCGAGCAGGCAGACGAGGTGCTGCCGCTCAGCGCTGTTCCCGCTGTGGCGCCGGCGTCCGCGCAGCGCGTGTAGTCGGGCCGAAAGTGGGGAATCCTCTCCCTGCGGTACCAAACCTGTGACTGGAGGGACATTGGGAATCATCGGATGGATCCTGCTAGGGCTCGTTGCCGGCGTGATCGCAAAGGCCATCCTGCCCGGGGATGACCCGGGTGGAATCATCGTCACGATCATTCTCGGGATCGTCGGGGCGCTCCTCGGCGGCCTGATCGCCAAGGCCCTGGGCTTCGGCGACCCCATCGACGAGTTCTTCGATCTCAGCAGCTGGCTCGCGGCCATCATCGGCGCGATCGTCTTGCTCATCGCCTATCGGGCCTTCGCCGGACGCGGCAGGAGAACCCGAACCATCTGACCGATCCGAGACCGGCGGCGCATCCGCGCCGCCGGTCTCAAACCGCCTTGACGCCCGCGACGAGGCGCTCGACCGACGCCTTCGCGTCACCGAAGAGCATCGCGGTCTTCGGGTTCGAGTAGAGCTCGTTGTCGATGCCCGCGAAGCCCGGGCTCATGCTCCGCTTGAGGACGATCACGTTGGCCGCGCTGTCCACGTCGAGGATCGGCATGCCGTAGAGCGGGCTCTCCGGGTTCGAGCGAGCCGCGGGATTGGTGACGTCGTTCGCGCCGACGACGAGAGCGACGTCCGTCCGGCCGAGCTCGGGGTTCGCGTCTTCCATGTCCATGAGCTGCGGGTAGGGGACGCTCGCCTCGGCGAGGAGCACGTTCATGTGCCCGGGCATCCGGCCGGCGACAGGGTGGATCGCGTACTTGACGCGGACGCCGCGGGCCTCGAGGAGGTCGGCGAGCTCCCTCGTTGCGTGCTGGGCCTGGGCCACCGCGAGCCCGTAGCCGGGGACGACCATCACCTGGCTCGCGTAGGCGAGCATGACGGCGGCGTCCTCGGCCGTGATCTCGCGCACCATCTGGCCGTCGGCAGTCGCCGCGCCCCCGGCGCCGCCTCCTGACGGCGCCGCGCCGAAGGCGCCGAAGAGGACGTTTGCGAGCGATCGGTTCATCGCCCGGCCCATGAGGACGGTCAGGAGCGTCCCCGAGGCCCCGACGAGCGTGCCGCCGATGATGAGCGCGACGTTGTCGAGCACGAAGCCGGTGGAGGCCGCGGCGAGCCCGGTGAAGGCGTTCAGGAACGAGATCACGACCGGCATGTCTGCACCGCCGATCGGGAGGACGAGCATGACGCCGAAGACGAGCGCGCCAACGAGGAGCGCGACCATCCAGACCTGCTCCTCGGCCGCCGCCGCCGCGACCGCCGCCGCGAGCGTGGCCGCGAAGAGGAGGCCGTTGAAGACCTGCTGCGCCGGGAAGGTGAGCGGGCGGCCCGGGAGGAGCTCCTGGAGCTTGGCGAAGGCGACGAGGCTCCCCGAGAAGCTGATCGAGCCGATCAGGGCCGAGAACATGATCCCGGCGAGGATGTCGCCCGCGAGGCCGCCCGGTTCCGGGGCGAGGCGGTGGAACTCGGCCGCGGCGATCAGGGCGGCCGCGCCCCCGCCGACGCCGTTGAAGAGCGCGACCATCTGCGGAATGGCCGTCATCCGCACCATGCGGGCGGACGCAAAGCCGATGACCGAGCCGAACGCGATCCCCGCGGCGATCAGCCAGTAGCGGTCGAGCCCGGGCGAGAAGAGCGTGATCCCAACGGCAAGCGCCATCCCGGCCGCCGCGACGAGGTTCCCCGAGCGCGCGGTCGCGGGAGAGCTCAGCCGCTTGATCCCGAGGATCAGGAGGATCGCCGCCGCCGCGTAGACGAGGTTGACGGTGTTCTGCGAGAGCGCGAGTGGGAGCGTCATTCGGCGCGGTCGGCGCGGTCGGGGCGGTCGGGCCGGCGGCGGAACATGTCGAGCATCCGGTCGGTGACGAGGAACCCGCCGACGACGTTGACCGTCCCGAAGACGATCGCGACGAACGCGAGCACCTGCTCGAGCGTCGAGTCGGCCGTGCCCGCAACGAGCATCGCGCCGACGAGGACGATCCCGTGGATCGCGTTCGTCCCCGACATGAGCGGCGTGTGCAGGAGCGTCGGCACGCGCGCGATCAGCTCGAAGCCGAGAAAGACCGCGAGCGCGAAGATCGTCAGGCTGAAGATCAGCTCCGCGTTCACGCGGCGACCGGCTCCTTCAGGACGTTGCCCTCGTGCGTGACGCACGTCTCGCGGACGATCTCGTCGTCGAAGTCGAGGACGAGCTCGCCTTCGCGGACGAGGAGGCCGAGGAACGAGAGCACGTTTCGCGAGTACATCTGGCTCGCGTGGAACGGCATCGTGCTCGGCAGGTTCAGCTCGCCGATCACGGTGACGCCGCCGCGCTCGACCGTCCGGCCCGGCTCGGTCACCTCGCAGTTCCCGCCCGCCTCGGCGGCGAGGTCGACGACGACGGAGCCCGGCCGCATGCGGCCGACGGCGTCCTCCGTCACGAGAAGGGGCGCCTCGCGGCCCGGGATCAGCGCCGTCGTCACGACGACGTCCGACTCGCCGACGTGCATTGCGAGGAGCTCCTGCTCGCGCTCGTGCTGGTCCTCCGCCAGCGCGACCGCATAGCCGCCCACGCCCTCGGCACCCTCGACGTCGAGCTCGAGGAAGCTCGCCCCCAGGCTCTCGACCTGCTCCTTGACCACGGGGCGGACGTCGTAGGCCGAGACGACCGCGCCGAGCCGGCGGGCGGTGGCGATCGCCTGCAGGCCGGCGACGCCTGCGCCCAGGATGAGCACGCGGGCAGGCGGGATCGTTCCGGCGGCGGTGGTCAGCATGGGGAAGAACTTGCCCGAGGTCGCAGCTGCGAGGAGCACGGCCTTGTAGCCCGCGACGGTCGACTGGGACGAGAGCGCGTCCATCGGCTGGGCCCGAGTGATCCGGGGGATCGCGTCCATCGAGAAGCTCGTGACGCCGCGCGCCGCCAGGCTCCGCGCCAGGCCGGCGTCGGCAAGCGGCTGCAGCAGGCCCACGAGAACGGACCCGGAGCCGAGCGCCGCCACCTCCGCCTCCCCCGGTCGCTGCACCTTGGCGACGAGCTCGGAGCTCCAGACGTCAGGCGCGGCAACGACGCGCGCGCCGGCCTCGGCATAGAGCGCGTCCGGGAAGCCCGCGGACACGCCGGCCCCGGCCTCCACGAGGATTTCGACCCCGTCGCCGCCGAGTCGCCGGACGCCGTCCGGGACGAGCGCGACACGGCGCTCCCCGGCAGCCGTCTCCCTGGGCACGCCGATCCTCATTCGCGGGGGAGTCTAAGAACCTCTGACGGTATGACGCTTCGCCTTCGGCGTTCGGCGCCACCCGAGGGCTCAGGGCTTTCGTACCGTCGGAGGTGCTACATAGGCTCCACGCATGCACGAGTGGCTCCTAGCCGCGACGACGCGCCTGGCCGAGGCGTCCGGCGGCGCGCCCGGAGACTACGTGCTCACCCAGGCCGAGATCGACGACATCCTGGAGCTCGCTCGCGTCGCCGCGCACGAGAGCGGCGAGCGGATCAACGCGCCGCTCCTCTCCTACCTCGTCGGCCTTGCCCATGGCCGTCACGACGGCAAGCTCGCCGACCTTGTCGACGCGGCGATCGCAAAGAGGATCTGAGGCAGCGAGCGCCTACCGGGTTCATACCGAACCGGACGCGCTTCTCCTTCGATCATCCCTCAACGTCCGAGAGTGGCATTCGTTCTAGTACACGAGCACGACGAGCATGTTCGGAGCCTGCTCGAGGCGCAACTGGCTGCGCTCGGGCACGAGGCGTTCCCTCTCGACATGGACACGTCCTCCTGGGGGTACCTGGAGTTCGACGTCGCGGTGATCGAGCCCGCGACGGCTCAGGGGCTCAGCCTCGCACAGGCCGTCCGCTCAGAACGTCCGTACGTCCCCCTCGTGGTGGCCTCGGTCCTGAGCCCGACCGACGTCACCCGTGCCCTTAGCCCTGTCGCGCATCTGGTCAAGCCTTTTCGGTTGGCCGACCTCGGCTGGGCCGTGGAGCTCAGCCTGAGCTTGCGCCCGGGCGCCGCGCAGGCTTCGTGACGAGCCCCCGCAGGGTCTCTGTGAGCGCTGAGAGCCTGAACGGCTTCAAGAGGTAAGCGGCCGGGTCGAGCTCGCGGGCGTGCGCCGCTTGCGGCTCGATGCTCGTGAAGACGATCGGGAGGCTTGGGCAGCCGGCTCGAAGCTCCTGCGCGAGACGGAGCGACTCCGGGTCAGCCGGCTCGATGATCGCTGCCTCCAGTTCGGCGTGACCTGCGAGCTCGGAGATCTCTCTCGAGATCGGATCGAAGCCGAGACGCGAGACGATGAGCTCGAGAAGCTCGCGTGTCTCGCGGTTCGGCTCGGCGACGAGGATCTGCGCCACCTCGCAATCATCGGCACGAAGGGGGGAAAAGAAGCCTGACTCGGGTATGAGTCCGGTGTGAGTACTCGAGCTCTCGTCGTCGACGACGACGCGGACGTTCGCGGCCTCGTCGTCGAGCTCTTGAGCCGCGCGGGCTACACGGTCGCGGAGGCGCCCGACGGGCGCGCGGGGGTCCGCGAGCTCTTCGCCTCGCCGCCCGACGTCGTCCTGCTCGACGTGAACATGCCGGAGCTCGACGGCTGGCAGGCACTCGAGCGCATTCGCGACGTGAGCGAGGTGCCGGTGATCATGCTCACAGCCCGCGCGGGCGAGCTCGAGAAGGTTCGAGCGCTCAAGGCGGGCGCAGACGACTACGTGACGAAGCCGTTCGGCCGCCAGGAGCTGCTCGCGCGCGTCGAGGCCGTCCTGCGTCGCTCACGCGCCGGCCCGCGGGAGGCGCATGAGACCTACGCGGACGAGTACCTGAGCGTCGACTTTGCGCAGCGGTCAGTCTCGGTGCGGGGACGCGAGGTCTCGCTCACACCGACCGAGTTCCGCCTGCTGACGACCTTCGTCGGCAACCCGAATCAGGTCCTCTCTCGTGACCAGTTGCTCGAGCTGGTCTGGAACGACACGAGCGGCGTGGCCGGCGACCAGGTGAAGCTCTACGTCGGCTATCTGCGGCGCAAGCTCGCAGGCGAGGTGGGCAAGACGCCGATCGAGACGGTGCGGGGCTTCGGCTATCGGTACAAGGCCGACCGGAGCCGCAAAGGCAAGGGCTAGTAGCTGGACTCGCCGAGCGCCGCGCGAACGGCGGCCATGAAGCTGTCCATCTGGATCGGCTTGGCGACGAAGGCGCGGGCGCCTGCAGCGAGTGTTTGCGGGCCGCTCGAAGCCGGGTCGCGGGCGCTCACGATGATCACCGGGACGTGCGCGAGCGTGGCGAGGCCCTTCAGCCGCTCCATGACCAGCATCCCGTCGCCGCCCGGGAGGCCGAGGTCGAGCACGATCAGATCGGGCTGCTCCTTGCGGGCGATCGTGAGCGCCGTGACCGCGTCGCCCGCGAACGCCGTGTTGTAGCCGGCCTTCCTGAGCCGAAGGCCGAGGAGGCCCCCGATGTCGGGGTCGTCCTCGATGATCAGCACCTTGGCGCTCGCCACGGCAGCAGCCTGCGCGACGATCGAGGTGCCGCGCTGACCCCCGCTCAACATGGCTTCTCCAAGAGCTTCGCCACCCGGTCTCGGAGGTCCCGCGCATCGAATGGCTTCCGCACGTAGTCGGTCGCTCCGGCCTCGAAGCCGCGGTTCAGGTCGCTCTCCTGCACACGGGCGGTTAGGAGGATGATCGGCACGTCGCGCGTCCCGTCGTCGGCCCGGAGGGCCTCGGTGACGTCGTATCCGGTCAGCTTCGGCATCATCACGTCGAGAATGGCGAGGTCGGGTCGGCGCTCCCGGGCCAGGCGAAGAGCTTCCTCGCCGTCGCTCGCAGTGACGACGGCGTAGCCCGCGCCCTCCAGGCGCAGCGCGACGAGGTCGAGGATGTCCCGGTCGTCGTCGGCGACGAGGACGAGCGTGTTCGAGGGGACGCTCACGCGACCATCATCGCCGGAGGCGGGGAGGCAAGGTCGACGGGCACGAGCGGTAGCTCCACGCGGAAGGTCGCCCCTCGGTTCTCTGCGCTTTCGACGGTGATCGTCCCGTGGTGGCCGTCGACGATCGCCTTGGCGACGGCAAGCCCGAGCCCGGTGCCCTGAATTGCGAGCTCGGCTGCGGCCCGGGCTCGGTAGAAGCGCTCGAAGAGCAGGCTCTGCTCCTTGACCGGGATGCCGATGCCCGAGTCCTGCACCTCGAGGAATGCGTGTCGACCATGCGTTCCGCACCGCACCGTCACGCTGCCGCCAGTCGGGGTGAACTTGAGCGCGTTCGAGACCAGGCTGTCGAGAAGCTGCGCGAGGCGCGCGGGATCTCCGGTGAAAGGCGGGACCGGTTGCTGGTCGATAGAGAGCACCGTCTTCGTCTGATCCGCCGCCGGCTGCGCCGACTGGACGGAGTCCTCGACGATCGCGGCGAGGTCGACCCTGCCCAGTTCGAGCGCGATCCGGCCGGCGTCCACCTGGGCGACAAAGAGCAGGTCTCCGACGAGGCGGAGGAGGCGATCGCTGTTTCGCTCGACGATGGTCAGGAAGCGGCGCTGGTCGTCTGTCAGGTCTCCTGCCTCCGCCTCGAGGACAAGCTCGAGATAGCCGCGGATCGAGGTCAGGGGCGTTCGCAGCTCGTGGGAGACGTTTGCGACGAAGCTGTCCTTCAGCACGTCGAGCTCGAGGAGCTGCTCGTTGTGTGTCCGCTCGAGCTCCAGGAGTCGGTCCGCGCCCGCGCGGAGCCGCTCCAGTGCCTGAACGAGCAGGACGAAGCGCCCGAGGACGAGGAGCGCGAGGGCGAGGGCCGCGAGGGCGGCGACCCAGAGCCCCAGCCCGGACGAGGGTGCGAGGATTGCGACGACGAGCGAGCCGACCACGAGGCCGGCGGCAGGCACGAGGAGGCGACGCTTTGCGTTCGGGTCGGCTGTCTCGGGCGTCGATGGGATGACGTTCGCCGCGGAGGGATGTAGGGCCGCTGCGCCGATCGCGGTGTATGACACCAGGAAGAAGACCTCGAGCGGCTCTGCGGGAACCAAGCCCTGGAGCGCGGGCGCGTAGTAGAAGGCGTCCGCAATCAGCATCAGGACAAGGCCCGAGGTCAAGAGCCGGAAGGACATGGTGCGGGACCCCGGGACGAAGGCAAGGCGCGCGAGGACCGCGACGAGAACGAGGTCTGCCAGCGAGTACGCGTGCGTCACGGCATCGGCGAGCGACGAGAGCCCGCCTTCGAAGACGCCGACCCCGAGCCACATCACGAGGGCGCAGGCGATCGCGATCAGGGCCGTGTCGAGCCAGCCCAGGAGCCGCCCCTGCCGGTCGCCCTGGCGGACGAGGAGAAGAACGCCCGCTCCTAGCGCCGGGTAGCCGAGCAAGTAGAGGGCGTCGGCCGTCGAGGGGAAGGGCTCGATCTCGAGGAGAAGCCCCTGCACGTTCCAGAAGACGTCCCCGGCGATCCAAAGGGCAAGGCCCGCGCCGAGGAAGTACCAGGCCCGTGCCTGGCGGCCGCTCTGCCGGCGCGCGCCGGCGACGATGGCGACGAAGGCGGCCAGGCCCACCGCCTCGTAGAGGATTGCGTCCACGAGCTCGAGGCTCGTGAGGGCCTGGCCCGCGACGAGAAGGAGGCTGAAGGTCGCGTACGCCCACGCAGGGTGGGGCAGGCCGCGGGCACGACGAATCATCGACACAGTGCGGACATCGGTGAGCCGGCGTGCGCCGGTGTCCCCTGAATGGGTCGCCGCCTGCCGGGAGCTCCTCACGATCGTGTCCCGGGCCGACGATAGGTGGCCTGTGGACAAAGAGCTTGCGATCGCGCAGACCCTCAAGTACGCGGAGGAGATTCAGCACCTCCACGGCGAGGAACGCCGCCAGCGCCAGGCGGCGGAGGAGGCGCTAGCGCGGGTCGAAGACTCCTACGGTGCCACCGTACGCGCCCTCGGGGCGGCGTTGCACATGAGGGACGACCAGACGGGCGCCCACGCCGAGCGCGTGACGGAGCTCGGGCTGGCCCTGGCCCGCGCCGTGGCCCCGCGCCTCGTGAAGGACCCGCACCTCGAGTACGGCTTCCTCCTCCACGACATCGGAAAGATCGGCATTCCCGACCGGATCCTGCTCAAGCCGGGTCGACTGACCCCTGCCGAGCGGGACGAGATGCAGTACCACCCGGTGCTGGGAGAGCGCATCGTCGCCAAGGTTCCCTACCTGAACGGGGTCGCGCGCGACGTGGTCGCGGCGCATCACGAGCGCTGGGACGGAACCGGATACCCTCGTCGGCTGGCCGGCAGTCGCATCCCGCTTGCTGCGCGGATCTTCGCCGTCATCGACGCGTATGACGCGATGACGATGGAGCGGCCGTATCGCGAGGTCATCCCGCCGGATGCCGCGGTGGGCGAGATCATCTTCGGCGCGGGAACGCAGTTCGATCCCGAGGTTGCTGAGGCATTCGCCGAGGTCGCGCCGACCCTCGCCTGGGCGGCCGCCGCGTAGTTAGCCAAAACTGCAACAATCGCTGACAGTGGTAACGTTTCGCTGTCTCGGGGAAACCCCGGAGGCCGTATCAGGCTAGAACGGCGTCCTCGGCCGAAGGAAGAAGCAATGAGCGAGGTCAGTGCGGCAGTGCTGCTCGTGGACGACGACTCGATGGTTCGCAGTTGGGTGCGCGTGGCCCTCGAAGGCACCGAGTTCGACGTCGTCGGCGAGGCAGCTAACGGCGCCGAGGCCGCGGATCTGATCGCTCGAAGGAACCCCGGCTTGCTGCTCCTCGACTACGGGCTGGGCGACGTCGTCGCGACCGAGCTCCTGCGTGACCTGCGTCGCGACGGGCGAGATCAACCAGCCGTGATCATGACGGCGAGCCCGCGGCAGGGCTTCAACGAGGACGCTCGCGACGCCGGCGCGCAGGGCACCGTGCTGAAGACCGGGCGGGTCGAGGAGCTTCTCGCCGCGCTGCGAAGCGTCCTCGCCGGCGAGGACGCCTTCGACGGGCGCCACCCCCGCCGTGCACCTGGCCGTGCGGCTCTGAGCCCGCGGGAGCGTCAGGTGCTCCGCATGGTCGCCGGGGGTGCCACGAACCGCGAGGTCGCGGCTGCGCTCGGTCTCGGGGACGAGACCGTGAAGACGCTGCTCGGCCGCGTCTTCGGGAAGCTCGGCGTTCGGCGGCGGGCCGAGGCGGTCTCCGAGGGGCACCGTCTCGGGCTGATCTGACGAGGAACGACCGTGCGGAACGGCGACACGAGCGATGAGCGGGCCGAGGCCATGGCCATTCTCGCGCACCGGCTGCGAAACCCACTCTCCGTCCTCGTCGGGTATGCGGAGCTTCTCCGTACGCGCGACGACGAGCGCACACGCCTCGAGGCGACGACGCAGATCTCCGACGCAGCCGACGAGGTCGCATTCGTCGCCGATGACGTCTTGGCTCTTTTGGCCCTGGAGCTCGACGCGGTTGCCCTCCACCCGGAGCCGGTCTCACTGGGAGATACGACCGGTCTCGCGCTTGAGCGGATCCGCAGCCGCACTGCCGCCTACCGCTTCGTGCCGACCCCCGCGCTCGAGCGCTGGCCCGTGGTCGAGGCCGACCCGGTGGAGCTTCCGCGCACGCTCGTCACCGTCCTCATGGCGGTCTGCTCGTTGGCGCCCGAGGGCGGAGACGTCGAGCTCGGCGCCCGCGTGGCGGGAAGATACGCCGAGCTGCGCATGTCGAAGGGCGGGTGGAGACTCGACGCCGCCGGGGTCGAAGAGCTCTTCGAGCGAGTTGCCCCCTTCGCCGCCCCGAACGAGGACGACGTACGCCACACGGGGCTGGAGCTCCACACGGCTCGCCGCTACGTCGAGCTCCAGGGCGGGGCCGCGCGCGCAGAGGCTCTACCGGACGGCCGGGTCGACATCGTCCTGACGCTCCCTCTCCCACTGGACGCGGCCTGATGGGCTACCACGTCCTCCTCGTCGACGACGACGCGGCGCTTCGCCGCCTCGTTCGCGCGACGCTGCCGAGCGAGTGGTACGAGGTGACCGAGGCTGAGGACGGCGACGAGGCGTTGACCGCGATCGCGGAGCACCCACCCGACCTTCTCGTGCTCGACTGGCACATGCCCGAGCGCTCCGGCGAGGAAGTGCTCGCGGCGCTCAAGGGCCGGAATCATTCGATTCCCGTGGTCGTCCTGACGGCCGAGCAGCGCCTCGAGGAGCGTGAGGCGGCCGAACGGCTCGGGGCCGACGCCTTCCTCACGAAGCCCTTCAGCCCGCTAGACCTGCTGCACGCGATCGAGGGGCTGCTGCCCGAGCGCCCGATCGGCTCCTAGCTCAAGCGGGATCTCGAACCAGAAGGTCGAGCCCTCGCCGAGCCCGCTCTCGAATCCGATGCGCCCCCCATGGGCGCGCACGATCTCGCGCGCGAGGGCGAGACCGAGGCCCGTTCCGCCGATCAGGCGGGTGTCGGACGAGTCGACCCTGAAGAACTTTCCGAAGACTAGATGCTTGTGCTCCTCCGCGATCCCGAGCCCTTCGTCGGTGACGGAGATGCGTGCGTTGCCGTCGGATCTCTCGGCGCGGACTGTCACCGTGCCGCCGGCCGGGGAGTACTTGACGGCGTTCGTCAGGAGGTTGACGAGGACCTGAGCGATGCGGTCGGAGTCGCCGACGGCGAGAAGCGGCTCGGCGGTCAGTTCGATCTCGAGACGGTGCGTTTCGGTTCCGGCCACGACCCGCTCGCTCTCGCGCTGCACGAGCTCCCCCAGGTCGAACTCGGCCAGGTTGTGTCGGAGCTGCTGGCCTTCGAGCCCCTGGATGTCGAGGAAGTCGTTGATCAGTTCGGTCAGCCGCTTCGCCTCCCGACTGACTGTCTCGAGGTAGCGCTTGCGCACCGGAGGCTCCGGGTCGCGCTCGGCTAGGAGCTCCACGAAGCCGACGATGCTCGCGAGCGGTGTCCTGAGCTCGTGAGAGACGGTCGCCACCATGCCTTCCTTCGCGCGCTCGACCTGCCGCTCGTGGGTCGTCTCGGAGAGCGAGAAGATCCGCCCCAGGGGCGGCGTGCCCGGCGGCCGGACGGGAGCGCTGAACACGCGCCACGAGCGCCCGTCGGGCGTGTCGAACTCGAGGGTCCCCTTGCGCTCCGGGTCGTCGAGGAACGCGCGGACGTTCTTTCTGTAGACCTCCGGGTCGCTCACGACGGCGGCGGCGGACTCCATCACCTCGGCGATCCTCGCGGTCTCCGGCATGCCGTACTGACGCACCACCTCGCGCCAGCCCGCGTTCATGAAGAGGGCCTCGCCGTCCGACTTCATCATCGCGACCGCGTCGGGGGTCGAGTCGATCAGCGTGCGCGCGATCGTGGCCTGTTCCTCCGCTGCTCGTTCGGCGCGCCGGCGGGCCGAAAGGGCGCCGGTCAGAAGGGTGAGCCCCGCGAGGAGCACGAGCACGAGCGGGATCCCGAGCAGGTACACGATGTTCCGGAGGCGCCCGACGGCCGCGTAGGCTGAGTCGGCGGGCCTCGAGGCGCTCACGGCCCAACGGAAGTCCGCCACCGGGGCGTAGGCCGTGACGTGCCGCTTCCCCTCCTCGTCCAGCTCGATGAAGCCGCTGTTGCCGCGGAGCGCGGCCCGAATGGCGGGGTTGCCGTGACGACTGACGATCTGAGCAACCGGCTGGCCCGCGTTCGCTAGCACCACGCCGGAGCGGTCGGTGATTCGCACCTCGGCGCTGTGGGTTCGGCTGAGCTCAGTGGTCAGCTCCCGCAGGTAGGCAGCCTCGTACCCGGCGGCGAGGTAGCCCATCGTCCTCCCGCGCGCGTCGCGGACCGGTGCGGCCGACGCCACGATCGGGCGCCCGCCGGCTGTAGCGGTGAAGGCATCGGAGAGATACGTGCGACCGCTCGCCGTCACCCCGCGGTACCAGTCGCGGTAGGAGAGGTCCGTGCCGGGGAGCTCCGGCGTCGCGGGCACGGTGCTCCTCACGATTCCCTCAGGCGACGTCAGGATGACTGCCTCGATGCCTGCGCCCGAAGCTCTGAGCTCGAACAGGTGGCGTGCGATCACGCGCTTCTGGTCGGCTTCAGCAGCCGAGGCGAGGGAGGGCCGGGCGGCGTACGACTCGACCAGGTTCTCGAGCGCGCTCAGCTCCCGGTCGACGACGCTCGAGGTCACCGCCGCCGTCGAGGCGAGCTCGGACTCGACCCGCTCGCGAACAGCCTCTGCGGCGAGCCTCGTGCTCAGGTACGTGAGCAGGACGAGTGGCAGGATGCAGAGCAGCGCGAAGAGCGCCACGACGCGCGTCGCGGGGACGCTCACGTGCCTCATCGGGCTGCGACCAGTTGCTCGACCGCGGCGAGCAGCTCGAGTGGGCTGAACGGCTTCGGCAGGAAGCGGTTCGCCCCGGCCTGCTCGGCGGCGGCGCGGTCGGAGGCGTACGCCCGGGCCGTCAGCATGATCACCGGAGTCCGGCGGAGGGCGTCGTCCGACCTGAGCTCCCGGAGTACGTCGAGGCCGCTCTTTCCGGGCATCATCACGTCGAGGAGGATGAGGTCGGGCCCCTCCCGGACGGCCAGGTCAAGTGCCTCGGTGCCGCTTCGCGCCTCGACGATGTCGTAGAGCTCGTCCCCGAGCGTCGCCCGCACCAGGTCGCGGAGCGGGGCTTCGTTGTCGCAGATCAGAATCTTCGGGCGCATGGGGTGACGCCTCCGCCTCGCCTTCGGCAGCGAGGAGGAGTTCTCCACCTCTCTAGATTGTCCTTGCTCCACATTCCTGCGCTGCGCCGCGCTCGGGGCTGCCGGCGCTAAGCTCGCGCGCGTGCCGAGCCTCGACCTGCACGGGCGTACCGCCATCGTCACCGGTGGGTCGAGCGGCATCGGCCGCGCGACGGCGGTCGCGCTCGCCGAGGCGGGGGCGCACGTGGCTGTCGGGGCCCGTCGTGCCGAGCGCGTGGACGAGCTCGCCGCCGAGCTCGGCGAGGGGCACCTCGGACTCCCGCTCGACGTCACGGACGGACCGAGCTCGCAGGCGTTCGTCGAGGCGGTCGTCCGCGACTTCGGGCGGATCGACATCCTCGTCAACAACGCGGGCCTCGCCCTCGGGCGCACGACGATCGCCGAGGGGAGCGACGAGGACGACGCCGTCATGTGGGAGACGAACGTGCTCGGCCTCCTGCGCGTGACGCGCCTCGTCCTGCCGCACATGGAGGACTGGCGCGGGCACGTGGTCAACCTTGGGTCGTGGGCCGGGCGCGAGGCCTACTCGTCCGGCGGCATGTACGTCGGCTCGAAGTTCGCCGTCCGCGCGCTCACGCAAGTGCTGCGCAAGGAGCTCGTCGGGCGGATCCGGGTCACGACCGTCGACCCGGGGATGGTGGGGGAGACCGAGTTCTCGGACGTCCGCTTCGGCGGCGACCAGGAGCGGAAGGAGGCCGTCTACCAGGGCGTGCGCTACATGACCGCCGAAGACGTCGCCGACTGCATCCTCTGGGTCGTTACGCGCCCCGAGCACGTGAACGTCGACGAGATCGTCGTCAAGCCGCTCCAGCAGGCGAGCCAGGACCAGATCGTCCGCGAATCCCGTTAAGACCCCGCTGTGGCCCTGACGATCCTCGAAGGCTCGACCTTCTGCGTCTCAGACGAGCGCGGTGACATCGAGGGCCCGACGACCGGGCTCTTCGCGCGCGACACCCGCTTCCTCTCCCGCTGGGTCCTGTCCATCAACGGCGCGAGGCCGTTGCTTCTCTCCGCGGACAAGGTCGAGTACTTCTCGGCTGCCTTCTACCTGCGGAACCCCCTGGCCGGCGGCCTCGGGCAGGACGAGCTCTCGATCGCCCGAGAGCGCTTCATCGGCGAGCTGATGCAGGAGCATCTCGTCCTGCAGAACCACTCCCGCCGGCGGCTCGAGGTCGAGGTGGGGATCGAGCTCGGGAACGACTTCGCGGACATCTTCGCCGTCAAGGACTACGACTTCGCCCTGGGCGACCCGTCGCGCGCCGGGCCGCTCCCGACTCCCGTGCCTCTCGTGAGCGCCGACGGGGGCCGGCAGATCGTCTTGACCGACCGGAACGGCGCCACCGGGGTGACCCAGATCTTTCTCTCCGAGCCGGGGGAGGTCGACGACTCGACCGTTCGGTTCCACGTCGAGCTCGACCCGGGGGAGCGCTGGCGCCTGCGCGCCGACGTCGCTCCCTCGCCCGACGGCGAGCGCACCGAGCCCGAGCAGGCCGTGCGCGAGTTCGGCGAGGAGCTCGCCCGCGTGCGCGCCTCCCTCAGCTCGTGGCGCATGAGCGTCCCGCAGATCCGCGCCACCTGGAGCCCGCTCGCTGCAGCCTTCGACCGCTCGGTCGCCGACCTCGCGTCGCTCCGTATGCGAAACGGCCAGGGTGGGCGCGGCGAGCTCTTCGCGGCGGGGATGCCGTGGTTCATGGCCGTCTTCGGGCGCGACACCCTGATCACGTGCCTCCAGACCCTCCTCTTCGGGCCCGAGCTCTCGCGGAACGCCCTGACCGCGCTCGCCGAGCTCCAAGCGACCGAGGACGACCCCGAGCTCGACGCCGAGCCGGGGAAGATCGTTCACGAGGTGCGAACGGGCAAGGCCGCCACCACCTGGTTCAGCCGCTACTACGGGACGATCGACGCGACGCCCCTCTTCCTGATCCTGCTCTCCGAGGTCTGGCGCTGGACGGACGACGCGGCGTTCGTGCGCGGCCTGCGCGAGCCGGCGATGCGCGCGCTCAACTGGATCGACGAGTACGGCGACGTGGACGGCGACGGCTTCGTCGAGTATCGGAAGCGGTCCTCGCACGGGCTCGACAACCAGTCGTGGAAGGACTCGCACGACTCGCAGGCCTTCCACGACGGGACGCTTGCGACCGGGCCGATCGCCCCCTGTGAGGCCCAGGGCTACGTCTACGACGCGAAGCGCCGGCTGGCCGAGCTCGCCCGCGAGGTCTGGCGAGACCGCGAGCTCGCCGACCGCCTCGAGGCGGAGGCCACGGCGCTCAAGGCGCGCTTCGACGAGGCCTTCTGGTGCGACGAGCGAGGAGGCTTCTACGCGCTCGCGCTCGACGGGGAGAAACGCCAGGTCGACTCGGTCACGTCGAACATCGGCCACCTCCTCTGGAGCGGGATCGCGGCCGACGAGCGCCACGACGCGCTGGTCGACCGCCTGATGGGGGAGCCGCTCTGGTCGGGCTGGGGCGTCCGGACGATGTCCACCGAGGACGCGCGCTACAACCCGCTCGCCTATCACGACGGCACGGTCTGGCCGCACGACAACTCCCTGATCGCCCTCGGCCTCGCGCGCGCGGGCCGCTGGCCCGAGGCGCAGCGGATCGTGCGCCGGACGATCGAGGCCGCCGTCCACTTCGGCCACCAGCTCCCCGAGGTCTTCGCCGGGTTCTCGCGCTCCGAGACGCCCTTCCCGATCGCCTATCCCACGGCGACGAGGCCGCAGGCCTGGGCCGCGGGCACGCCCATCCTGCTCGCGCAGGTCCTGCTCGGACTCCATCCGGATCAGCGCCGGCAGGCCCTCGTGACCGTTGCCCCGCCCGAGTTGCCTTCGTGGGCGGGGGCGCTCAGACTCTCGGGCGTGCACGCCTTCGGCCGGAGCTGGAACGTCGTCCTCGAGGGCGGAGGCGTCCGCGTCGAGGAGGCGGCCGGGCACCAGCTCTCCCTGTGAAGATCGCGATCCTGAGCCCTGTCTGGTTCCCCGTGCCGCCGACGGGCTACGGCGGGATCGAGTGGGTCGTTTCCCTCCTCGCGGACGGGCTCGTGGAGGCCGGGCACGATGTCACGCTCTTCGCGTCCGGCGACTCGCGCACGAAGGCGAAGCTCGAAGCGGTGTTCCCTGCAGCCCCTTCCGACAAGATCGGCTGGAGCTGGATCGACCTGCGCCACGCCGTCAACTGCTACACGCGCGCCGGCGACTTCGACGTGATCAACGACCACTCGGGCCCGGCCGCAGCGACGATCGGAGGCCTCGTCTCGACGCCCGTCGTGCACACCGTGCACGGGCCGCTCGACGAGATCTCGCTCGCGAACTACGGCGCGCTCGCGGCCCTCGCCCCCGCGGTCGGGCTCATCTCGATCTCGATGAACCAGCGACGGCCGGGCCCGGAGCTTCCGTGGGTGGGCAACTGCCCGAACGCCCTCGACCTCGACGCCTACCCCTTCCACGAGCATCCCGGTGAGTACCTCCTCTACCTGGGCCGGCTGAGCCCGGACAAGGGAGCTCATCGCGCGATCGAGGTCGCGCGCGAGGCGGGGCTTCCGATCAAGCTCGCGGGGAAGAAGCGGGAGCCGGCCGAGCAGGCCTACTTCGACGAGCAGGTCCGGCCGCTCCTGGGGGACGACGCCGAGTACCTCGGCGAGACGAGCCACGTGACCAAAGTCGCGCTCCTTCAGAACGCGCGAGCGACGCTCTTCCCGATCGACTGGGAGGAGCCTTTCGGCCTCGTCATGATCGAGTCGATGGCGTGCGGGACGCCGGTGATCGCCACGCGACGGGGCGCTGTCCCCGAGGTCGTCGCCGACGGCCGGAGCGGGATCATCGTGGACGAGATCGGCGACATGGCCTCCGCGGTGGCCGACGCGGACCGCCTCGACCCGCGCGAGTGCCGCCGCTATGCCGAGGAGCACTTCTCCCCGCAGCGGATGGTCGACGACTACGTCGCGATCTACGAGACGGCTGCGGCCTAGGAGCGGGCGGCGGTGGGGACGACCGCGAGCGCCTGCTCGAGGTCGGCGATCAGATCGTCCGCCGCTTCGATTCCCACCGAGAGGCGGATCAGGTTCTCCGGCACAGGGAAGCCGGAGTCGGCGGTCGAGGCGTGCGTCATCAGGCCGGGGTGCTCGATCAGCGACTCGACTCCGCCGAGGCTCTCCGCGAGCTGCCAGATCGTGGTCGAGCGAAGGACGGCGAGCGTGTCCTCCTTCGAGCCGGCCAGGTCGAACGAGAGCATTCCCCCGAAATCGGACATCTGCTCGCGCGCGATGTCGTGATCCGGGTGGCTCGCGAGACCGGGGTAGCGCACCTGCTCGACGGCTGGGTGCGAGTCGAGCCACTCGGCGATTCGCCGCGCGTTCTCGCAGTGGCGCTCCATCCGGACGGCCAGTGTCTTGAGGCCGCGCAGAACGAGCCACGAGTCGAAGGGGCCGGGAACGGTGCCCATCGAGTTCTGCAGGAAGGCGAGCCGCTCGGCGATCGTCGGGTCGGTCGTCGCGGCGAAGCCGCCGATCACGTCCGAGTGCCCTCCGAGGTACTTGGTCGTCGAGTGGACGACGATGTCGGCGCCGAGCTCGAGCGGGCGCTGGAGGTACGGGGAGGCGAAGGTGTTGTCGACGACGCAGAGCGCACCGACCGCGTGCGCGGCCTCGGCTGCGGCCCGAATGTCGACGACATTCAGGAGCGGGTTCGTCGGCGTCTCGACCCAGACGAGGCGTGTGCGCTCGTCGAGGGCCGGCGCGAGGTTCCGGCTGATCTCCTCGGCCGGGAGGAAGGTGAAGTCGTAGCCCTTTGGCTCGAGGACCTTGGAGAAGAGCCGGTACGTCCCGCCGTAGACGTCGTTCACGCAGACGACCCGGTCGCCCGGGTTGACGAGCTGGAGCACGGTCGTCGTCGCGGCCATCCCCGAGGCGAACGCGAAGCCGTGGTCGGCGCTCTCGAGCGAGGCGAGGCACTGCTCGAGCGCAGCCCGGGTGGGGTTGCCGCTTCGCGAGTAGACGTATCCCTTGTGCTTCCCGACCTCCTCGTGCACGTACGTGGAGGTCTGGTAGATCGGGGTCGTTACGGCGCCGGTGGCCGGATCAGGCTCCTGTCCCTCGTGAATCGCCCGGGTCTCGAACTCCATCGCCTGGATGGTATCCAGCCGGAAGCTCCACGCTCTGGGCGCCGAGAAACTCCGCGAGGCTCGCGAGCGCGTCGCCGAGGCCGCTGAGGTCGCCGTTCGGCTCGGGATAGACAGCGTGTACGCGCAGGACTCCCGCCTGGCGGTCGAATTCGGGGTCGATCCGCCCGACGAGCCGTTCCCCCTTGAGGACGGGGAGAACGTAGTACCCGTACCGCCGCTTCGCCTTCGGGACGTAGATCTCGATCCGGTAGTGAAAGCCGAAGAGCGCCTCCGTCCGCGCGCGGTCGTGGATCAGGCGGTCGAACGGCGACAGGAGCGTCGTTCGCTCCTGTAACCGCTCATCCGCTCCTTCGAGCGCGGCCGGGTCGACGACCCACCAGCCGGGCACCCCCTCGACGCGGGCCGGCAGCCCCGGCCCTCGCCGCGCGATCCCGAGCGAGCGAAGCTCGATCTCCGCGAGCTGCCGGTCGGCCTCGCGGGCCGGCAGCGCCTTCGCTTTCGGATAGTGGCGCGAGGCCAGGTCCCAGAGGCGCTGGGTTCCCTCGCGCCCGGCCACGGCCACTTCGCCGCGGATGTTCAGAATCTCGAGGAGCTGCGAGACACTTCTCGAGCCCCACCAAACCGACGACTCCCAGAGCTGGCGCTTCGCCCGATCCTCGATCTCACGCGAGAGCAGGGGGCCGCGTCGGCGAAGCTCGGCCAGGACGTGCCGGCGGAAGGCCGCGTTCTCTCGGAGCCACTCGTTCGTCGCCTGCGTACGTGCGGTGTCGCCACGGGCGTAGCGGCGCATGCGGGACTGGAGGAGCGGCAGGTGCTCGGCCGGGTAGACGAAGGCGTTCCACTCGACGAGCGCTCGCTCATCCCAGAGGAGGCGGCTGAGCTCGGCCCGGTCGTACGGCCCGAGACGGCTCCAGAGGACGAGGTATTCGGTGCGCTCGACGCGGCGAGTCGGGTCGAGCTGGAGGAAGCCAAGCCGGCGTACGGTCTCGAGCACGCTCTGCGCGCTGCCGTCGAGGAGCTGTGCGCGGACGGCGATTCGCCGCGCCCGCGCGAGCGAGAGCTCGACGGGCGCGGCCCTAGCCGTGCGAGTTCGAGCGCGTGTGGGCGAGGTACTCGAGGAGGTCGGCGCGGGTGAGGACGCCTGCCGGCTGCCCGTCGCGGGCGACGATGACCGCCGGGCTCTTGTCGAAGAGGTCGGCGAAGACGGTGTCGACCGAGTCGGTCGTCTCCACGGCCGGAAGCGGCGGCCCCATGGCCGAGGCGACCTCCTCGTTCAGCGCGTCCTGGTTTCGGAAGACCCGCTCGAAGAGCCCGCGCTCGTGGATCGACCCGACGAGGTCGGCAAGCGACTCGGCTCCCTCGTGGCGGGCGACCGGGATCTGCGAGATGCCGTGGCGATGCATCAGCTCGATCGCATGGCCGATCTTCTGGTGCGAGTCGAGGACGATGAGCGGCGGCGAGTCCGACGAGTCGCTGACCTTGTGCGCGAGCACCTGCTCGATCGTCGGGGAGGGTCGGCGCTCCAGGAACCCGTACTCGAGCATCCAGTTGTCGTCGAAGAACTTCGAGAGGTATCCGCGCCCGCTGTCCGGGATGAGCGTGGCGATCGTCGTGCCGGGGCCGAAGTCGCGCGCGACCTGGAGCATCGCCCAGACCGCGGTTCCGCCCGAGCCGCCTACGAGCAGCCCCTCCTCGCGTGCGAGACGCCTCGCCGTCTGGAATGAGTCGCGGTCCGAGACCGTCACGTAGGCGTCGACCAGCGACGGGTCGTAGGTCGACGGCCAGAAGTCCTCGCCGATCCCCTCGACGAGGTAGCCGTGCACGGTCGGCGAGTTGTAGATCGACCCCTCCGGATCGGCCCCGACGACGTGCAGGTCAGGTTTGTGCTCCCGGAGGTAGCGGACTGCGCCGGAGATCGTGCCGCCGGTCCCGACCGAGAGGACGAGCACGTCGAGCTCGCCGCCCGTCTGCTCCCAGAGCTCGGGCCCGGTCGTCTCGTAGTGCGATTGCGGGTTCGCGGGGTTCGAATACTGGTCGGGCTTGAACGCGCCGGGGATCTCCTCCGAGAGGCGATTCGAGACCGAGTAGTAGCTCTCCGTGCTCTCGGGCTCGACCGCGGTGGGGCAGATAACAACCTCGGCGCCGTAGGCCCTGAGGAGCGAGATCTTCTCCTGGCTCACCTTGTCGGGCATGACGAAGATGCAGCGGTAGCCCTTGAGCGCCGCCGCGATCGCGAGCCCGACGCCCGTGTTCCCGCTCGTCGGCTCGACGATGGTGCCGCCCGTCTTCAGCTTCCCCTCGCGCTCGGCGGCCTCGATCATCTTGAGCCCGATCCGGTCCTTGACGCTCCCGCCGGGGTTCAGGTAGTCGAGCTTTGCGAGGAGGGTCGGCTCAAGCCCGCGGTTTATCCGCTGCAGCCGCACGAGGGGCGTGCCGCCGACGAGGTCGAGGACGGTCGGGTACTCGCGCGCCACGGCCGAAGCCTATTCGCTCACGTGGGGCGTCCCGGCGGCCGACCGCGCCTCGCGCGTGATGCTTGCCCCCGGGGCCTTCGGCCCCTCGCCCCCGCTTTCGAGCCTAGCTCGGAAACTGTCGCGAGTGGTGCGCGGGATGTGCCGAAAGCGTGCCGGTTGAGGCTCAAGCGTCCGGCTCAGTGCCGGAAGTGCCGCCGCGAGGTGAAGACCATCGTCGCGCGCGCCTGTTCGACCGCCGCGACCACCTCTTCGTCTCGCTTCGATCCGCCCGGCTGGATGACCGCGGTGATCCCTGCCTCGAGCGCGAGGGTCGGGCCGTCCGCGAAGGGGAAGAAGGCGTCGGATGCGAGCACCGACCCCGTCGGGTCGTGGCCGAGAGCCCGCGCCTTGTCGAGCGCGATCCGAACTGCATCGACGCGGCTCGTCTGCCCGATCCCGATCCCGATCGTCTGCAAACCCTTCACGAGGACGATCGCATTCGAGGCCACGTGCTTCACCACGCGCCAGGCGAAGAGGAGGTCGCCCCACGTCGGCTCCTGCGGGATCCGGCTCGTGACGACGTCCATGCCCACGCGGTCCTCGACGTCGGAGTCCGCGTCCTGGACGAGCAGCCCTCCGATCACCCGCCGTAGGTCCCGCTCGCCCGGCGAGCCGCGCCGCCGCTCCCGGTCGGCCAGGATGCGCGTCCCCTCCCGGGCGCGGAGGAGCTCGAGCGCTTCGTCCGTGTAATCGGGCGCGAAGATCACCTCGAGGAACTGCTCGGCCAGCCTGCGCGCGAGCTCGACCTCGACGCGGCGGTTGACCGCGACGACGCCGCCGTAGGCGGAGACAGGATCGCCGGCGAGGGCTTTCGCGAAGGCTTCTTCGGCCTCGTGTCCGAGCGCGCATCCGCAGGGGTTCGCGTGCTTGACGATCGAGCAGGCCGGCACGGTGAACTCCCGCAGCAGGGCCCGCGCGGCCTCCAGGTCGCCGAGGTTGTTGAAGGAGAGCTGCTTGCCGCCGAGCTGGTCGACGCGCGAGAGCAGGTGGCGGCGCGCGCCCGCCTCGGCGTAATAGGCGGCCCGCTGGTGCGGGTTCTCGCCGTACGGGAGATCGACGACCTTCTCCAGGGAAATGATCAGACGGTCGGGGAATGTCTCGCGATCGGCGAACCAGGTCGCGATCGTGGCCTCATACGCAGCGGTGTGCGTGAAAGCCTCGGCGGCGAGGGCCCGGCGCGTCGGCATTCCGATCGACCCCCGCTCCCGGAGCTCGGCGACGACGGCGCCGTAGCGCTCGGGCGTGCAGATCGGGAGCACGTGAACGAAGTTCTTCGCCGCCGCGCGGAGCATCGCCGGGCCGCCGATGTCGATCATCTCCACCGCGTCCTCCTCGCGGACGTCCTTGCGCGCGGCGACAGACTGGAACGGGTAGAGGTTGACGCAGACGAGGTCGAAGGGGCGGATCCCGTTCTCCTCGAGCGCGATCCGGTCCTCCTCGATGTCGCGGCGGGCCAGGATCGCAGCGTGGATGCGCGGGTGGAGCGTCTTCACGCGGCCCCCGAGGAGCTCGGGTACTTCGGTGAGCTCGTCCACGCGGGTGACCTCGAGGCCGAGCTCCTCGATGAAGGTTGCCGTCCCGCCGCTGGCGACGATCTCCACGCCGAGATCGGCGAGCCCACGCGCAAGGGCGTCGAGACCTGTCTTGTCGAAGACCGAGATGAGGGCGCGCTCGATCACAGCGCGGGGGAGCGTAAAGCGCCGGCGAGGAGACGGCGAGCCGCCGCGGGCAGCAGGCGGTGCTCGACCTCGTGGATTCGCGCTCGCAGGGTGTCAGGCGTGTCGCCGGGACGGACCGGCACACGCTCCTGGACGATGACGGGGCCGCTGTCGATCCCCGCGTCCACGAAGTGAACGGTCACGCCCGTCTCGCTGACCCCGGCGTCGAGGGCAGCTTCGAGTGCGCGGGTGCCCGGGAAGGCGGGGAGGAGCGAAGGATGGACGTTCAGGACGGGGAAGCGGGCGAGGAACGGGGGCGTCAGGAGGTGCATGTAGCCGGCGCAAACCACGAGCTCGACGCTGTGCTCGGCGAGCCAGTCCGCCATGGTCTCGTCGCGGGCGGCCCGGGACGCGTAGTCGGCGAGCTCGAAGACGGCAGCGGGCACAGACGCCTGCGCGGCACGCTCGAGCGCCCCGGCGCCGCAGACGTTCGACGCGACCGCAGCGATGGGGAGATCGGCGTCGAGGAGCGCCTGCAGGTTCGTCCCCTCGCCGGAGACGAGGACGCCGATCACCCGCACCGCCTCGCGCGCGCGAGATGCTGGACCCCCAGGGGCCTTCGGCCCCTCGCCCCCATGCGGACAGCGTACGACGGAAATCCGCGCTCGTGGCGCGCCGTTTGCGCCGAAACCGTAGCGGGGGTGTGCCGAGAGACACGCACGCTCAATCCTCGAAGACGACGCCAGCGGCGCCTGTCGCGATCTGGCCGATCACCGGGTGGCCTCCCTGCTCGGCGTCCGCGGCGGCGACGACCGCGCACATGCCGATCCCCAGGTTGAAGACCTGCCTCTGCTCCTCCTCGGCCACGCCGTGTTCGTCCAGCCAGGCGAAGACCTCGGGGCGAGCCCAGGCGCGCGGATCGATCCGCGCCTCGAGTCCATCCGGCAGGACTCTGCTCAGGTTCCCCGGGATCCCGCCGCCCGTGACGTGGGCGAGCGCCCGCACGTCACAGCGCCCTCGGAGCGCCCGCACGTCTCCGAGATAGAGTCGCGTGGGCGCGAGCAGCAGGTCGGCGTCGAACTCTTTGTCCCCGAGCAGCCGCCGCACGAGCGAGAAGCCATTCGCATGCAGGCCCGATGAGGGGAGGCCGAGGACGACGTCTCCGGCTGCGACCCGCGATCCATCCACGAGGTCGCGGCGCGCCACGAGGCCGACGCACGTCCCGGCGAAGTCGAGCTCGCCTTCGCGGTAGACGCCCGGCATCTCGGCCGTCTCGCCTCCGAGGAGCGCGCAGCCCGCCTCGCGGCAGACCTCTGCGGCGCCCTCGACGAGCTCGGCGACCTGCTCCAGGTCGAGTCGCTCGGCCGCGACGTAGTCCAGGAAGAAGAGCGGATCGGCCCCGGTCGTCAGGACGTCGTTCATGCAGTGAGCTGCGAGGTCCCGGCCCGCGTCTCGCAGCCGCCCCGCCTGTCGCGCGAGAACGAGCTTCGTCCCGACGCCGTCGGTCGAGGCCGCGAGCAGGCGCTCTCCGTCCAGCGCGTAGAGGCCTGCGAAGCCGCCGAGGCCGCCGACCACTCCCGGGGTGACGGTCGAGGCAACCGCGGCGCGCAGCCGCTCGACCACCGCGTCCGCGGCCGCGAGCGACACTCCCGCTGCTCCGTACATCGTGCTCACGCGAGCCCCTCACCGACGAGCTCCGGCCGCCCGTCCGGTCCTTCGGGGAGAAAGCGGACGAGCGTCTCGCCGATCAGGACGTCACCGCCCATGCGCTCGAGCCCGAAGACCGCGGCGAGGGCCGCCGCCTTCTCGTCGGGGTCGGCCGCCCGCAGATGAAGCTCGGTGAGCCGAAGCGCGCTCGAGCGCTCGAGCGTGTCGTCGATCCACTCCCGCGGCGGGTGTACCTCGATGCGGAAGCCGGCGTCGGTGGCGATGAAGGTGCGCTTGCCCGGATGATCCTGAATCTTCAGCTCCAGGTCGGACGCCCGCTCGAGCGCACTCAGGTAGCCCTCCTCATCGAGGGCAACCCCGAAGTGATCGAGGCGCGGTACGTCCCAGTGCCCGGGCTGGAGGACAACGTTCACGGCGCCGCGGCTGAGCTCCACGAGGCGGAGGCGGAAGCCCATCGCGTCGAGCTCCTCCCACGACTTCCCGGGCTCGAACCAGTGGCTGCTCTCGCCGACCCAGCCGTAGCGGGCGACGAGATCGAACCCGAGTTTCCCGATGTATCGCGCCTCGACGAGCCTGACCTGACCCGTCACGAGGTGGTAGTGGAAGAGCTGCACCGGCCGCGACGCATCGTAGCGCCGGCGCCGAACGGTTCCCGTGCAGGAATCCGGAAACCCGGCGAGAACTCAGCCGCATGTCCACGCCACCCGCCCCGCCTCAGCAGAGCCATTACTACGGCGCGAGCATGCCGCCGATCCCCGCGCCCAACCCGGAAGTGATCGTCTACATCGTCGCCCTCCTCGTCGTCGGCATCGTCGCGCTCGCGGCCGAGACCGTCGTCGCGGGGCACTGGATCGAGTTCGCCAAGTGGGTGACGGCCGCGTACCTGATCTCGCGCGGCATCGCCAAGCTCGGCAAGGTCCTCGAAAGCCGCTGAGAACTCGTTTCGGAATGACGACTCGTCGTCGGGCGTGCGATGCTCGTTCCGAGGCAAGGACGCAGGGAGGTCGCGTAGCCGGAGGCTACGGGGCCGACTGAGGACGCGACGTCGCGCCGCCCAGCGCGTGCCCGGCGGCTCAGTGCTTCGTTCTGAAACGAGTTCCTTGACGCCGTTAGAGTCTCGCCAGATGGCGAGCTCGCCTGCCACCGACCGCCTCTGGCGCCACTTCACCCCGGCCGGCGCGGCCGCGCGCCCGATCGTGATCGAGCGCGGTGAGGGCTGCTACATCTGGGACTCCGAGGGGAACCGCTACCTCGACGCTCTCGCGGCGCTCTACTGCGTGAACATCGGCTACGGGCCCTACCCGGAGATCGCAGAGGCGGCCCGTGCCCAGGTCGAGCGCCTCCCGTTCTTCACGAACTGGGTCGGGTTCGCGACGCCGCCCGCCCTCGAGCTCACCGAGAAGCTGACGGAAATCGTTCCGATTGACGTCGGCCGGATCTTCTTCGTCTCGGGCGGGTCCGAGGCCGTCGAGGCGGCGCTCAAGGTCGCACGCCAGTACCACCGTCTGCGCGGCGAGCCCACTCGCTACAAGTTCATCTCCAGGCGAAGCGCCTACCACGGGACGACGATGGGCGCGATCTCGATCAACGGGAGCCCCGCGCTCCGCGCCCAGTTCGAGCCGCTCATCCCGGGCTGCCTGCGCGCGCCGCTCCCGTATCGCTATCGCTGCCCCTACTGCTCGGACAAGCCGGCCTGCACGCTTCGCTGCGCCGACGAGGTCGACGACATCATCCGGAACGAGGATCCGCAAACCGTCGCGGCCGTGATCATGGAGCCGATGCAGAACTCGGGCGGCTCGATCGGGCCGCCGCCCGGCTACTTCCAGCGGATCCGGGAGATCTGCGACGCAAACGGCGTCCTGCTCGTCGCCGACGAGGTGATCTGTGGCTTCGGCCGCGTCGGCGAGTGGTTCGGCACGACGAAGTACGGGATCGAGCCCGACCTGATGACGATGGCGAAGGGCCTGACGAGCGCGTACGCGCCGCTCGGCGCGCTCGTCGCTAGCGAGAAGGTCGTCGAGCCCTTCTTCCAGGATCCGAAGAGCATGTTCATCCACGGGATCACGTTCGGTGGCCACCCGCTCTCGTGCGCGATCGCGCTCGCAAACCTCGAGGTCTTCGAGCGCGACGACCTGATCGGGCATGTGCAGCGACACCAGGACGAATGGAAGGCCGAGTTCAACCGGTTCGCCGACGAGCACCCGATGGTCGGCGAGGTGCGCGGCGACGGGTTCTTCTACTCGCTCGAGCTCGTGAAGGACAAGGCGACGAAGGAGACCTTCACGCCTTCGGAGCGCGACGACCTGATCAAGCAGTTCATGGTTCCCCGCGCACGCGAGCTCGGTGTCTACATGCGGGTCGACGACCGAGCCGAAACGGCGGCCCAGTTCTCGCCGCCGCTCGTTGCCGGGCGAGAGGAGTTCGACGAGTTCCTCGGCGTGCTCAAGCAGCTTCTGGACGAGGCATGGGAGCAGAAGGTTCTCGGACGCTCGCCGGCGACCGTCTGAACGGCTCGACCCTCCCGTTCAGCTGGTACGTCGAGCCAGAAGTTCTCCGGGCCGAGCGGGACGGAATCTTTCGCCGCTCCTGGCAGTACGTCGTCAGGGCGGGACAGGTCGCCGAGCCTGGGTCGTACGTCGCCGCCAGCGTGGGCGACCTTCCCGTGGTGCTCGTGCGGGGTGACGATCGGGTTCTTCGCGGGTTCGCGAACGTCTGTCGCCACCGCGGACACGAGCTCGTGTCCGGGGAGGGGCGGGGTGCAAGCCTTCAGTGCCCGTACCACGCCTGGACCTACGGTCTCGACGGGCGTCTCCGCGCCGCGCCGCGCGCCGAGCGTGAGCCTGGGTTCGAGGTGGACGGCATCGCGCTCGAGCCGGTCGCGGTCGAGGAATGGGGCCCGTTCGTGTTCGCCTCGCCCGCACCCGAGGCATCGCTCGCCGACCTGCTGGGAGACCTACCGGAGACGCTCGGCCTCGACGACCTCGTCTTCCACGAGCGCGCCTCCTGGTCGGTCGAAGCGAACTGGAAGGTCGCGATCGAGAACTTCCTCGAGTGCTACCACTGCGCGGTCGCGCACCCCGGGTTCTCGCAGGTCGTCGACGTGCGGCCCGACTCCTATCGCCTCGAGCAAAACGGTCACCTCCTGAGTCAGTACGGGACGATCAAGGCGGGCGAGGACGACGCCGACCCGCAGTTCCACCTCGTCTGGCCGAACACGGTGGTGAACGTCATGCCGGGGCGGCGCAACGTCTCGATCGGCCCCGTGCTCCCGTCGGGGCCGGGCCGCAGCGACCGCTTCCTGGACTACTTCTTCTCACGAGGCGAGGACGAGGCGTGGATCGCCGAGTTCCGGGCGTTCGACGACCAGGTCGGACAGGAGGATGAGGCGCTCGTCGAATCGGTTCAGCGCGGCATGAGCTCGGGTCTAGTCGACCACGGCGTCCTTCTTCCGGAGAGCGAAAAGCTGGTCGCGGCCTTTCAGGCGCGCGTCGCGAGCGCTCTCAGCTCGTCCGGCCTTTCGGGCCCTGCTCTTCCAGGGGCTGCGCTCCCTTAGAAGAGTCACGCGCGTCTGATTACGGGTCCCGACCCGCCCCCTGCTCGGTGTTCAGCCTATTGGCGAAAAGCGCACCGGTGGAGCGCGATTCGTGCCGCATGTGTGCCGACGGAGTGCCAGGAGGGCACAGGGCGGTGCCGCCCGACGGCAGCGAACTAGACCGGTTCGACCGGGTCGCCGACTCGGATCGGGCCGGGCTCGACGACGTTCGCATAGACGCCGAAGTCCGCGTACTTCCCCTCACGGAGCCCCCGGTAGCCCTTGATCTCGCGCACGGTGTCGAAGTCCTTGACGCCCGTGTCCGGGTTTCGGGTGGTCATCCGGCAGCGCGCATCCTGGTAGATCACGTCGACGACGGTCTCTCCGATCCGCACGTGGCGGCCGATCCACGTGTCCTCCTCGTGCGGCTCCGTCCCCGCGAGGTGGACGAGCATGCGGAAGCGCCGCGCATCCACCTCCGCGGCACCTGAGCGCCGCGCGAGCTCCTCGAGCGACGCATCCGAGAGGAGCGATACCGGAGAGTCGTCGAAGGCGCCGCCAGGGTCCTCGGCACGCATCAGCAGCACCGGCTTGCCGATGAGCTCGGAGAGCGCCTCGACCCAGGGCCCCTCCACGACGTTCCCCCAGACCGGCCGCCCCCAGAAGGCGGTGAACTTCCGGCGCCCGAGGGATACCGGCCCCTCGACGATGCGGCCGTCCTCGAACTCGAGCCGCAGGTGCTCGCCGTCCGCGTCGGTCGCTGAGCGCACGGAGTAGAGCGGACCGTCCTTCGTCCCGTTGAACAGCTTCCCGTGCTCGTTCAGGAGGTAGAAGCGGCGGTTGTCAGGAACGCCCGTCCGCGTCAGCTCGACCTCGTCTCGGTCGAGGAGCGCGAGCCCCTTCACGGGCGTGACGCAAAGGCGCGAGACGGTCGCCATGGCTCAAGGGTACTGGCGGTTTCTAGCCTCGGCGCGTTGACTCTCGTAAGCTCTCGATCGACCTTCGTCACGGAAAAGAACGAGCCAGGCCGACTCTCAGAGACCTAGCCGCCAAGGCCCTCACGCAGCGCGGGGACCCCTACGTCTTCGGCGCCGAGGCGAGCTTCGACGACCCCGATCCGCCCGCCTGTGAACCAGCGCGACATGTGCAGGAATGCGGGCACCCTCATCTCCGTCGACGAGGGGGTGAGGACGCTCGGCGCGCTCCTCTTTCGGATCGACGAGGGGCCGTCGAACGACCACGTCGCGATCTCGCTCGGGAACGGGACGACGATCGAGGCCCGCGGGCGCGCCTTCGGAGTGAACGTCTTCGACGCGAAGAACCGCGGCTGGACGCACGCGGGCTTCGTCCCCGGCTTCGCCCGCAAGCGGCGCCTGCAGCTCCACGGCTTCGACGCGGGCGCCCCGGACGGGATCTTCGGCGCGAAGACGGCGGCGCAGGTGCGCGCCTTCCAGAAGGCGAACGGCCTCGAGGTCGACGGCCAGGTCGGGCCCGCGACGCGGAAGGCGCTCAAGAAGAAGGCGGCGGAAGCCGAGCCCGCGAGCGTCGCCTAGGTCGTGGGAAGGGCTTCGCGTCTACGCCGCAAGAAGGCGTGGGCCCCGACGGAAGCCCCGAGGATCACGCTCCCGACCACGAGCCAGGGCAAGGGGTCCCGGCCGCCGCATTCGACCGAGGTCGCCCCTGCGGGAATCGTGAGGACGCCGCTCTCGGGACACGGGCTGTAGTCCCGGCTCAGGAATGCGACCACGAAACACAGGACGCCCGTGCCGGCCAGGACTCTCATGCCCTCCGGCCATCGCGAGGCGCGGCGGCCGACGAGGACGAGCGCGACCACGGCGAGCGGCAGCACGAACACGCCGATCGAAAGGATGCTCAGGGCCGAGAGCGCGAGAAGCCCTCCCGCGACGGTCCAGGCCAGGAACGCCGTCCAGCTCGTCCAAGCTCTCATGTGCCTCGTGCACGATAGGGATCGCGCGATACCTAGGCGGGGGCGGGCTCGAACCGGTTCTTGGCGAGCATGGCCGCGCCGTCGACGGCCGTCGGGTAGCGCCGGGTCAGGCAGGCGCGGCAGAACGTACTCTCAGGCCGTCGCGTCGCCGCCTGGAGCCCGTCCAGCGAGAGGTAGGCAAGTGAGCTCGCTCCGATCGCCTCGCGCACCTCCTCGACGCTCCGTCCGGCCGCGATCAGCTCGCCCTCGGTCGCCATGTCGATCCCGTAGAAGCAGGGGGAGACGATCGGCGGCGAGGAGACGCGGACGTGGACCTCCAAGGCGCCCTCCTCGTAGAGCATCGCGACGATCTGGCGCGTCGTCGACCCGCGCACGATCGAGTCGTCGACGACGACCACGCGCTTCCCCGCGACCTCGGCGAGCGGGTTGAACTTCGTCTTGATCCCGTGCTCGCGGAGCGCCTGATCGGGCTGGATGAACGTGCGTCCGACATACCGGTTCTTGATCAGGCCCTCGTCGAAGGGGATCCCGCTCGCGCGCGCGAACCCGATCGCGGCCGGCGTCCCCGAGTCGGGAATCGGGATGACGATGTCCGCGCGGACCGGCGCCTCCTCGGCCAGGCGCTCGCCCATTCGCACCCGTGCGCCGTGGATCTCGACTCCGCGGAGCTTCGTGTCGGGCCGCGCGAGGTAGATGAACTCGAAGATGCAGAGGGCTCCGCCGTCTCGTTCGGCGACGGCCGGCCGCGCGCGGAGCCCTCGTTCGTCGACGACCACGAGCTCCCCCGGAACAACCTCACGCTCGAACACAGCCCCTAGCAGGTCGAGCGCACAGGTCTCGGAGGCGAGCACGACGTCCGTTCCCAGCCGGCCGATCACGAGCGGGCGGATGCCGTGTGGGTCGCGGAAGCCGACGAGCTTTCCCTCGGCGAGGACGACGACGGTGAAGGCCCCTTCGAGGCGGCCGATGACTGAGGCGACGGCGTCTTCGAGCGGTCGCTCGTCGTGGGCGATCAGCGCGGCAATCACCTCGGTGTCCGAGGTCGACCGAAGCTTGACCCCGCGGGAGCGAAGCTCGTCGCGAAGCTCGGCCGTGTTCGTGAGGTTGCCGTTGTGGCCGAGCGCGACGGTGCGCATCGGCCCGTGCTGGATGATCGGCTGGGCGTTCGCCCAGCGCGCGCCCCCCGTCGTCGAATAGCGGCAGTGCGCGATCGCCGCGTCGCCCTGCAGACCGCGAAGCTTGTCCTCTGAGAACACCTGCGTGACGAGGCCCATGTCGCGAAGCGCGGTCACCTGTGAGCCTTCCGAGACCGCGATCCCCGCGGACTCCTGTCCCCGGTGCTGGAGCGCGAAGAGGCCGAAGTAGGCAAGGCGCGCGACGTCACGCTCGGGTGCATGGATGCCGAGGACGCCACACATCAGGCGCCGCTCCCCGACGCGTCGTGCGCCGCTCGGAGCGCAGCCAGCTCGACACCGAGCAGGCGGTCGCCGCCGACGATCCCGACCTGACGGAGAGGAACGCCGCTCAGCCGGTCGATGTCCTCCGGCCTGCACGTGACGACGGCCTGTCCGCCGCCCTCGCCGAACCACCCAAGGGCGTCGGCCCCGATCTCGATCTCGGCTCCGATCCCAGCGAAGAGCGCGGTCTCGGCGAGCGCGACCGCGAGGCCGCCCTCCGAGGCGTCGTGCGCGCTCGTCAGGAGCGGCGCCGAGCCCGCGAGGAATGCAGTCAGCGCGGCCTCCGCGGCGAGCGTGGGACTTGGGGGTCTCCCAGCGGCTCCTCCGAGGAAGAGCGCCTGGTACTCCGAGCCGTCGATGGCTAGCTCAGGCTCGCCGGCGAGAAGCACGACGTCGCCTTGGTGCCACACGCCGGGGATCCGGCTCACGTCCTCGACAATGCCGACGCAGCCGACGACCGGTGTGGGATGGATTGCCCGCCCGTCCGTCTCGTTGTAGAGCGACACGTTCCCCGAGACGACCGGGACGCCGAGCGCCTCACACGCCTCGGCCATCCCCTCGATCGCCTCGGCGAGCTCCCAGGCGACCTCGGGCTTCTCGGGGTTTCCGAAGTTGAGGCAGTTCGTGATCGCGATGGGCCGCCCGCCTGCGCAAGCGACGTTCCGGGCGGACTCGAGGACGGCCTGCGACCCGGCGGTCCGAGGATCGAGCGAGGCGACGCGCCCCGAGCCGTCGAGCGAGACCGCGAGCCCGCGAAGCGAGGGGCGCAGGCGCAAGACGGCGGCGTCGAGCCCCGGGCGGCGCACCGTTCGCGACCCGACGAGGAAGTCGTAGCGCTCGAAGACCGGTCGCCGGCTGCGGATGTTCGGCGAGCCGAGCAGAGCCAGCAGGTCGTCGCCGGACGCGTCGATTGGCCGGTGCTCGATGGGCGCCTGTAGCGCCCGCGGCTGCGTCTCGACCCGGTAGCGAGGGGCCTCGTCCGTGAGGAGCGCGGCCGGAATCTCGCCCACGAGCTCTCCGTCGAAGAAGGCGCGAAGCTCGCCCGTGTCGGTCACCGCGCCGATCACGGCGCACTTGAGCTCCCAGCGGCGACAGACGGCCTCGACCTCGTGCAGGCGCTCGGGGGCGACGACGGCCACCATTCGCTCCTGGCTCTCGGAGATCATGATCTCGACGGGCTCCATGTCGGCCTCGCGCAGGGGCACGCGGTCGAGATCGACGTCGACCCCGGCGCCGCCCCGCGCGGCCATCTCCGAGAGGGATGAGGCAAGGCCGGCGGCACCGAGGTCCTGGAGCGACACGACGAAGCCTCCCTCCACGAGCTCGAGGCTCGCCTCGATCAGCTTCTTGCCGGTGAAGGGGTCGCCGATCTGAACCGTCGGGCGCTTGTCCTCGTCCTCGTCGGAGAGCTCCTGGCTCGCGAGGACGCTCGCGCCGCCGATCCCGTCGCGGCCCGTGGTCGAGCCGTAGAGGACGAGCGCGTTCCCAGCGCCGCTCGCGCGCGCGCGCGTGAGACGCTCGGCGGGCAGCACGCCCACGCACATCGCGTTCACGAGCGGGTTGGCCGCGTAGGCGGGGTCGAAGACGGCTTCACCGCCCACCGTCGGGACGCCCACGCAGTTCCCGTAGTGGCCGATGCCGCCGACGGCGCGGCCGAACTCCCAGCCGGGCGAGCCGAAGCGCAGGCCGTCGAGGAGCGCGATCGGCCGCGCGCCCATCGCGATGATGTCGCGCAGGATCCCGCCGACCCCGGTCGCGGCGCCCTGGAACGGCTCGACGGCGGTCGGGTGGTTGTGCGACTCGACCTTGAACGCGACCGCCTGGCCGTCGCCTACGTCGACGACGCCGGCGTTCTCGCCGGGCCCCTGCAGCACCGCGTCGCCCTCGGTGGGGAAGCGGCGGAGGAGGAGCGCGGAGTGCTTGTAGCCGCAGTGCTCCGACCAGAGGAGGGAGAAGACGGCAAGCTCGAAGTCGTTCGGATCGCGCTCGAGCAGATCGCAGATTCGGTCGAGCTCCGCGTCCGTCAGGCCGAGCGCACGATGGAGCGATGTCGCGGCGACGGGGCTCAGGTAGATGAGGCTAACGACGGGCGCGGACGTGCAACCCGCGCGCCACCGGTCTCGGCCGAAGGCAGAAGCGCCTCACGTGATTCACCCCGGGGACCCCCTCGAGTTACCCCTCACCGGACAGGCTAACGCGATCGAGCGCACCTGTCGCGCGCCGTTCGTGCCGGATCTGTGACGGCTCCGAAACGAAGAGGCGCGGCGCCGATCCGAGTCGCTAGCGTGGCGGCGTGGCCCGCGGGTACCTTCCGATCCTCCTTACCGTCGCCGGGATCTGGGGCGCCTCGTTCATGTTCATCGACGTCGCCGTGGACGAGATGGAGCCGACGGTCGTCATCGCCCTTCGACTCGTCCTGGCCGCGCTCGTGCTCGTGCCGTTCCTCCTGGCCCAGGAAGGGGTGCGGGCCGGGCTTTCGGAGCTTCGCCAGGCCGGCCGCGGGCTCGTGCTCCTTGGGCTGATCAACATGGCGCTTCCCTTCACGATGATCGCGTGGGGACAGACGCACATCAACTCGTCGATCGCGGCGATTGCGAATGCGCCGGTCCCGATCTTCGTCGCCCTTCTCGCGATCAAGTTCAGGCCGGCGGAACGCGTGCGTGGATTGCGCCTGGTCGGGATCCTGCTCGGCTTCGTCGGCGTCGCCG
>Ga0136613_10000042_pt1 | contig 42216 bp, 37 predicted proteins | sample AntDrymUQ2722106_2_FD_106649 | JGI IMG/M metagenome (GOLD analysis project Ga0136613, IMG submission 106649) | Polar desert sand microbial communities from Dry Valleys, Antarctica - metaG UQ272 (21.06) | ecosystem: Environmental > Terrestrial > Soil > Desert | place: Antarctica: Dry Valley... | reverse complement strand
CGCATAACCCGAAGCCCCCCACTGCGAGGGACGCACCCTCGGGAATGTCCGAAACCGCCTCCGCGGCGGTGCTCACTACCTTGTCCACGCGCGCCTCCCTTGCCGTCCTGAACGCTGCGCCTCCGCGGCGGGAAGTGCGTCGGCGCTGAACGCTGCGCCGCCGCGGCGGGAAGTGCGTCGGCGCCGTGCGATGCGGACTCTAGCTGCCGGCCGCCCGGATGCCGTCGACGTGCATCCCGATGGTGACGGTGACCCGCTCGGTCTCGGCCCGGTGCTGCAGCTTGTCCGGGTCGGCCCGCCGGCACAGAACGATCGATGCGCCGGCGACCAGCGGTGCGAGCAACCACGGCAGGGGGCCCGCGTCGCGGACCGTCTCGACATCGACCAGCAGCCGGTCCTCCGGCCCGAGCCCCAGCCGGCCGGCCAGCTCCGTGGTGGCGGCGACCACGCTGCGCCCGGTCAGTTCCAGCCGGCCGACGCGCAGCGCTATCGCATCAGGATCGATGGGGGTGTACGGCGCGAAGTGGTCGCCGTATACGAGCACCTCAGCGGCGAAGTCGGTCACGCCGAGCGGCCGGAGCTGCATCGGCGCCCCGAGGGGCCGCAGTGACACCCCGACAAGGTGCTCGAAGATTTCTTCCGCCTCGGGATCGAGGAAATCACCCAGCCGGTCCTCGCTGGTGACGAAGATGTTCGCGGGCGTGGCTTGGGTGACGACGCCACCGACCGACCACGCGCCGAGGAGTACCGCGGCGGTCTGCCAGTGCGGGGGTAGCAGCACGGCGACCCGCTGTCCCGGTGCGACGTCCAGGCCGTCCTGCAGCAGGTTGGCGGTCTTGGCCACCCAGTTCGCCAGCGTGATCGCGGACAGCTCGGTTCGTTCGCCGGTCTCGTCGTCGTAGTAGGTAATGAAAGGCAACGCACCAGCGGCTGCAAGCCGGCGTTCGAGAAGGGCGAAGATCGGCGAAGTCACGTCAGTTGATGCAGGCGGTGTCGGCGGCGGTGCGCGGCTGCTCCTGCGCGCCGCTGGGCGGGTCGGCGGCGGGAGGCGGAGTGGCCTGGCCGATTCCGGCGAAGTCCGCGCCGATCACGAGCTGCACCTGGCCGTCGAGATCGGCCAGCTCCACCAGCTGGGCGCCAGGCACGACGAGCGCGAGCGTCCGCGCCTCGGCGTCCAGGTCTGGTGCGTAACGGATCTCCGTCGACGTGTAGTCGCTGCGGTCGGCGTCGCCGACCGAGCTGACGCCGTACCCCAGCTGCTCCAGCGCGAACTGGGTGTCCGCGCCGAGCCCGCCGACGCCGGAGCCGTTGAACACGTCGACGGTGACCTCGGCCGGGTCGACGGTGGCGGTGTCGGTGGAGGCGGGCGGATCGGGTTCGCCGGACAGTTGGGCGAAGAAGGCGACGACCACGTCGCGTTCTTCCAGCAGTACGACGCTGGAGCCGTCGATGTTGCCGTCCGGGTTCGCGATCGGCACCGTGCTGAACTCCACGTTGCCCGCCGCCAGGTTCTGCAGTTGTTGGGCGAGGTCGAGCAGGTCGAGGTTCGCGTCGACGGTGAGCGACTGCGAGGCGGCCTCGACGAGGTCCCTCTGCTTGAGCGGATTGAGCAGCACGCCGGCGCTGAGCAGGTTGCGGACGACCCCGCCGATGAACGCCTGCTGGCGCACGATCCGGTCGAGGTCCCCGTTCGGAAGGCCGTTGCGCTGCCGGACAAATGCCAGCGCGTCCGCTCCGGAGATGGTCTGCACACCCGCGGGCAGGTCGATGCCGGAGAACGAGTCCCGGGCCGGCGCGCAGAGGTTGACCTCCACGCCTCCGATCACCTGGGTGAGGTCGTAGAAGCCGATCAGGTCGACCTGCACATAGTGGTCGATCTGGACGCCGGACAGCGAACTGATGGTCTGGACCAGCAGCTGCGCCCCGGCGGCGTCGCGGTCAGCCTGGCTGGCGTCGGTGTCCAGGGAGTTGAAGCCGAGGGCGTACGCCGCATTGAGCTTGCTCTCGCCGAAGCCGGGGATCTCGACGTAGGAATCTCGGGGGAAGCTCACCACCGATGCACGGCTGCCATCCGACGGGATGTGTACGACGAGCATCGTGTCGGTGTTCATCGTCCCGGAGTCGCCGGTGCGCAACTTCTCGGCAAGTTCCTGATCGGTGGCACCGGCCCGGCTGTCGCTGCCCACGAGCAGGATGTTCGTGGCGCCGCCGTCGGTGCCCGCTGCGTCGGTGTTCCCCGAGGCGGGCAGCGCGTCGGTCCGGGTGAGGTTCTGCTCGGCGGTCCCCCGCAGGTACCACACCCACCCGGAGCCGACGAGCAGCAGGACGGACAGCGCCGCCGCAAGCGCCCGGAGAACGGCACCGACCCGCCGGGTCGGGCTCGCCGATGCTCCACGGCGAGGATCGAGCCGGTTCGGCAGCGGCCGGGGGTCGCTCATCATTGCCACAGTAGGTGAGTCCACTCGGGAACCGCGGGACCCGCGACCCCCGCAGGGGGGTGATGGCACCTTTTGCTCCCTGACCCCCGATGCGGCCTAGTGCAGTGGAGCAGTAAGTGCCGCCGATGTGCCCAGCGCGGCACCTTTCGCTCCAGCGCAATCGACCGAAGGCCGAGTAGTGGCGCGATAAGTGCCGTCCACAGCGGATTCCGCTGTCCACAACTTCGGCGGGCGGCGGCCAGCGGAGCGTTGCGGGCGGGATTGTCTGCCGATGCGCAGCGACCTCGCTGACGTGCTCGCGGCTCATGGCGGCGTTGCAACGCTCGCCGACCTGACCGCTCGCGTCCCGCTTCGGTCCATCGCCGGGCGGTGGAGCGGGGCGAACTCATGCGGCTGTGCGCGTGCGTGTATGCCGCGAGTGACGCCAACCTCACCGAACTTCGCCCGCTGGCCGCCGCCCGCTCAACCGGTGGAGCGCTGAGTCACCAGAGCTCGCTCGCCGGCTGGGGCCTGCGAGAGGTCCATCCAGGCGAGCCGGCCGCGGATGCGGCGGCCCTGCTCGCCACAGACCCCGAGGGGCGGATCTACCTTTGGGCCGGTGTCGGTGACCAGGCCGGCCTGGTCGTCCGCGGGCCCGATCACAGCTGGGAGGCCCGCCCGTCCGATCTCGCGACGGCGAACACGGGTGTGCCGGTGGCGGCGGTGCGTGCGGACGGCGGCGTCTACCTCTCCGGCGACGACGGGGTCTACCGACTCGCACCCGACGGTACCCAGCAGCGGCTCGTGGCGGTGTCGGGGTCCACCGGCAGCGACGATCCGGGCGCGCCGCCGATCCCCGCCGAGCAGCCGCCGTTACCGGCGCAAACAGTGACCCTGTCCGCGGTGTGGGGCCTCGCGGTCGGCTCGGACGGCACGGTCTTCATCTCGACCCGCAGCGAGATCGTGGCCGTCGATGCCGCCGGCGTGCTGTCACTGGTCACGACGTACCAAGACCTGCAGCGTGAACTCGGCATCGTGAGCGCCCTCGACCCGCCGTTCCTGTGGTCGCGGTTGTCCCTCGACGCCGACGGCTCGCTGCTCGTGTCCGACTCCTACCAACAGCTGGTCGCCGACCTGGAAGGGCCTGCGGTCATCGCCCGCCACGCCACGGTGGTCAGCAACGGACTGAACGCCACCTGGGGTCCGCACGACGACCTGTTGCTCCGACAGCTCGATCCGAACGAGCTCGAGGCCGGCCCGTCCCTACCCGATCAATTGGCGGAGTTCGGGCGCTGAGCCGGTCTGTCGATACGCTGGGCCGATGCGACTGCTTGTCACCGGCGGGGCCGGTTTCATCGGCTCCCACTTCGTCCGGACGGTGCTACAGGAGGGCTACCCGGGCCTGGAGGGCGCCGAGGTCACCGTCCTCGACAAGCTCACGTACGCCGGCAACCTCGCCAACCTCGCGCCGGTCGAGGGCTTGGACCGGTACCGCTTCGTCAAGGGCGACATCGTCTCGGCCGAGGATCTGGACGCGGCCCTGACCGGACGTGACGCGATCATCAACTTCGCCGCGGAGTCCCACGTCGACCGCTCGATCACCGGCGCCAACGAATTCGTGCTCACCAACGTCCTCGGCGCGCAGCAGGTCTTCGAGGCCACGTTGCGGCACGGCATCCCGCGAGTCCTGCACGTCTCCACCGACGAGGTCTACGGCAGCATCCCGATCGGTTCCTGGCGCGAGGACCACATCCTGGAGCCGAACTCGCCGTACTCGGCGGCCAAGGCCGGCGCCGACCTGCTCGCCCGCGCCTACTTCACGACATACGCGCTGAACGTCTCGGTCACCCGGTGCTCCAACAACTACGGGCCGTACCAGTACCCCGAAAAGGTCATCCCGCTGTTCGTGACCAACCTGATCGACGGCAAGAACGTCCCCCTGTACGGCGACGGGATGAACGTGCGCGACTGGCTGCACGTGGACGACCACTGCCGCGGCATCGCACTTACGCTCCTGCACGGCGCGTCGGGGGAGGTCTACAACATCGGCGGCGGCCGGGAGCTGACGAACAAGGAGCTCACCGCGCTGCTGCTGGAAGCCTGCGGCGCCGGCTGGGATCGGGTCGACTACGTCGACGACCGGCTCGGCCACGACCGCCGCTATGCCCTCGACCACAGCAAGCTCGCTGCGCTCGGATACGAGCCGCAGCGGGTTTTTGAGGACGGCCTGGTTGAGACCGTGCAGTGGTACCGCGACAACCGGGCTTGGTGGCAACCACTGAAGTCGCCGGGGGAACCGCTCAAAGCATGAGGTGGCTCGTCACCGGCACGAACGGCCAGCTCGGCAGCGACCTCGTGCGCCAGCTGGCGGGACAGGACGTGCTGGCGCTCACCCGCTCGGATCTCGACCTGCGCGAGGAGAGCGCTGTCCGCGGCGTGGTCGGCCGGTGGTTGTCTTCCGGTTCGGACGTCGCCGTCGTCGTCAACGCCGCGGCGTACACCGCTGTCGATGCGGCAGAGACCGACGAGGCGGCGGCCGCCGTCGTGAACGCAGCGGCGCCGGGCTGGCTCGCCGAGACGACCAGCGGTCGAGCCCGGCTCATCCACCTCTCCACCGACTACGTGTTCCCCGGCGATGCGACGACGCCGTACGAGACCGATGATCCGACCGGGCCGTTGACGGCGTACGGGCGGACGAAGCTCACGGGGGAGCGTGCGGTCCTCGCAGCCGATCCCGGTGCGTACGTCGTCAGGACGGCCTGGGTGTTCGCCGCCCACGGGACGAACTTCGTCCGAACGATGCTCCGGCTGGAGCGTGAGCAGGACACCGTGCGGGTCGTCGACGACCAGTGGGGTTCACCCACCTGGACCTGGCACCTGGCCGCGGGTCTGCTGGAGCTGGCCGGATCAGGTGCGCCGGCTGGGCTCTACCACTGTGTCGGCGAGGGCAGCACCACGTGGCGTGGACTTGCCGCGGCCGTCTTCGAGGCTGCGGGCTCCGATCCCGGCCGGGTGCTGCCCGTGGGCACTGCCGAGTTTCCCCGTCCGGCTCCCCGCCCGGCCTACTCGGTGCTCTCGAACGGAGCGTGGCGGGCAGCTGGGTTGACTCCGTTGCCGCCGTGGCGCGATGGTGTCTGCGGGGCCGTGTCCGCGCTCGGCCGCGACCGCTGACCCTCCGAGGCTGGGCAAACACTTCACGTTACGTCATAGTGTGCTTGCGTCTCAGCAGACACACCGGTCCCAGGAGTAACTTCTTTCTGGATGCAACCGGCGGGTCGCTTCAGGCGTGTAGTCGATACCTGGCTGTCAGACGTGGGGAGGCGTGCGATGCGAGTCATCGTCGGAGCGGCACGGTTCGGGCTGGTGCTTGCGGTCATGACCGCCGGGCTGGTGCTGCCGCAGCCACCTGAGGCGGCCGCATATCCGTCGTCCACTGTGCAGCTCAACGGTCATGGCTACGGCCACGGGCGCGGGATGGGGCAGTGGGGCGCCTACGGCTACGCCACCATCTACGACTGGGGGCACGGGAAGATCCTCGAGCACTTCTACCGCAACACCTACCTCGGCAGTCAGCCCAACAGCCCGCTCACGGTACGGCTGCTCTACCGGGACGGCCTGTCCCTGGTCGTCACATCGGGCCGCGACTTCAAGGTCGACGACGTCCTGGTGGCGGGTGGCTCGGCTGCGCGGATCGAGTTGCGCTCGGACGGCCAGTTCACGATCACCCCGAAGTACGGCTGCTCCGGCAGCGACGCCACCCCGCGGGTGCGCAAGACTTCCAAGGTCGTGTCCACCGTGGCCAGCCCCGGCAACGACCAGGCTGCGATGCTGGCGATCTGTACGTCGAGCGGCACGAGCCAGTACCGCGGCACGCTGTCGCTGGCCTCCTTCGAGGGCAGTCCCCGCACCGTCAACACCGTGCTGATGGAGGACTACCTGCGCTCCGTCGTACCGAAGGAGTCCCCGGCCAGCTGGGCGGATTCCGGCGGCGCGGCGGCGTTACGGGCTCAGGCGGTGGCGGCGCGGTCCTACGCGTATTCGGAGAATCGCTACGGCTACGCCAAGACCTGCGACACGACGTCCTGCCAGGTGTACTCAGGCGCCGGGCGCAACCGGGTCAGCCAGGAGGACTCCCGCACCGACACCGCGATCCGCGACACCTCGGACGACGTCCTCCGATTCGACAGCGGCGGCGCGATCGCCCGCGCGGAGTTCAGTTCCTCCACCGGCGGCTACACCGCTGGGGGCACGTTTCCGGCGTATCCGGACGACGGGGACGTCGCCTCGCCGTACCACAACTGGTCCACGAGCATCTCGGTTTCCTCGATCGAATCGGCGTACGGCGTCGGCACGCTGCAATCCGTGCAGGTGCTGTCCCGCAACGGTCTCGGTGCCGACGGCGGTCGGGTGCTCACGATGCGGATCGTCGGCTCGTCGCGCAGTGTGGATCTCAGTGGTGACGAGTTTCGGCTGGACTGGGGGCTGCGCTCGGACTGGTTCACGGTCGTCTCGCCGACGTTCAGCGGGCCTGGGTGGTACCTGCGCAACACCAACTCCGCGGGCGGGTCGGACACGTCGTTCCCGTTCGGCTCGCCCGGAGACAAGACGCTGACGTGTGACTGGAACGGCGACGGCATCGACACCATCGGTGTGTTCCGCGGCGGGACCTGGTACCTGCGCAACAGCAACTCCGCTGGAGCGACCGACCTGGTGTTCCATTTCGGCCGGTCCACCGACGTTCCGGTGTGCGGTGACTTCGACAACGACGGCGACGACACCATCGGCGTCTTCCGCGACGGCAGTCTCTACCTGCGCCTCAGCAACAGCGCCGGCACCGCGGACATCACGTCGTCCTATGGCCAGCGCGGGGATCTGCCGGTCATGGGCGACTGGAACGCCGACGGCTACGACACGATCGGCTTGCTCCGCGGCTCGACGTGGTACCTCAGCGACAGCAACCGGACGCCTGTCACGATCCACCGGTTCGTGTACGGGCGGGCGGGTGATCAGCCGCTCGCCGGCGACTGGAACGAGGACGGTACGTCGGGGATCGGCGTACGGCGGTCGAGCACGTTCTACCTCAAGTACTCGGTGGGCGCCGGCGCCACCAACCTGAGCATCGTGCACGGCCGGCCGACCGACCGTGGGCTGGCGGGGGACTGGGACGGCAACGGGACGGACACGATCGGGGTGGCCCGCGGCTTCTGACCGGCCGCGAATGTCTTTGCAGCCGGCCAAGGTGGCTGCTCGGCTAGGCTGGGCCTCGTTCTGGCGGCCCCGACGAAGGCGAATCCAGCAGTGACCTCGACGGACGAGCAGGCTCGATCCGCGGCCGGTGGGCTGCTCCAGCGTGCCGACGTGGAGCGCCGGGGGCACCTCACCCTGTCCGCCGGCGCTTGGACGTCGACCGGCCCGAATGCGCTTGACGTCACCGTCGTGCTGCCCTGCTACAACGAGCAGGACCATGTGCTGCTCGAGTTGGAGCGGATCACCCGGGCCATGAACGCCAGCGGGTTCAGCTACGAACTGCTCGTCATCGACGACAAGTCGACCGACGGAACGCTGGACATCCTCAAGCAGGCGCTGCCGTCGTACCCGCAGATGCGGCTGATGCCCTTCCGCGTCAACGGCGGGTCCGGTACCGCACGGCGGATTGGTACGGCGGAGGCCTACGGGCGGGTCGTCGTCTGGACCGACGCCGACATGACGTATCCGAACGAGCGGATCCCGGAGTTCGTCCAGTACCTCATCGACAACCCCGACGTGGACCAGGTCGTGGGGGCCCGGACGAGCGAGCAGGGCACCCACAAGATCCTGCGAGTCCCGGCCAAGTGGCTGATCCGCAAGACCGCCGAGCGGCTGTCGTCGGCGAAGATTCCCGACCTGAACTCGGGGCTGCGGGCGTTCCGCCGCGAGGTGGCACTGCCCTACCTGCGGCTGCTGCCGCCCGGCTTCTCCTGCGTCACCACGATCACGATGTCGTTCCTGTCGAATCAGCACCCGGTGGAGTACCTGCCGATCGACTACGCCAAGCGGTCCGGTACGTCGAAGTTCCACTTCGTGCACGACGCCTACCGCTACATCCTCCAGGTGCTGCGGATGGTGATGTACTTCAACCCGATCAAGGTGCTGATGCCACTCGGCCTGGCCGCGCTCACCGTCGGGTTCGTCAAGGGCACCGTCGACGTGTTCCGCTACGCGTTCCGGATCACCACGAACTCGATGCTGCTGTTCGTGACAGGCCTGACCATCATCGCGCTGGCGTTGCTGGCGGACCTGATAGTCCGCTCCCGCAACGATTAGCCGCCGTGGGGAAGCCTGGCGCGGGCGACCAGTCCGGTGCCGCGGGTGGGGAACCGACGTTGCACCGCTCGGAACGGCGCGGTCACCCCCTGCGTCAGCGCCGCCATCCAGTCCTTGGGTTGCAGCAGCCGGCCGCTGCCGGCGGTGCGTTCCGCCATCACCTCGGGCGCCTCGGTGACGGTGTCCGAGAAGTGTCCGGCAAGTTGTCCGGAGGACTCCTCGCCAGAGCGCATCCGCAGGTAGGTGTTCCTGGCGCCCTCGAGGGCATAGCCGAGCGGGAATCCGTAGACGACCGCCTCGACGTCGCGCAGACCGCAGCGCTGGAGCAGCGCCGTGATCTGCTCGGGGGAGTAGCGCCGGTAGTGCCCGGCGTGCACGTCCCACCGGCCGAAGCGTTCCTGGAACGCCGGCGTGCTCACCAGCAGATGACCTCCGGGCTCGACGTACCGCAGCCAGTCCCGCACCGCCTCCTCGTCCTCGGCCAAATGCTCCAGCACCTCAAAGGCGCAGACCACATCGAATCGGCGACCCGGCTCAACGACGTCGTCGCTGCGACCGTGCCGAACCTCGCCGCGGCCGAACTCGGCCAGCCGGCGGAGGGCGGCGGCGTACGACGCCCCGTCCGGCTCTACTCCGAGGTATTCGTGGTCGACCGCCAGCCGGGCACCGAACCCGCCCGCACCGCAGCCGATCTCCAGCACAGAACCCGCTTCGGACGGCAACAGGCGCGACACCACGTCGTAGCGCAGCCAGGCGTTGAGAGCGAGCGGGGGAGCGGGCACGGGAGCCGACCTCCTGGGGTCAACGGCTAAAGGTGGTCAGCCGAGCCAGCAGCGGCTCGACCACGACCGGCGGGCTGAACCGCCGGTCGGCCACGCTAGCAGCGGCCAGCCGCAACTCGGCGAGCCGAACGCGATCGCGATGCAGCGTCCGCAGCGCACCGGCCAGCGCCGCGGCGTCTCCGGCGGGGACGAAGTAGGCGGCCTCGCCGAGTGCCCGTCGCTGCGGCGGCGTGTCCGAGGTGACGAGCGCGCAGCCGGCGGCCGCTCCCTGGAAGACCTTGTTGGGGACGACGCGCCGGCCCTTGTCGCCGGTGCCGAAGATGCCCAGGCAGACGTGGTGCGCCGCGACCAGAGGAGGCAGCTCGTCGGAGTCCACCCACGGCAACCAGCGCACCGCTGCGCTCCCGACGGCCGCCGCCCGGGTGGCGGCCAGATCCTGGCCGGCACCGATCATCGTGATCCGGACGCCAGGCTCGTCGAGCAGCATCCCGGCCGCTTCGCCGATCGTCACCGCCCCCTGCAGCGGCGTGAACAGCCCGAAGAACACCACGTCGAGGATGTCGCCATCGGATACCGCAACGGCCCGCGCACGGAGCCAAGCCGTGGGAGCGCCGACCGGCACCACGCACCCCCTGGCCCGGTGCCGAGGCGGCATCATGGCCGCGTGCTCGTCGGTGTCAAGCACGACGACGTCGCTGGCCGCGACGGCGAGCCGGTCCAGCCCCGACAGCAGCAGCTGCTTCAGACCACCCACGCCGCGGTCCTTTGCGGTATCCGCAGCAAAGATCAACATGTCGTGGACGATCGTGGCCCGGCTGAAGAGCAGCCGCGCCAGCAGTACGTCGAAGTGCCCGAGGTAGCCCACCAGCACGACATCGGGCGGTTGCGTCCGAACAGCCCGGCGGCCGTGCCGGGCCAGCCAATGCCATGACCGAAGCAGCCGGAGGAGCAACCCGGGCAGCCGCCACGGTTGCTGCAACAGCCGAACCCGCTCGGCCGTGGACAGCCCGAGCGAACGGCGTACTTCGACCACCTCGACACCGTGGGCGCGCAGTCCTTCGATGAGGATGCCGGCCCGCGGGTGTGTCCGGGTGTCGTAGGTCCCCCAGGCCAGCACCCGCACCCGCCGGAGTCTACGGTCGCGCCGCCGTACCGACGGGTCTGCGTTGACTACCCTTCGATCGTGACGCTTCCCGCGGCCAGGCCCCCGAATCGGTTGCGCCGGGTGCTGACCGTTGCGTTCGTCACGGTCGGGCTGGCGGCCGCGGTCACAGTGATCTGGCTGCGCCGGGACGAGGTCGTGGAGGCGATGTCACGGCTGTCCGTCCTGGCTGTGGTCGGTTCATTCATCGCCGGTACGGCGGCCAGCATCGCGACGATGCTCGCGTGGCGGGCGCTGCTCGCAGACTTCGGTGCACCACTGCCGGTGGGCGTCGCCGGGCGGGTGTTCTTCCTCGGCCAGCTCGGGAAGTACCTGCCGGGCTCGGTATGGCCGGTGGTGGCGCAGATGGAACTCGGCCGGGAGTACGGCGTACGCCGGGTGAGTTCCGCGGCGGCCGCGACCCTGATGCTCGTGGTGGCTGCCGTGTCCGGAATCGGGGTTGCCGTCGCGATCCTGCCGCTGGCCTCCGACGGGCTGCTCGCGGAGTACCGCTGGGTTGCTCTCGGTGCGATCCCGCTGCTCGCGCTGCTGCATCCCCAGGTCCAGCAGTGGCTGGCCGCTCTTGCCGCCAGGTTGAGCCGCCGCCCGCTGGACCTCCCACGCACGACCCTTCGCGGTGTGGCCGTCGCCGCTGGGTGGATGCTTGGCGGCTGGGCACTGTTCGGACTGCATTTGCACCTGCTCGTCGCATCCACCTGCTCGTGCCCTGAGGCCAGTCTGTTGCTAAACACCGGCATCTTCGCGCTGGCCTGGGTCAGCGGCTTCCTGTTCGTCATCGCGCCGGCCGGCGCGGGAGTGCGGGAAGGCGTTCTCGTCCTCGGTCTGGCGGCCGTCCTGGACCCTGCTGCCGCGTTGCTGGTCGCGCTCGTTTCGCGGGTCCTGCTGACGATCACGGACCTGATGCTGGCCGGAGCCGGGGTGCTCGGCGCCCGCGGGCACGCCAAGACCGATCTCAGCCGGAAACCGTGATGGGTGAGCCGCTCGGTGTAGTCGTACTCCGGCTCGTTCCCGCCGGGGGTGGAGGGAACCTTGCACCGGGACGCCGAATGAGCGGTCACCGTGTAGATACCCGGCTGCGAGTAGGCGTGCGCCACCCGGCCAGTGACCAACGTTCCCGAACGAGGGGTGAGCGAAGTCGCCGGGCTCCCGTCGCCGAGGTCCAAACCCAGGATCGGATCGCATTGGTCCGCACCGACGGGTCCGTAGACCTCACCGTCGATGGTGAACATGATCGGAAGGGACACGTCGGCACTCGTTGCCGACGAGCACAGGGCGACTACGTTCCCCACGCAGCCTCCGCCCTGCTGCGCAGAGCCCCCGTCCGCCCGCCGAGCCGCGTCCGCCTGAGCCGGGGTCGTCTACGAGTAGCGCCGAAGAGATCGTCAGGACTCCTGAGTTGGCGGCCGAGGGAGATCCTCCCGTGAGCCGTAGGGCGGGGACAAGGACGTGTTCCCACCTGCCGGGTATGACGTTGCCCGGCATGTGGTCGTGCGAACCCAAGCCGCCCGTGCGCACCAGACCGAGCGCCGACGATGAGCCCTTGGTCGTCAGAGTGCATGCCTCGTTACGGGCCTAGCCCGACACAAGACCGGGTCCGTAGCGAAGCCGCCGGAGCACCTCGGCGGGCGGCGCCAACGCAACATCCCCTAGTGAGCTCACCAGGCTGAAGGGTGCCCACGCATGAACGACGGTTCCGGTCTCATCCACCGTCGCTCCTGCGGCTAGACCAATGATGGGTGTGTGCCGTCCACGAGGACGTCAAGCCGGACCGAGACTCCGGGGCCCGTGCAGTCGACAGGCCGCCCATCGACCACGACGTGCAGACCTACCTGAGCGAAGAAGTCGACGATCGACGCACCGGTGACGGTCTTGCCGGGCGGACAGGGCTGCGGCCTCCAGCCCCCGGACGCGGCTGCTGTTTCGGCGCGCTCACGCCAGGCCTTCTGGGTCCACGCCCACGTGTCGCTTTCGACCAAGAAAACGTCGCTGCTGAAGTAGTCCTCGTGTGCGTAGAACCAGCCGTGGAGCAGACGTGGGCGGTGCGTACGAGCAAGCGACGCAGCCGGCGAGGATGGCGACGAGCGCGAGCGAGGCGACTCGTCCGCTCCGCTTCGACATGCGGCCTCCCCAGCAAAGGCTCGGCTACCCTGCTGGCAATGTCCAGCGCCGAACGGGTGAAGCGCCGACGGATCGGCCCGGACACCGGCCCAGTCCTCGCCGGCATTCTCGTTTTCATCGCGATCACGCTGGGACCGTCGCTCGTCGGCCTGCGGACATTTGTGGGCCTCGACCTGCTCCAGACGGCGCTGCCGTACGCCCGGGTCGCCCCGCTGGACGAGTCGGTCACGAACATCTTCGTCCGGGACACCGTCGACAGCCTGCTGCCGGCGTACAGCGACTTCCACAGCCGTCTCCTCGACGGCGACTTCGCCGCCTGGCTGCCGTGGAGTGCGGGCGGCGCACCGTCGGCAGCGCTGCCCTCGTACGCCCTGCTCAGCCCGCTGTCGCTCCCGTACTACCTCCTGCCGACCTGGCTCGCGCCGGCGTTTGTCCAGCTGCTGCAGATCGCTCTCAGCATCGGCGGCACGTTCCTCTTCCTGCGTCGGCTGTCCGCGGGCCGAGCCGCCGCGCTGCTCGGGGGCCTCGTCTTCGCGACGAGCGGCTACATGGTGGCGTGGGTCAACTGGCCGCAGACCCGAGTCGGCGCGTTCATCCCCATCCTGTTCTGGGCGTTGGAGCGCTTCGCCCAGCTGCGCACGATCCGCTCGGCGGTACCCATAGCGTTGGCCGTCGCCGGGCTGTTGCTCGGCGGCTTCCCGGCCGTCGCCGGCCTCACCCTGTACGCCGGAGGCGCGTACCTGCTGGTGCGGCTGCTCGCCGACCGCTCCCAGCGAGGACTGGGTCGCAGCGTGCGCGACGCCGTGGTCGCCGGCGCGGCCGTCACCCTAGGGGTCGGCCTGACGGCCTTCCAGCTGCTGCCCTTCGTGTCCTACCTGGGGACGCTGGACCTGTCCTACCGCGGCGAGCAGTTCTTCAACACGACGCCGCTGAAGTACGCGACGACGGCGGTGTTCCCGCAGGCCTTTTTCGCCAATGTCTTCGGACCGAGTTCGCCGTTCAGCCGCGAGGTCAACCCGATCGAGATCAGCATGCACATCGGCTCGGTGGCGCTGGTCCTGATCGCCGTGGCGATGCTGCGTGGCGGCGCCGTACGCCGGCCGCGTGGCGCGCTGAGCTTCCTCGTCGTCGCCTCCGCCGTCTTCCTCTGGCTGATCTTCGTCCAGGGACCGCCGGCGCGGCTGCTGGCCAGTCTGCCGGTGTTCGACGGCAACCCGATCGGCCGGATCAGGTCGGTGCTCGGCTTCACCGCGGCGGCCGCCGCCGGCGTCGGCTTCGACGTACTGGCCAAGGGCGCCAAGGCAGCCGGCCGGCAAGCCCGCGCCGAGTGGGTGCTGCTGCCGGCTGGGCTCCTCGGTCTGCTCGTCGTCGGGGTCATGGTGGACCGGGCGCAGACCCCGCTGCTCGGGACGCAGGTGCGCCAGGACGTCCTCATCGCCTGCACCGCGGCCGTGGTCGCGGTCGGACTCGTGCTCGCATCCGCCCGCTGGGCCGGCGCGCGGCGCGGCGTCACGCTGGTGATTCCGCTGCTGGTCGCCATCCAGGGCGTCGTCGCCGTACAGAACTTCTGGCCGACGGCGACGCGGGACCAGTACTACCCGGAGACCGCCGCGCACCGCTTCCTGCAGCAGGAGGTCGGCGCGGACCGGGTGGCGCTCAGCGGCGACCTTATGTTCCCTAGCAGCACCGCGCTCTACGGCATCCGGACGGTCGGCGGGCACAGCTTCTACGCCCGCACCTGGGCCGAACTGCTCATTCAGATGCAGCCCGGCGCGTTCGTCGCGCCCACGATCGCCACCCTCAACCCGGTCGACCCCACCCTGGCTTTGGAGCCTGGCCTGGACCGGCTCTCGGCCCGCTACTACGTCTCGGCGGACGTCTTCCCGATTCCGGGCACGCTGGTCCCGACCGGCCCCCAAGCCGGCACCACTGATCTCGCCGTCGGTCAGACGTACGACGTCACGATCCCGCCGCAGGGGCTGCGCGGCATCGGCGTGCCGGTGGTGAGCGCCTCCGATGACCTAGGGCCGGGCAGCACCATGCAGGTGACCATCCGCGATGCCGACGGCGACCTGATCGCCGAGGGCGGCAGACCGGTGACCGGGGCGCCGACTCCCGCCGAGTTCTTCCTCCCGCTGCCGGCCGAGGACTCCACCGGCCGGCCCGGCCCCTGGACGGCGTCGATCACGTTTGGGGGCCGGGCCGATGTCGAGGTGCAGACCGTCGCCGACGGCCAACCCCGGCTGTTCGTCGTCCGGCCGGTCGACGACGGGCTGCGCCTCGTCGAGGTCGCGGACGGCATCACGGTCTATGAGCGGTCCGGGGCGCTGCCGCGGATCCGCTGGGCCGTCAATACCCAGCTGGTGAGCGATCGCGAGTCGCGGCTGCTCGTCGTCGCGCACGGGACGTACCCGGGGGACACCGTCGTGCTGTCGGAGGCCGGTCCGGCGGCCGACGGACTTCCGGCGGAGGTGCGGGTCCTGGAGGACTCCGGAGACACCGTCCGGGTCCGCGTCGAGGCATCGGGCGCCGGCTACCTGGTAGTCGGCGACGCGATCCAGACCGACTGGTCGGCCACCGTCGACGGCGTACCGGCGGACATCGTGGATGCCGACCACGCGCTCGGCGCGGTGTACATCGAGGCGGGAGCGCACGACGTCGAGTTCCGCTACACACCGTCCGGACGGTCAACCGGTACGGCGATCAGCCTCGTCAGCGCACTGCTGCTCGTGCTGGCCGCCGTGCCAACCCTGTGGTGGCGGCGAACCCGCCGGAGCCGGCCAACGACTGCCAACTGATGACTACTGTTCGGTCATGCGGCGAACCGTCATCGCGGTGTGTGCCGCGATGGTGCTCAGCGCCTGCTCGGCCAGCGTTCCCGGCCGCGGCGAGCCGGCGCCCGGGCAAACCAGGGCGGGTCCGACCCGCCCCACGACCGCGAGCCCGACGCCCGCTCCACCGATCGGGGCAGGCACGGTCGTCGAGTCGCACCGGATCGCCGGAGCCGCCCTGTTGATCGGAGCCGTGCTGCCGGAGCTGACCGACAACTGCAGCCCGTCAGGTCCGGTCGTGGACCCCGCCGAAACGGAGGGGCTGGACCTGGGCCTGTTTCCGCCGGAGACCGCCGCACCGATTCTCCGCACGTACGGCTTCGTCGCCGGCTGGGTGTACTGCCGCTCCGCCGCCGATGTCCGGGCGACGACGGTCTTCCTCGCCGAGCTGTCCGACGCAGGCTCCGCCGCCGTGGCCTCCGACGAGATCGCCGCGGTCCTGGCCGTCGACGGCTACGAGCCCGCGGAGCTGGCCGACCGGCCCGAAGCCCTTGCGCTGATCCGCGAGGACACCGCGGGTGTGGACGGCCAGGACGTCAGCGTCTTGCAGGCGCTGCTGCCGGTGGATCGGATGCTGGTCTACCTCTTCCATGCCGACCTGGATACCGAGCAGGCCACCACCAACGCGACGACCGTGCTGACCGAGCAGGCGGACCTGCTCGCGGACTTCGAGCCGACGCCGCAGGACGGGATCGCCGCACTGAACCCCGACCCGTTCGATCTGGAGGGCCGCGCCGCTGACCCGCCGGGCACGCTCACCAACTTCTCCGGCAGCTACGACCTGGACAGCTACCTGCGGGTCGCGATCGCCCCGGAGCGGGAGCGTGAGGTGCTGCTCGACAACGGTTACGTCGGGACATACGTCAAGCAGACCGGCCTCGAGGACGGCAAGAGCTACCAGATCGTCGTCTACGAGATGGGCTCGATGGGCCAGGCGGACATCACGTTCAACGAGTTCCGCAAGATCGAGGCCGAGGAGTTCAGCGGGGTGCGATTCACCGTCCCGGAGGACCTGACGATCCCCTGCTTCTACTTTCAGGTCGAGGACTCCGGCATCTACTACCAGCGGTGTTACACCCGCGAGGGCAAGTACCTCGGGTCCATCGACGTCTTCGGTGTCATGAACCCGTTCGACATCGCGCAGATCCGGATGCTCAACACCGCTCAGATCCAGGCTATGCGTACCGGCTGATCCGGCTCGGCGCGCGTGCAGGCCAGCGCGGTTGCCGACTCGTCGGCCAGCGGTGCCAGCCGAACCCGGTAGATCGCCGAGCCGGCACCGGCATAGACCAGTTCCAGCGAGTCGACCATCCGCAGGTCCTCCAGCCCGGGAATCCGGCTGAAGTCGTCGCGCAGGTATCCCTCGCCGGTGAACACGTAGTCGATGTCGTACTTCTGCACGAGTTCGCGGACCGCCGGACTGGAGTCCACGCAGTGGAAGGAGGACAGCAACAGTTGCTGGTCGCGGCCGATCGACCCGAACGTCGCGGGGTCGATGACGTGCCCGAAGATCGGCCGCACCCCTTCCAGTGCGTACATCCAGGCCGAGCCGTCGCCCGGGTCGTTCATCACTCGCCCGGTGGAACCGGCCATCTCCGCCAGTGCCCGCATCGCGCTCTGCTCGGAGGAGGTCACCGTCGGCCCGCCCTGGTAGTTCGCGCTGACCCGCTGCTCGTTGTCCGGAACGTAGAACGAGTTGCTGATCACGCCGAAGCCGGCGAGGACGGCCACCATGGCCCCACCGAGCGCGGTGCGAGGGGTCATGGCTCGGTCGCCGAGCAATCGCCGTACGGCGCCGGCGAGCGACTCGCCGACGACCACGGCACCGTGCGCGGCGACCATGGCCAGGCCGAGGCTCACCAGGGCGAGGAAGCGCCACCGGTCGTTCCACCATGGCTGCGTCAATGCCTCGCTGAGCGGCGAATCCGTGGAGGAGACGGCCACGAAGAGGCAACCGAATACGCCGGCCCCCGCCAGCCACCACCACAGCTGCCGGATGCCTCCGACGTGCGCCACGCCGACGGCGAGTAGCGCAACCAGCCACAGCTGCGGCCCGCCACCGCCGTGCTCGAGCAGCAGGAGATGGCCGAGCGCCTGCCCGGCGGTTTCGAACGCCGGCCAGTCGACGACCGCCCCCGCCTCGCCGACGGCGACCGCCCCCAGCACGAACGGCAGACCCACGATGGCGCTGACGACGCCGACCTTGAGCAGGGTCAGCGCCTCCGCGGTCCTGGCGACCGGCCGCCCAGCGCGCCAGCGGTGGACCAGCAGCGGAATGGTGAAGATCGCCGCGGTCAGCGCAGTGCTGGGATGCACGGCCAGCAGACCAGCCGCGCCAATGGCCGTCAGGGCGACGATCGGTGTAGTACGCCTGGCCAGCGCCTCGCCGAGCAGCGCCATGAACGCCGGAACCAGGGCGACTCCGGTGGCGTAGGGAAGCAGTGGGCCGCGGGAGAGCAGGTCGTACGGGAAGCCGTTGAACGACACGAGGACCAGGGGAACGCTGGCGGCCAGCGCAACCCGGCCGCGGAACGCGCGGACCAGCACGGCCAGCCCGAGTCCGGCGATGCCCGGCAAGAGCAGCATCTGAGCATTGAGCAGGGACTGGATCGGCGAGCCACCACCCAGCTGACCCACGATCGACGTCAACACGTGCTGGGCGTTGGGATAGAAGAAGGCGTCGTCTTCGTAGTTGTTGATCGCGCTCAGCGCGCCCGGAGCCGCGTTGCCGGTGTCGGAGATGAAGCGGATGGCGTTGGCGTGGAAGCCCGCGTCCCAACCCTGATGTACGGCGTCCAGCCCGCCGATGCCGCGCATGATGGCCACTGCGCCGAGAACGGCTCCGGCGAGCACACCGGCCGCGACGATCCGGTCGGCGCATCGGTCCGCCGCGGGCTTCGGCGGTGTGCGGCCGCCTGCGGCGGAACCGGCGGGCCCACGCCGAAGCCACGAACGCATGGCCCAGCACGCTCCGGCCAGCGCACCCGTCGCAGCCAGCATCGTCCACGGCCGCCATGCGATGCCCAGAAAGGACGTGATCGGACCGGCCGTCGCGGCGATGCCGTAGCTGACCAGCGGAGCTGCGCCGAGGCTCGTCCAGCCAGCCAACCCGGCGGCCCGGGCGACGAGCAGCCCGGGCAGCATGAGGACAGCGACGCTGAGCAGGATCAGCACCATGTCAGGCGGTTGCCGTGCCGCAGCGCTTGGCCTTGTCCGGAAGCAGCTCGTCGGTGAGGGCGACCCGGTAGATCGCCGTCCCCTGACCGACGTAGGCCAGGTCCAGCGACTGGACCTGGCTCAGGAGCAGCAGGCCGGGAACACGGGTGAAGGTGCTGCGGACGTAGCCGGTCCCGACGTAGGCGTACGTGATGTCGTACTTCTCGATGACCTCTCGGACGTCAGGATTGGAGTCCATGCACCGGAACGACGACAGCAGCAGAGTCTGGTCCGGCCCGATGTCGGAGTAGGCCCTCGGCGCGATGACGTGCCCGAACACCGGCACGACATCCTCCAGCGCGTACATCCACGGCGAGCCGTCACCGGGATCGTTCATCACCCTCTCGCCGGGGCCGACCAGCGAGGCCAGCTCGGCCATCGCGTCTTCCTCGCCGGGCGTCACCGTAGGCCCTGCCCCGTACAGCATGCTCATCCGTTCGGCGTTGGCCGAGACGTAGAAGCCGCCACTGGCGGCCCCGAACAGGGCAAGAACGACAACCATGGCAGCACCGACGAAGACTCGTGGGCTGAGCGCGCGGCCGCGCGGAATACGGTGGCCCAGCCGGACCACCGCATCGGCGAGGACCACGGCGCCGTTACCGGCGACAACTGCTAGCCCGAGCACCACCAGGGCGACGAACCGCCACCGATCATTCCACCAGGGTCCGGTGATGGTCTCGGCCCACAGCTCGTCGTACGCCGACGCCGCGACGAACCCACCGACGAAGACGGCGGTCCCCGCGAGCCACCACCACAGCCCTCGGATCCGTGACAACGTGAAGACACCGACAAGCAGCAAGGCGACCAGCCAGAACTGCGGACCGACCCGGCCATGGTTGAGCAGGAAGAGGTCACCCACGGCCTGCCCGGGCGACTGGTTGGCCTTCCAGTCCTGGATGTCGGCGGTACCGCCTACGGACACCGCACCGAGCGCGAATCGCAGGCCGACCACCGCGGCGATGGCAGCGACGACCAGCAGCGTCGCTGCCTCCTTGGCCACCGCTGCCGGCCGGCTGAGCCATCGGATGACCATCAGCGGGATTGCGAAGATCGCACCGCTCAGCGCCGCGCTGGGGTGCAAACCGAGCAAACCGACGGCGGCAACCGCCGACACGACCATGGCACCGGGCCGACGGCTGGTCACGGTCTCGGTGAGCAGCACCATGAACCCGGGTATCAGCGCTACGCCGGTGGCGTAGGGGAGGAGCGGCCCCCGCCACAGCAGGTCGTAGGGAAAGCCGCTGAACGACACCAGTAACAGCGGCACGACGGCGGCCAGGGCCACCCGCCCGCCATGGGCGCGAATGAGTGCTGCCAGGCCCAGCCCAGCGATCCCCGGCAGGAAGACCGTCTGGGCATTGAGGAGGACAGGTATCTCGACGCTGGCCAGTTGACCCACAATGGCGGCGAGGGCGTGATAAGCGTTCGGATAGAAGAAGTCCGGGTTCTCCGAGTCGTTGAGGAGGCTCAGGGCGCCGGGGTCGGCATTGCCGCTGGCGATGATGAACCGGACGGTGTTGGCGTGGAACGCCGCATCCCAGTCCTGGTTGATTGCGCCCAGGGTGCCGATGGCGGCGAGCACCACCACCGCGCCCACGACCGCGGCCACCGCCACGCCGGCAGCGACGACGAGCGTCCCGCTGCGATCAGCGGCGGTCTCGGTGACCGGCTCGCCGCGGGCGGCAGCTGCCCGGCGCCGCCACAGAGTGCGCAGGACGAAGCACAGGCCGGCGAGCACAGCGGTCGCCACAAGTGCCGACACCGGCGTCCAGGTCAGGCCCAGTGCGGCTGTCAGGGGTCCGGCGGCCGCCGTGATCCCGTAGCTGATCAGTACTGCGGCAGCAAACGCCGTCCACCGGCTCAGTCCGGCCGCGAGGGCGACCAGGAGGCCCGGAAGGAACAGCACGACGGCGTACAGAAGGAGCAGCAACCCATCGGACAGGGACAGCGAGGGCACAGTCCTCCTCAGGAGTGGCGCGCGTAGAGATCAGTCTAGGCGCGCCGCGACGGCGAGCCGGTAAGCTGGCACGTCGTGGCTTCCTTCCCCTACAACCTCGTCATCTCGGGGTCCGGCTTCTTCGGCTTGACCGTTGCGGAACGGGTCGCGAGCGAGCTGGACAAGCGAGTTCTCGTGCTCGATCGCCGCGAGCACATCGGGGGCAACGCGTACTCCGAGATCGAGCCGGAGACCGGCATCGAGATCCACCGGTACGGCGCTCACCTGTTCCACACGTCCAACGAACGGGTTTGGCGCTACGCCAACCGGTTCACGGAGTTCACCGGGTACCAGCACCGCGTGTTCACCGTCTACCAGGGCGTCGTCTATCCCATGCCGATCAACCTGGGGACCATCGGCTCCTACTTCCACCGGCACTTCAGCCCCGACGAGGCGCGTGCGCTCGTCGCCGAGCAGGCCGGGGAGATCCAGGTCGACCGGGCGCGGAACCTCGAGGAAAAGGCGATCTCGCTGATCGGCCGGCCGCTCTATGAGGCGTTCATCCGCGGCTACACCAAGAAGCAGTGGCAGACCGACCCGACGGAACTCCCCGCGGCGGTGATCGCCCGGCTGCCGGTCCGCTACACCTATGACAACCGGTACTTCAGCGACACCTTCGAGGGCCTGCCGGTCGACGGATACACCGCGTGGCTCCGCCGGATGAGCGACCACCCGAACATCGACGTACGCCTCGGTGTGGACTACTTCGACGTGCGAGCCGATCTGCCTGACCGCGTGCCCACCGTCTTCACCGGCGCGTTGGACCGGTACTTCGATTACTGCGAGGGTGAACTCGGCTGGCGGACCCTGGACTTCGAGCACGAGGTGCTGCCGGTCGGGGACTTCCAGGGCACGCCGGTAATGAACTACGCCGACGAGAGCATCCCGTTTACCCGCATCCACGAGTTCCGCCACTTCCATCCGGAGCGGAACTACCGCACCGACAAGACAGTCATCTTCCGGGAGTTCTCCCGGTTCGCCGACAGCCAGGACGAGCCGTACTACCCGATCAACACCGCGGAGGACCGGGACAAGCTCAGCCGCTATCGCAAGCTGGCCGTTCGAGAAGCGGACGAGCGGCTGGTGCTGTTCGGGGGCAGGCTGGGCACCTACAAGTATCTCGACATGCACATGGCGATCGGATCGGCCCTGAGCATGTACGACAACCGGATCCGCCCGTATTTCACCGAGGACCGCTCCCTCGACGGCCGTTTAGAGGACTAGAGAACCGCGATGACCAAGACCCCAGAGATCGTTTCCCCGGAGATCGTGGCCGAGCCGACCGCCGAGGAACTGCGCCCGGGAAAGGGCGTCACCCTCCTGCAGCGCGTCATAATGCCCCGCGCGGCCGACCCGTTGAAGGTGCGCACGCTGTACTTCGACGAGGGCGAGTCCTCGCGGGCGAAGCTGCTCGACCGGGAGTCCGCCCAGGTCGAGCCCGGCCGCGAGATCAGCTTCGCGGCGTACTTCAACGCCTTCCCGGCCACCTACTGGCGGCGCTGGACGACGCTCACCAGCGTCGTGCTGCGGCTGGACCTGGCCGGGCGTTGCCGCGTCGATGTCTATCGCTCAAAGGCCGACGGCACCACGATCCACGTGACCGGCGCGACGACCGAGCCGGGTGTCACTAACAGTGTTCTGGAGTTCGATCTCGACCTGTCCCCGTTCGAGGACGGCGGCTGGTACTGGTTCGACGTCACCGCAGGGGACGAGCCGGCGACGCTGCGGCGGGCCGGGTGGTACGCCGACCGCGAACCGATCGATGCGGCCAAGCTGGCGATCGGGATCTGCACGCATAACCGTCCGCTCGACTGCGTGGCGGCGCTCAGCGCGCTGGCCGGCGATCCACTCGTGCTGGACCAGATCGGCACCGTCGTAGTGACCGACCAGGGCACCGACAAGGTCATGGATGCACCTCGCTTCGCGGAGGTGGCGCAGGCGTTGGGTACGCGGCTGCGACTCGTGGAGCAGCCGAACCTGGGCGGCAGCGGTGGCTTCTCCCGAGCCATGTACGAGGTGGTGACCGACTCCGATGCGACGCACCTGATCTTCCTCGACGACGACATCGAGCTGGAGCCGGACAGCGTTCAGCGCGCCTTTGCCTTCGCCCGTTTCGCCAAGCACCCGATGCTCGTCGGCGGGCAGATGCTGGCGCTGCAGAACCGCTCCGTGCTGCACACCATGGGCGAGGTGGTGCAGCGCGACAAGTTCTTCTGGCGGGGCGCGCCGAAGACGTGCTACGGGCATGACTTCAGCCGGCAGACGCTGCGCGAGGCCAAGCACCTGCACCGCCGGATCGACGTGGATTACAACGGCTGGTGGATGTGCCTGATCCCGCGCACGGTGATCGAGCGGATCGGTCTTCCGCTGCCGCTGTTCATCAAGTGGGACGACGCGGAGTACGGCCTGCGCGCGGGTGTGGCCGGCTTCCCGACGGCGACGCTGCCCGGTGTGGCGATCTGGCACCTGTCCTGGACCGACAAGGACGACGCGACGGACTGGCAGGCCTACTTCCACGTCCGCAACCGCCTGATCGCCGCGGCGCTGCACTCGCCGTTCCGGCGAGGGGGCAAGCTGCTGAAGGACACCTTCAAGTTCGACCTGAAGTACCTGCTGACCCTGCAGTACTCCACGACTGCCCTGCATCACCTGGCCTACCGCGACTTCCTCGCCGGGCCGGACCGGCTGTTCGCGTTGTTGCCGTCTGCGTTGCCGACTGTCCGCGAGCGTCGTCTGACGTACGTCGACGGTGTCACGCGGGGCTCGTCGTCGGAGCTGCCGCTGCCCAGCATGAGTCCGGTCCGGGCCGAGCGGTTCCTGAAGCCGCCGACGAACCCGCTGACGATCGGCCGAACGCTGGCGGGCGCCCTCGTGCACAACCTCAAGCCGCGGAACAGGTCGCTGGAGCCGGACCGACCGCAGCTCAATGTCGCGGCCAAGGACGCAACCTGGTTCCTGCTCGCTCGCTTGGACAGCGCCACCGTGGCGACGGCAGACGGTCGAGGGGTGACGTTGCGGCGGCGTGACCCGCATCAGTTCTGGGCGATGCTCGGCGAGTCCGTTCGGCTGCACCGGCAGCTCTTCCGGGAGTTTCCGAAGCTGCGCCGGCGGTATCGCGACGCGGCGCCCGGGCTCACCTCAATCGAGGGTTGGCGCCCCGTCTTCCAGTCGAAGCCCTAGGCATCAGCGACGGTCTGGGGCGATAGTCATGGCTGATCACGGGTGAGGTGCAGCAGCCAGTCACTGTCGGTGCGGATCAAGGCATACCGGCGAGCATCCGCTTGGCCGTGCAAGGTGAAGACGATGCGACGCTCGTTCCGGTCCCGCTCCTCCCACCAGCCGGAGTCCGCGATCGACTTGTCGGCGTCCTCGTAGTCGAGGTGGTCGAGATCGTGGTCGGCGACCTCGATGGCGAGCCTGTTCTGCCCGCTGCTGGTCGGTAGGCCGCGAGGCACAGCCCAGGAACGAAGGACGCCGTTCTCCTCGAGCCGAAGGTCGAAATGGTGGCGCGGCTTCCGATGCTCGTGCAAAACAAACGCAAGACGGCGCGCCATGGGCCGATTATGGCGTGCCACATCGGGACGTCCGAATGCCCGTGAGCTATACCTCACTCTTGCTCGGACGTCAGCTAACTCAACGCGGCGACCCGAACAGCGCTTACTTGCGGCTGAAGCGCTCCCGCCGGCCGGCTCGAGTCAGGCGCAGCCACTCGCGCATGCCCGACGGGTCGCGGCGCTGCACGAGGAAGTACCAGCCGAAGCGGACCCACTCCAGTGGCAGCAGCCACCGCATGCCCGGCTGGGCAATCAGATAACCTCGGTTGCGGTAGGTGTAGTAGCGCTTCGTGGCGTCGTCGGGGTACTGCGCGGACAACCGCCCGCCGAGGATCGGCTTGAACTCCTCGGTCCCGCTGGGGTGGATGTAGGACGTACGAAGGCAGGTCCCGAAGGCCAGACCGGATCGTTGCAGCCGGCGGTGGATCTCGGTCTCGTCCCCTCGGCTGAACAACCGCAGGTCCGGTACGCCGATCCGCTCCAGGGTCTCGGCTCGGAAGAGCGCTCCGTTGAAGAGTGAGGCGTAACCCGGCAGCACCTCCGCCGTGCCGAGCTGCGCGGGATCGCGACGCCAGCGCAGCCCCCGCCGCAACGGAAAGGCCAGCCGCGAAGGATCGGCCAGGTCGGACACCAGCGGGGACACCGCCGCGAGCTGAAACCGGCGGGCGCAGTCCAGCAGCGTGGCCAGTACGTCGTCGTCGGCAGGACGGCCGTCGTCGTCGGCGCACCACACCCAGTCCGCGCCCATCGCGAGCCCGTGCAGCATGCCGAGGGCGAAACCGCCGGCCCCGCCCAGGTTCCGGTGCGACAACAGGTAGGTCGCCGGCAGACCGCTGGCCAGTACGACGTCCTCTGCCGGTTCGGCCGGGCCGTTGTCCACCACGACCAGATGGTCGACCGGGCGGCTCTGGCAGGCCAACGCCGCCAGGCTCTCGCGCAACTGGTTGCGACGGTTCATCGTGACGATGACGGCGACAACGGAGCCCGGTGCCAGCATCATCGCCGACCGCCGCCCGCCGGGGGCCGGCGCTTCGGGCCGGGCCCACGGTTGTTGTACGCCACCAGTACCTCGTCGAGGGGGCCTTGCATCCGGATCTGGCCGTGCTCCAACCAGATGCCGGTGTCGCAGAGGTCGCGGAGCAAGTCGTCCGAGTGGGAGGCGAAGACGAGCAGGCCGGCCCGGTCGACCAGGTCGGTCAGGCGGCCCCGCGCCTTGCGCAGGAAGTCCGCGTCGACCGCACCGATGCCCTCGTCCAGCAGCAGAATCTCCGGATCGATGCTCGTGACGACGCCGAGGGCGAGCCGCACCCGCATGCCGGTGCTGTAGGTCCGCAGCGGCAATCTCAGGTAGTCGCCGAGTTCGGTGAACGTGGCGATGTCCCCGACCCGCTCGTCCATCTGCTTGCGGGTCATGCCGAGGAACAGCCCCCGGATGATGATGTTCTCGTAGCCGGAGATCTCCGGGTCCATGCCGACGCCCAGGTCGAAGACCGGCGCCACCCGGCCCTGCACCGACGCCGTACCGCCGGTCGGCTCGTAGATCCCCGACAGCAGCCGCAGCAGCGTGGACTTGCCCGCGCCGTTGTGGCCGATCAGGCCGACCCGTGCCCCGTGCTGCAGATCCAGCGTGATTCCGCGCAGCGCCTCGACGACGACGACCTTGCTCGCGTTGGGCGCGATCCGGCCGCCGACGACACCGAGCACGGCCTTTTTCAGCGACCGGGTCTTGGCGTCGAAGATGGGGAAGTCCACCGACGCGTCGCGGACCTCGATGCTGGCCATGGGAGCTTCCTAGACCCAGTACGACACGCGGGCGCGGTAGTTCCGAAGAACCACGAGGGTCAGCGCCCATCCGAGGACCGTGATGACCAGGACGACTACCCAGTGCCGCAGCTCGAAGCTCTCGCCGAGCATCGGCCGGCGGATGATCTCCAGATAGTGCAGGAACGGGTTGAGCTCGGCCAGCCGGGCGCGCGTCGCGATCGTCTCATTGGTGCTGTTCAGCAGGTCCTCGTAGATCCACACGATCGGCGTCATGAAGAACATCAGCTGTACGACGCTCACCGTCACCGGCGGCAGGTCCCGGAACCGGGTGCTCACGATGCCGACGAGCAACGCCGCCCAGAACCCGTTCACCATCAGGAGAGCGAACGCCGGAACGGCGGCCAGGCTGGCCAGCGACAGCGGCTGCGGGAAGACCACCAGCATTACGGCGTACACGAGCAGGTTGTGGCCGAAGAACAGGGTCTGCCGCCAGATCAACCGGAAGACGTGCACGCTGATCGGCGCCGGCAGATGCTTGATCAGGCGCTCGTTCGCGATGAACACCATGGCGCCCTCGGTGATGCTGCTGCCGATGAACGCCCACACGATGAAGCCGATCAGGATGTACGGGAGCTGTTCCTCCAGCCGGTTGCCGAAGAGTCCGGCGTAGAGGACTCCGAGCGCGATCGCGGTGACGGCCATGCTGATGGTGATCCACAGCGGACCCAGCACCGATCGGCGGTACCGCTGCTTGATGTCCTGCCAGCCCAGGTGGCCCCACAGTTCCTGCTGGCGCCAGCCCCGGGCGAGATCGTCAAAGGCCAGACCCCAGCTGCGCGATCTGTGCCGGGTCGCCGGGGTCCGAGCCACGGCGGTCGACAGTACCTGAGCCTGCACTCAGAGCAGGTCGCCGCGACCGGCGTCGCGCAGCGCCTGCACGACGGCGCCCACGTCCTGCGCGCGGTCTCGGGGGCAGACGAAGACGACATCCCCCCCGTCGACGACGACGAGGTCACGGACTCCGAGCAGGACGACGCTGCGTCCCGACCCGGCGACGACACAGTCACTGCTGTCCAGGGCCAGTAGGCCCTCCACGTCCAGAGCCACCGTGCCGGTGCCGTCGGCGGGCAGCACGCCGCCCAGGGTGTCCCAGTCGCCGACGTCGGTCCAGCCGAAGTCACCCGGCACGCAGCCGACCTGTCCGCGCGCCGCGGCACCTTCCATGATCCCGATGTCGATGCTGACGGCAGGCAGCGTCGGCCACACCTGCCCGTGGACCTGCGGCCCGTCCTCGCCGGCGTACGCCGCAGCGATCGCGGTCACCCCCTCGTACAGGTCGGGCAGTAGGCGGCGCACTTCGGCGAGCAGCGCATCGGCCCGCCAGACGAACATGCCGGCGTTCCACAGGTAGTCACCGGAGGACACGTAGTCCCGCGCGGTGGCCAGGTCCGGTTTCTCCTTGAAGCGTGCTACGGCGCGCGCGGCTCCGATGCCGAGCGGTTCCCCGGTCTGGATGTAGCCGTAACCGGTCTCGGCCCGGGTCGGGGTGAGGCCGATCGTGACGAGAAGCCCGGTGCCGGCCACCTCGGCGGCGGTTCGGACCACCTGGTGAAAGCCGGGGACATCGGCGATCAGATGGTCCGCGGCGAAGGAGCCGGTGACGGCGTCGGGGTTGCGGGAATGGGCGAGCGCGGCGGCCAGCGCGATCGCCGGGCCGGAGTTCCGGGGAGAAGGCTCGGCGAGCAGGTTCGCAGCTGGCAGGTCAGGCAGCTGGTCGCGGACGGCGGCGACATGCGCGGCGCCGGTCACGACGAGCAACCGGTCCGGGCCGGCCAGCGGGAGCAGCCGTCGTACCGTCGATTGCAGCAGGCTGACGTCCTCCCCGCCGAGCGGGAAGAGGAACTTGGGCCGGTTGCGCCTGCTGAGCGGCCACAGCCTGGTTCCGCTGCCGCCGGCCGGGACGACCGGGTAGAAGTTGTCGACCGGGGTCAGTGTCATGAGGTCGGCTCCGGCCGGGAGCACACGGCCGGAGCGGACTGGACGGAGCCGACCGGGGTCAGTGTCATGAGGTCGGCTCCGGCCGGGAGCACACGGCCGGAGCGGACTGGACGGAGCCGACCGGGGTCATCGGGTCTCCGAGTCGAGCAGTTCCGAGTGGCGCTGCGGCGCCGCGCCCTGGCCTACCCGGCCGATGACCCGGCTCAGCGCCGCGCGCGTCCACAGCCCGGCTGCCAGCGTCCACCTCAGCGGAGCGCGCGACCGGCCCGGATACAGCCGGGACAGGTAACGGTAGGCCGAGCGGTGGTGCTCGTCACGCATCCGGTCGGCCGCCCGCGCCGTCGCGTGCCCGCCGGTGTGGACGACGACCGCGGAGGGGACGTGCACGGACAGCCAGCCGGCGCGGTCGAGCCGGGCGCCGAGGTCGACGTCCTCGAAGTACATGAAGTAGCTGTCGTCGAAGCCGCCGACGCGGTGGAACGCCTCGGCCGGCAGCAGCAGGCAGGATCCGGACAGCCACCCGGCCGGCCCCTCGACGGGTTCCCCACGTTCCCTGCGGTAGCTTGCCGTCCACGGATTGCTGGGCCACCACCAGCCGCACAGCACATGCCCGATCCCGCGTCCGAGGGTCGGCAACTCCCGCGCCGAGGGGTACAGCGCCCCGTCGACGTCCACGATCGCCGGGCCGAACGCGCCACCGCGCGGCCAGCGAGCCGTGGCTGCCAGGAGGGTGTCCAGCGAGCCTGGTTCCCATCGCACGTCGGGGTTGGCGAGCACCACCCACCCGTCGGTGACGCCCACAAGGGCAGCGTTGTGTGCCCCGCCGTACCCGAGATTGCTGCCGGTGCGCAACAGGGTGACCTCGGGCCGGCTGGCGGACCGCTCGGGGGCACCGTCCGTGCTGCCGTTGTCGGCCAGCACGACGCGGTACGGGCGGGTCGTGGCGAGGCGCAAGCTGTCGAGGAACGTGTCCAGGTGCTCGCCGGGTGAGTAGGTGACGACGCTGACGGTGAGTGGGTCCGGCGCGGTCACGCACCACTCCTCGTCCTCGGCGTTAGGCTGGCCCATCATGCCCGACGCGGTGACTACCGATTATGACGACGTCGTGGTGATCGTGCGGGTCTTCAACGAGGCACCAGTCGTCGCGGGCGTGCTCAAGGAGTTGCTCGCCGCCGGTCTGCGGGTCATCGCGGTGGACGACGGCAGCACCGATGCCTCCGCCGACGAGATCGATGCCGCCGGGGCGTTCCGGGTCAGCCACCCGATCAACATCGGAGCCGGCGGTGCGCTGCAGACCGGGATCGAGGCGGCGCTGCGGTTCACCAGCGCAAAGTTCATCGCCTGCTTCGACGCCGACGGGCAGCACCGTCTGGTCGACCTGATCGGGATGATCCAGACGATCCGCCAGGGGTACGACGTGGTGATGGGGTCGCGTTTCCTCGACGGCCAGCCGGACATGGGGCGGACGCGCCGGGTGCTGCTGAAGCTCGCCGCCCGGCTGACCCGGCGCGGCGGCTCCTTCGCGCTCACCGACGCCCACAACGGGCTGCGCATCTTCACCCGGGCGGTGGCCGGCGACATCAAGCTGAACCACGCCGGCATGGCCTACGCCTCGGAGCTGGAAGAGGTCCTGACCAGGTCGCGGTACAACGTGACCGAGTTCCCGGTCCAGATCGTCTACACCGACTACTCGCTGTCCAAGGGGCAGCCGCTGCTCAACAGCGTCAACATCCTGACCGACATCCTGGCCCACCGCGTCAGCGCCCGGCGGCAGCGATGACAGTCGCGGAGCGACGGCGATGATCATCCAGCTGTTCCTGATTCCGGCCGTGATCCTGGCGGTCGTGCTCTCGCTGCGGTCACGACAGTCCCTGCGCGGACAGGCACGGCGAAAGATCTTCGCCGCGATCACCGTTGTGGCCGGCGTCATAGCGGTGATCTTCCCCGACCTCCTGCAGGTCATCGCCGACTTCGTGGGTGTCACCCGCGGCGTGGACCTCATGCTGTACGCGCTCGTGCTGATCATCATCTACGTGATCGGCAGCACGAGCGTGCGCTTCCGCGAGCAGGAGGCCAGGTTGGTGCGGCTCACCCGGGAGTTGGCGCTGGCGGAGGCGGAGTTGCACTGGACCCAGCAGGACCCGGCGGGAAGGTCTCAGAGCAGTCGGCGGACCAGCCGCCAGTAGCCGCCCATCGCCGCGTTCAGTACGCCGGCCCCCACCGGCAGCGGCAGGGCGACCGGGTCGAAGTGCCCGGTCAGGAGCCCGGCCAGTTCCCGGTCGCCGATCACCCGGACCGATTGCACCGCGCGCCGGCGACGGCGCAGCCAGCCGCGGTTGGCCACCAGCCAGCGGTAGCCGCGCAGCTTCTGCCGAAGCCACCCCTGCCGCACCGCGACGGCGAGCATGGCCAGTTCCAGGGCCACCAGCGCGGGTGCGAGCAGCACCAGCAGCCGACCGCCGTACACCGTGAGGAGCATCGCCAGCCGGTTGCGTTCGAGCAGGTAGAACTTCAGCGGATTGCGGGAGAACTCGTAGTGGTGGGCGATCACCGCCGCCGGGACGTAGCGGACCTGCCAGCCGTGCTGCCAGCAGCGCAACGACAGGTCGCAGTCCTCCTGGTAGGCGAAGAACTCCGCGGTGAACCCGCCCAGGGCGTCCCAGACCTCACGGCGGACGGCGAGGGTCGCTCCGCTGGCGCTGGCCACCGTGGCGCCGACGGCATGCCGGCTGGCCGGCTCGCCCAGCCCGCCTGCCCACGACAGCCCGAGGACGTGTACCGGGTTGCCGGCGGAGTTCATCAGCGAGGGCGTCTCGGCCAGCCGGATGCTGCCGCTGACCAGCCCGACCTCGGGTCGCCGAGCGACCGCGGCAAGCGCGGCGAGCGCGTCCGGCTCGACCACCGCATCGGAATTCACAAAGGCCAAAACTCCGGCAGTCGTGGCGGCCGCGCCGAGATTGCAGCCGCCGGCGAAGCCGGTGTTCGATCCGGGCCGCAGCACCCGTACGCCGGTGCGGTGCTCCAGTCCCGACAGGTCCGACGTACAGCCGTTGTCGACGACGACCACCTCGACGGCCACGCCTCGCGAGGACAGCACAGCGTCGACGGCGTCGGACAGGACCGGCTCCGCGCCGTACGCGAGCATCACGACGCTGACGTCAGTCATCCGGACCGGACCCGCCCCGCGAGCGGCTGCCGCAGCCGCACGATCATGGCCGCGGCCAGCCAGCTCGCCCCCACCGCTGCCCCGGCGAGGAACGCGACGCCGACACGGAGTTCCAGCCTCGCCACCGGGACGAGCAAGGCCAGCATCAGCGCCAGGCTTCCCACCGCCCAGCCGGCCAGCGAGGCACGGTAGGCCCGCAGCGAGATGAGCGCCTGCGACAGCACGAGGGCGAGCATGTACGCCGCGGTCGCGAGGGCCAGCGGGATCAGATCGGCGCGGGTGGAGCGAAAATCCGCGCCGTACACCAGTTCGACCAGCCACGGACCGGCCGCAGCGACCACGAGCAGGCCGGCCAGGCCGAGCCCGCTGACGAGCAGCAGGATCGAGCGCAGCCGGCGCCGGTACGCCGCCCGGTCGTCCACCGCCGCGAGCCGGGCCAGCCCCGGCAGCAGGGCGGCCTGGATGGCGGAGAAGACGAACAGCGGGATCCGGACCAGAACCAGAGCGCTGATGAAGACGCCGACCCGCGCCCGCTCCTCGGTCGTGGCCAACAGGTTCGCCGCTATCGGCGCAGCGTTGACGACGAACTGGGCGAAAGCCGAGCCGGCAATCAGCAGCCCGAGCGCCGAACCGACGTCCTGCCAGGACGCGGGCGGGCCGTCGGCGAGCAGCCGAGCGGGACGGGGCGCGGTCAGGACGACCGCGACGAGTGGCGAGAGGCCGAGCAGTACGGCGTACCAACCGATCTGCGTCGAGGCGGCGAGGGCCAGCGCCACGGCGCCGGCGAGCCGGAGCAGGCCGTCGGTCCCGAGCTGTACGCCGTACCGCAGAAAGTCACCGGTGCCGGCGAAGGACCCCCGCGTCAGATGCTGGGCGCACAGCCCGACACTGCCGACGAAGAACGCGGCCAGCACGACAACTTCGCCGTCGAACAGCCAGCGGGACAGCGGCGCTCCCGCGGCGGCGCAGACCGCCGCGAGGACGAGGAGCAGGCCGAGCCCGAGTGCGGCGGCACGCAACAGGACCGGCCGCGCTCCGAGACCCACGGCCTGCCGGGCCGCGACGGCACGGCCGACCTCCTGCTCCAGCGGGAAGAACAGCGCGGGGCCGATGGCGTTGATCAGAACCCACAGCGTGGTCAGCGGGACGACGTCGGCCGGACCGAGGACCCGGCCGACGACCGACAGGTACCCGAACGAGGTGAGACCCAGGAGTGCGACACCGGTCCCGACCGTCACGACCTGGCGGGGCATCCCGGCAGCCACGGTGGATACTCTCGCACGCATGCAGCTGCAGGGCGTCTCGGCGTTGATCACCGGCGCCGCGTCCGGCCTGGGCGCGGCGACTGCCCGTGCCTTGGCCGGCAGGGGCGCAGCGGTCACGATCGTCGACCTGGACGCGGAGCGGGCCGACGCACTCGCTATCGAACTCGGCGGCCAGAGCACCGCCGTGGCGGCGGACGTGACCGACCCCGATCAGGCACAGGCCGCCGTCGACGACGCCGCGGGCAAGGACCGGCCGCTCCGGGTCGCCGTGAACTGCGCCGGGGTGGGGTGGGCCTCCCGCGTCCTGTCGAGGGACGGAACGCCGCACGACCTGGACCTGTTCGCCCGCGTGATCGGCATCAACCTGATCGGCACGTTCAATGTCCTCCGGCTGGCCGCCGCCCAGATCGCCCGAACCGAGCCGCTGGAGCACGGCGAGCGCGGGGTCGTCGTGAACACCGCCTCGATCGCCGCCTACGAGGGGCAGATCGGGCAGATCGCCTACGCCGCGTCCAAGGCCGGCGTCGTCGGGCTGACGCTGCCGGCCGCGCGTGACCTCGCCTCGGTCGGCGTCCGCGTCTGCACGATCGCGCCGGGGATCATCGACACCCCGATGCTGGCCGGCCTGACCGACGAGGTCCGGGCCGCCCTCGCCGCCGGGGTCCCGTTTCCCAAACGCCTCGGTACGCCGGAGGACTACGCGGCGCTGGTCTGCATGATCATCGAGCACGGCTACCTCAACGGCGAGACGATCCGGATGGATGCCGCCCTGCGGATGGCACCGAAATAGGCGGGCCCGTGGTCTCGAGCTGGCACCCGGACCGCCCGGTGGACATCCGGCGCACTCTGGGTCCGCTGCGCCGCGGGACGGGCGACCCGACCTACCGCCTCGAGCCGGCCGGTGCCTTGTGGCGGGCCACCACGACGCCGCTGGGTCCGGCCACGCTGCGGTTGTCCCGCCACGATGGGGCCGTCGTGTCGGAGGCGTGGGGCACCGGCGCCGAGTGGGCGCTGGCGAACGTCCCGGATTCGCTTGGCGCCAGGGACGACTGGACCGGGTTCCGGCCTCCCGCCGGCCTGCTCACCGATACCTGGCGGCGCAACCCTGGGCTGCGCATCCCCCGGACCGGTCGGGTTTGGGACGTCCTGCTCGCGGCCATCCTGGAGCAGAAGGTGACCGGCACCGAGGCGCACCGGTCCTGGCGGGACCTCGCCGCCGTGGCCGGTACCGCGGCGCCGGGTCCGGCGCCGTCCAGCATGCGCGTCCCCCCCACGTCGGCCGCCCTGCTGGAACTCACGGACTGGGCCTGGCACCGGTGCGGTGTCGACGGTGCCCGGCGCCGGGCGCTACGCGCGGCGGCCACCGTGGCGGACCGGATGGAGGAGGCGGTCGGGCTGCCGCGCGAGGCCGCCCTGGGGCGGCTGCAGGTGATCCCAGGGGTCGGCGGATGGACGGCCGCCGAGGTCGCCCAGCGAGCCTTTGGTGACGGTGATGCACTGTCGGTCGGTGACTACCACCTCGCGTCGTTCGTCGGCTGGGCACTCGTCGGGCATCGGCTCGACGACGACGGCATGCTCGACCTGCTGGCGCCGTACCGGCCGCATCGTCACCGCCTGGTCCGGCTGCTGGAGGTCAGCGGCTTCGCCAAGCCGCGGTTCGGCCCGCGAATGTCCGTCCGCGACTACCGGGCGGTCTGAGGCCGAGGGCGGTAACTCAGCCGCAGTTCGTCCGCTGACCGCTCGATCCGGAGTTCGGCGAACGGCGCGGCGAGCAGGCAGACCGCGCCGAGCGCCTCGAGGAACTCCTCGGCGAGGAGGAAATAGGCGTAGCTGCGCCCGAACCCCTCTGCCTGCAACACGGCATTGCCGAGCGATTCCAGTCCGAAAGCGCCGATCAGCAGGCAGCCCAGGCCGAGCACCAGCAGCAGCTGGGCGCGACGTCGTACTCGCCGGAACAGCATGGCGATGGCAAGAACGACGACGGCAGCGAAGGCCAGACCGGGTACGAGCCAAGCGGCGTAGGTCAAGCCGCTCCCGCCTCCGATCCGCACACCGACTGAGTGCAGCCGCTCGTGCAGGGACGTCAGGTCGTCCAGGGAGAGCGCGGCGCAGACAAGAGCCAATCCGAGCCATGGGACGGCGGCCCGGTTGTTCGCCGCCCGGGCGAGGGCACCCGCCAGGGCGGCCATGACGGCGGCCAGCAGCAGCAGGGAGACGTTGAACCAGGTCGGGAGGTTCTGCTCGCGCGCGACGTCAAAGTAGATGTTCATGCCGGATTCGGGCTCCCCCCACTGCGGAGCCCACGGAGCCCGCGGTACGGCGACGTGCAGCAGCACGACGAGGACGGCCAGCCCACCGCCGACCAGGAGCACCACCAAGTCGGGAGGCAACCGGCGGGTACGGGTCCATCGGGTCACCGGAGCACCCCCCTCGACACCGAGCGTTCACCCGAAGTTAGCAGTTGGCGATGGTCGGTGACCCGAGGACAAGCCGGTGACGGACTAGCGGACGAGGAGGTGCTCCACGGGATCTCGCCCCGGACGATCAGGTGGCGGCTCGGCCGGGTACCCGACCGCGACGGCGCCCATGGGTTCCCAGCCGGCCGGCAGGTCCAGCTCTCCCCGTACGACGTCCGCACAGAACAGGGTGGAGGAGACCCAGCACGAGCCCACTCCTTCGGCGGCCAGTTGGACCAGTAGGTTCTCAACGCCGGCGCCCATGGCGACGGTGAACATCGTCAGCTCGGCGGCAGCTCGCCGCGCGTCCGGATACTGATGCGACCCGTCGCGCACCAGGCAGGGGACGAGCAGCTCGGTGGCCCTGCGCAGGATGTCGCCGCGGCGGAGTCGGCGGCTGACGCTGTCGGCGGAGAAGCCGTCGGCGGCCAGGTCGGCGGCCCACCTGTCCCGCATCGCGTCCAGCAGCCGTTCGCGCACTCCGACGGTTGCGACGTGGACGAACCGCCACGGCACCGTGTGGTGCGGTGCCGGCGCGGTCAGCGCCGCGGCCACGGCGCGCCGGATGAGCGCGGGGTCGACCGGCCGATCGCTGTAGCCGCGGATTGATCGGCGGGCGGCGACAACATCGCGGGTACCCAACCGGAACATGTCCTCGTCAGCAGCGCGGATCAGCGGCGCGCTTCCACGATCATCGTCCACAATGGACAGTCCACGGACGACTGCCACCGGTACGCCGTCCGTCTTACCTTTCACCAGCTCCGCCGCAGCGGCGACGGAATCCGCATCGGCCATCTCGGTGAGCACGAGGTCGTTGCCGTGCGTGTCGGTCGTTCCCCGGTGGTCGCGGAGGGCGGCCATACCGGCCACCCCGACCGCCACGTCGGTGAGTCCGTTGCGCCACGGCCGGCCCATCGTGTCGCTGACGACGACGGCGACCACCACACCCAGGAGCTCAGTAAGGCGGGCCCGCAGCCGCTCCGCCGATCCGTCCGGGTCCTCGGGCAGTAGGGCCAACTCGTCTGGTCGGACATTGGACGCATCGACGCCGGAGGCCGCGAGCACGAAGCCATGCCTGGTCTGGGTGATCTTCGTGCGGCCGTGCGTGGCCACGGTCCGCACACTCTCCACCTCGACGGCGGACTGCCGGGCGCGCTCTTTGCCTTGGGCGTCGGCAGGCACAGCAATGAGTCGACCCTCCACTTTGGACACCGCCTTGGACGTGACGACGACGACGTCGCCGTCCCGCAACCACCCCGCGGCCTCGGCGATCGCCGCAGCCAAGTCGTCACCGGGCCGGAAGTCCGGCAGCCCGCCGACCGGGATGATCTGCAGCGGCTCACGCACTGCGGCGGCATTCCTCGGCCAGCGTGAGCGCCGCCGTGGCCATCGCCGCGGTGGCGGCGGGGTCGGTCATCAGCAGCGGAACGGCGTTGACCCGCACACCGGGTACGTCGGCGGTGTCGTCGCTGTGCACGAGCCAGCCGTCCAGCACCCCGCCGTCGTGCCGCGCCCCGTAGTGTCGGGCGACTCCCTCCGCGCTCGTGGGCACGCCCACGGCGGGCAGGCACTTGTCCGCCATGCCGCGGACGGGCGCGCCCCCGACGATCGGCGACAGGCCGACGACCGGTGCTGGGCAGTTGTGGACGGCGTCTCGCAGCCCCGGTACGCCGAGGATCGTGTCGATGCTGACCACCGGGTTGCTGGGGGCGAGGAGTAGCACGTCGGCACCGGTCAGCGCCTCGAGTACCCCCGCGGCCGGTTGCGCGTCCGAGACACCGACCTGGACGAACTCGCGGGCGGGAAGTTCGGCGCGGTGGCGGACCCACCATTCCTGGAAGTGGATCGCCCGGACGCCGTCGCCGGTGTCGACGACGACGTGCGTCTCGACCCGCTGGTTGCTCATCGGGAGCAGGATGATGCCCGGCTGCCACCTGGTGCACAGGGCGGCAGTGACCGCCGACAGCGAAAAGCCCGCGTCGAGCATGCGGGTACGGATCAGGTGGGTGGCCAGGTCACGGTCGCCGAGGGAGAACCAGTCCGGCTCGGCGTCGTACGCCGCGAGTTCCGCCATGACCGTCCAGGTCTCCCCGATTCGGCCCCATCCGCGCTCGGAGTCGATGCCACCGCCGAGGGTGTACATCACGGTGTCCAGGTCGGGGCAGATGCGCAGGCCGTGCAGGGTCAGGTCGTCGCCGGTGTTGACGATGGCGGTGATCCGGTCGTTCGCCCCGACGGCGGCGCGCAGCCCGCTGAGGAATCGCGCCCCGCCGACACCACCTGCCAGGACGACGACATGCACGACCGGCATCGTTTCACGAGTGTCACACCGCCTGTGCCAGACTGCCGCCGTGGAGCAGGAGGGGCGCCCGTCCGGGGACGGATCGACGACCGCTGGCGGCGACTATGCGAAGCGGCTACAGCGGCTGGAGCTGTCCTGGTGGAAGCGACTGCTGGACGTGCAGCGGCCGTACCGGTGGAACCTGCGCCGGCTCGAGCTCGGTCGGGTCCTCGACGTCGGTTGCGGGATCGGCCGCAATCTGGTGAACCTCGAGGGCAACGGGGTCGGGGTCGACCACAACGCCGAGGCGATCGCGGTGGCCCGTCGGCGTGGGCTCACGGCGTACACCACCGAGGAGTTCGGCGGCTCGCCGGACGCGACGCCGGCCGGCTACGACGCGATGATCCTCGCGCACGTGATGGAGCACGTGGATCCCGACATCGCCGAGGGTATCGTGACCGAGTACCTGCCCTACCTTCGTCCCGGCGGCCGGGTCGTGTTCATCACGCCGCAGGAGGTGGGCTACCGCAGCGACACCACGCACGTGCGGTTCGTCGATCTGGCCGTACTACGGCGACATGCGGATTCACTGGGACTAACCGTCGACAGGGCCTACTCCTTTCCGTTCCCACGCCTCGCGGGCAGGGTCTTCCGGCACAACGAGTTCGTGCTGGTCGCGCGGCACAGCTGAAATCGGCAAGGAAATACCAGAAGATGGCTTGACGGCGGGGCAACGACACGCGTGTAATCACACCTATGTGATTCGCGGAACCGGGTGGTCGAGCCTGGAACCGCGAGGTCGAGCGCAGGGTGGAAGGACCGCCGTGATGAGCAGTGTCAGAGGTGAGCCGGCGATGATCGTCCGCGACCTGCGAGCCGGTCCGATCGGGTTCGACCCGTTCGGGCCGGACGAGGCCTCGGACTGGCAGGAGCGGGCGCTGTGCGCCCAGACCGACCCGGAGTCCTTCTTCCCGGAGAAGGGTGGGTCCACCCGGGAGGCGAAGAAGATCTGCACGGGCTGTGAGGTCCGGTCCGAGTGCCTCGAATACGCCCTGGCCCACGACGAGCGATTCGGTATCTGGGGCGGTTTGTCCGAGCGAGAGCGGCGGCGGTTGAAGAAGCAGGCCGTCTAAACCGCCTAGCCGGCCGGGTCGATCTCCTCCGGGTCCCGCCCGAGCAGGTTCGCGACCTGCTCCACGACCACGTCGTGGACAAGGTCGGCCAGGTCGTGCCGGCCCCGGGCCCGCACCTCCAGGGGCCGCCGGTAGACGACGATCCGCGCTGGAACACGCTCGCCCTCGGCCGGCAGGAGTCGGGCAAGGGGCACGTTGCCGTCCTCGACCACGTCGCTGCCGTGGACGAGCTGCTCGGGATCGCCGGATTCGACGTAGGGAACCTCCTCGACGGCGAACTCCACGCCGGCGAGTTCCTGCTGCCACTGGCGTTCGAGATGTTCCACCGCGTCAAGGACGAGGTCATCGAACTCCTCGGCCCGCGTGCGTGACAGCGGCACCCCAGGCGGGACGAGCGGCCGGCGCAACCCGCGACCGCGCCGGTCCCGGTGGGTGCCGGCGCGGCGTCGACTGGGGGCGGCAGGCACGCTTCGGCAGCGTAGTCTGGCACGGCCGGACCATGGGAGCGTTGTCCGGCCACGGCCGGATCATTAGGCTCAGTCCGCCGACCGGCCCGGACCAGCGAGCGTTGTTATCGCTTGATGACTCCTCGGCGCAGTCGGGAGATTCGCAGCAGCAGCGCCGCGATCGCCTCGAAGGCGACGTCAAGCTGTGCCTCCACCGGCGGCTCGTCGGCCGCCGAGCTGCTGTCGTCCCCGGACGGCGAGGGCAGCAGGTCGTCGAACGAGCCGACGACGTCGTACCCAGCCGTGCGCAGACCGTCGACCATCACGCCAGAGCGCTCCGCGGCCCATTCGCGGTCAGCCGGAGGCAGCCTGATCGGGATGGTCTCCGACCGGTTGACCAGGACCTCCTGAGCGAGGTGATGCTTGACCATCTCGTTGTAGAGCGGCCAACCCACCTCATCGTCGAGGGCGAGGTTCAGCCGGCGCAGGAATGTCGCCTCGGCCGCGCCGAGCGAGGAGTTCTGGAAGGCCGGGCCGGGGTCGAGCGAGCCTGGCTCGATCCCGACCACGGAGGCGAACCGCCGCCACAGCTCGTCCGGTGCACCGCCGCGACGTGGCACGGTCACAATGTGGACCCGCCGCGGCGGGAGCGACCCCGACCACCGGGCCAACACCTCTACGGCGTCCTGCATCCGCCAGAACATCTGACCCAGCCAGTGGTCGTTCCGGGTGGGGTCGCGCACTTCGCTGATGAACTCGTCGAACCGCATGGTGAACCGGTTCTTGACATCTTCCTGCCACGCTGCGGGAATCTGCCGCGACAGCTCGCGCGCGGTGTAGATGAGGTGAACGTCAGCGAAATCCAAGGCAGCCATCGCCGCAGCGATCTGGCCCGGCTCTGCCGGGCTGAACAGCTCCTGGGAGAAGATCACCGGTCCGGACCACGCCTGGGCGGCGTCGACGAACTCGCGCCACCGCCCCGCCGCCAGCGGATCGCGACCGCCCGCGAAACCGGTCTCACGCAGATCGAATGCAGCCTGCACGTGCGCGCCGAACGTGTCGCCGGGATACAGGACGCCCGCCGACTTCAAGGCGTCGCGATTTTGCCACAGGATCCGCTGCAGGAAGGTCGTCCCGGTCTTGGGCGCGCCGATGTGGAAGTACACCGTGGGCTTGCCAGCCGGCCCTGTCGCGGCGGTCGCCGTGTCCTCGGTGTGCGCGTCCGGCGTCGCCTGAGCCACCGCACCTGCGCCGTGCGGCTTCGGATGCCGTAGCGCCTGCAGCTGTTGGCGGACCCGCGAGTGCAAGGGCGTCACTCTCGGGACCGTGCGAACATGGACCGCCACAAGGCTGAACTCATGAACGCACATCGTAGGCATCCCGAGCATGCCGACGGGCCGGCGGCGCGACACGGCGGCAGCCTGCCCTCCGCGCTGCGATCAGACGGCTATCGTCGGCGCTCGTGAGGCAGGTCCGTCGCTGCTCCCGGTCCGGGTGCGCCAACTCCGCGGTTGCGACGCTGACCTACGTCTATGCCGAGTCCACCGCGGTGGTCGGACCGCTCGCGACGTACGCCGAACCGCACAGCTACGACCTGTGTGAGCGGCATGCCGTCCGACTGACCGTGCCGCGCGGCTGGGAGGTGGTCCGCTACGAGGGCCAGTTCGCCGTACCGGTGCCCAGCGGCGACGACCTGCTCGCCCTGGCCGACGCCGTCCGTGAGGCGGCCCGCCCTGAACGCGCCCCGCCGCCGCTCCCACCCGGTCCGTCCGGGCCCGGCACCGGGCGCCGCGGCCACCTCCGAGTGGTGCCCGCCCCGCAATGAGGCACTGTCGGTAGGCTCGTGAGCCTATGGACTTTGCCGGGATTTTCAAGGCGTACGACATCCGCGGCGTGGTTCCCCACCAGTTCGATGAGGACATCGCCCGTGCGATCGGCGCGGCCTTCGCAAGCTTCGTGGCCCGGCCCGCCGTCGTGACGGCATACGACATGCGTGAGTCGTCGATCCCGTTGTCACAGGCTTTTGGCGAGGGTGTCAGGAGCCAGGGCGTGGACGTCGTGGAGGCGGGACTCGGCTCGACGGACATGCTGTACTTCGCCAGCGGCTTCCTGGACCTGCCCGGTGCGATGTTCACCGCGAGCCACAACCCGGCCAGGTACAACGGGATCAAGCTGTGCCGGGCCGGCGCCGCCCCCATCGGACAGGACTCCGGGCTGGCCGAGATCAGGGACATGGCAGCGGCCGGAGTCCCCGACATAGCTGGTGAGCCGGGCTCGGTCAGCCACCGTGATCTGCTCACCGAGTACGCCGGCTACCTGCGCCGGCTCGTCGACCTGTCCGGCGTACGCCCGCTCACCGTCGTGATCGACGCCGGCAACGGCATGGGTGGTCACACGGTCCCGGCCGTCCTGGCCGACCTGCCGCTGCGGGTCATCCCGATGTACTTCGAGCTCGACGGCAACTTTCCCAATCACGAGGCGAATCCGCTGGAGCCGGCCAATATCGTCGATCTGCAGAAGCGGGTAGTCAATGACGGCGCCGACATCGGGATCGCCTTCGACGGTGACGCCGACCGGTGCATCATCGTGGACGAGCGAGGCGACCCAGTCTCGCCCTCCGCGGTGACGGCCTTGGTCGCGGTGCGAGAGCTGAAAAAGGCAGCGGACGATCCCGCCGACCGGGTGATCATCCACAATCTGATCGTTTCCAAGGCAGTTCCGGAGATCGTGCGTGAGCACGGCGGCGAGCCGGTCCGCACCCGTGTCGGCCACTCGTTCATCAAGGCAGAGATGGCCCGCACCGGAGCGGTCTTCGGCGGTGAGCACTCCGCGCACTACTACTTCCGCGACTTCTGGCGGGCGGACACCGGCATGCTCGCGGCCATGCACGTGCTCGCCGCGCTGGGCGAGAGCGATGAACCGCTGTCGAAACTGGCGGCGGACTACGCGCGGTATCCGGCTTCCGGTGAGATCAACTCCACCGTGGACGACCAGCAGGGCCGCCTCGCCGCGGTAGAGGAGCACTTCGCCAGTCGACCCGGTACGACGGTGGACCACCTGGACGGGCTGACCGTCGAACTGGCCGACGGCAACTGGTTCAACATCCGCGCGTCGAACACCGAGCCGCTGCTCCGGCTCAACGTCGAGGGCAGCGACGAAGCGTCGATGGCCGCATTGCGCGACGAGGCGCTGGCCATCGTCCGGGCGGAGGCACGCTCATGACTGTGACCCCGCGCGCCTCCGCCGGCTCCGCTCCTGTTGTGTGCTCACCGTCGGAGGCACGCTCATGACTGTGACCCCGCGCGCCTCCGCCGGCTCCGCTCCTGTT
>Ga0136613_10000041_pt1 | contig 42544 bp, 49 predicted proteins | sample AntDrymUQ2722106_2_FD_106649 | JGI IMG/M metagenome (GOLD analysis project Ga0136613, IMG submission 106649) | Polar desert sand microbial communities from Dry Valleys, Antarctica - metaG UQ272 (21.06) | ecosystem: Environmental > Terrestrial > Soil > Desert | place: Antarctica: Dry Valley... | reverse complement strand
GTCTGGCACAACGCGGGGATCCGCGGCACCCTGCACACGATGTCGGCGCCGCTGCGCTGGGTGCGCCGCGGCGATCGCAGCCAACCCTTCGGCCGGAAACGCCTACCGTAGCGGCGTGCTCGCACCACCGGCTCTCCCGCTCGACCGGCTCGCACGGGATGGCTGACCGATACGACGCCATCGTGGTCGGCGCCGGTCCCAACGGCCTCGCCGCGGCGATCACCCTCTCTCGGGCAGGGCGCTCGGTGCTGGTCGTCGAGGCGCGCTCGACGATCGGCGGGGGCAGCAGGACCGCTGAGCTGACGCTCCCCGCCTTCCGCCACGACGTCTGCAGCGCCATCCATCCGCTCGGCCGCGCGTCGCCCGTCTTCGGCGAGCTCCCGCTCGCGCGCCACGGCCTCGCCTGGATCGAGCCGCCCGTCCAGCTGGCGCATCCGCTCGACGATGGCGCTGCGGCGTTCGTGCTGCGCGACCTCGACGCGACCGCCTCGACGCTGGGCTCGGACGGGCGTGCCTACGCCCGGTTGCTCGGCCCGGTGGCCCGCGATTGGGAGGTCATCACCCGCCGCTTCCTCGGCCCCATCGACCCGCTCGCCGGCCTGCGCCACCCCGGCGTGGCGCTGCGCCTCGGCTGGCGCTCGATCCAGCCGGCCCGGCTGCTGGCCCGCCGCTTCCGAACCGACGCCGCCCGGGCCCTGCTCGCCGGCGCCAGCGCGCACTCGATGCTGCCCCTCGACGCCCTGGCCAGCGGTGCCTTCGGGGTCTCGCTCCTGGCCAGCGCCCACGCCGTCGGCTGGCCGATGCCGGTCGGCGGCAGCCAGGCGATCCCCGACGCCCTGGCCGCACACCTCGCCCAGCTTGGCGGCGAGATCCGCACGGGCCTGGAGATTCGCAGCCTGAAGGAGCTGCCGCCGCATCGGGCCATCCTCTTCGACCTGACCCCGCGTCAGGTGCTGGCGATCGCCGGCGATCGGCTCCGCGGAGCGTATGCGGCGCAGCTGCGTCGGTATCGGTACGGTCCGGGCAGCTTCAAGCTCGACATCGCCCTCGACGGGCCGGTCCCCTGGCGCAACCCAGGTGTCGGCGAGGCGGGCACGGTGCACCTCGGCGGTCGTTTCGAGGAGATCGTGGCGAGCGAGCGCGCGGTGAGCCGCGGCCGGGTGCCGGAGCGGCCGTTCGTGCTGCTCGCCCAGCAGTCGCGCTTCGACGCTTCCCGCGCGCCGGAGGGCAAGCACACGGTCTGGGCCTACTGCCACGTGCCGAACGGCTCGCCGGCGGACATGACCGAGCCGATCCTGGCCCAGGTCGAACGCTTTGCCCCGGGCTTCCGCGAGCGCATCCTGCAGGTGCACGCCATGGGAGCGCACGAGCTCGAGGCGTACAACCCGAACTACGTCGGCGGCGACATCAACGGCGGGCTTCAGTCGCTGACCCAGTTCTTCACCCGCCCGGCCGTCCGGTTGGACCCGTATTCGACGCCCGATCCGGGCCTCTTCATCTGCTCGTCGTCGACCCCACCGGGCGGAGGGGTGCACGGGATCTGCGGATGGCGGGCGGCACGCTCGGCGCTCCGCGGGGTGCTGCGCTGACCGCCGGGCCGATGCGGCCACGGTGGCCATCCTCGCGGCCATCCCCCTGCGGCCGACGGCCCGGCGCCCGAGTACCGAGAAGGCTACGCGGCGATCCGCCCGATCACGGCGCCGCTAGCGCCGACCTCGACCGCCGTGGGTACTAGCGCGATCCCGTACTTCCGGGCCAGATCGGGGCGATCCCGAACGTCGATCGTGACGTAGCGGCGTCCTTCTGCGCGGAGGGCGGCCTCCAGCCTGGCGCAATCGGTGCAGAGGGGATGGCTGAAGGCGACGACCACCCCACCGCCGACCTCGATCGGACCGATGTCGCTCAGCTCGACGCGGTCGAGTCGCCTGCCGCTGACGCCGCGGAGACGGGCCCGGCCGCAGACCCGATGCGGCGTTGCGTGATGAGTGCAGAGCATCCTTTCTAAGCCGACCGCCGGGCGGCCCGCTCCCACTGGTCGCGGCCCGCGATTGGGATCCGCAGGACGCTGAAACGCGGGTCCGTCCCCGGTCGGGCCCGCCAAGCCCTTGCTCACTGAGCCAGTAAGCGCTAGCCATCGGCGGCGCCGACCGCCGTGGCCTGAAGCCAACCCGCCCGAGTCTCCACGAACGTCAGGGCCATTCAGCGTCACCACTCCTCACCATTTCAACCGGATCATGCCCCGGTCGAGGGCAACCGTGACCGCCGCCGTTCGGTCGTCGACCTCCAGCTTGGTGAAGATGTGGGCCAGGTGTGACTTCACCGTGGTCTCGCTGATGTACAGCGTCCGCGCGATTTCCTTGTTCGGGCTGCCGTCGGCAACCAACATCAGCACCTCCAACTCCCTCGGGCTGAGCGACTGGCCAGCCGGCGCCCGCATCCTGCCCACGAGCCGGGAAACGACGGCCGCCGCCAGCTGTGACTCGCCCCGAGCGGCGGCGTGCACGCCCCGGAACAGTTCTTCCCGGGGAGAATCCTTGAGGAGGTAGCCGACGGCGCCGGCCTCGACCGCCCGCACGATGTCGTCGTCGGTGTCGTAGGTGGTGAGGACGAGAACCTGGACCCCGGGATGCCGCGCCCGGATCCGCTTCGTGGCCTCCACCCCGTCGACTCCGGGCATGCGGAGGTCCATCAGCACGACATCGGGGTTGAGCGCCTCGACCTTGGTGACCGCATCCTCTCCATCGGAGGCCTCACCGATCACGTCGAAGTCGGCGTGGCTGGCGAGCATGCCCTGAACTCCGGCTCGTACCACGGGGTGGTCATCGACGACGAGCACCCGGATGGGCTGGCTCATGTCGTCCCACCGCCGTCCGTTTCCGCTCCGGCCGCTCCGGTCGGCACCTGGACCACGAGTACCGTGCCGTCCCCGGGAGCGCTCTCGACCTCCAACACGCCCCCGAGGATCGACAGACGCGTCTTGAGCCCTCGTAGGCCGAGCCCACCGCTGACCTCGGCCCGATGACTATCGGCGGCGGCGACGTCGAAGCCACGGCCGTCGTCCCTCACGTCCAGGATCACCCGGTCGTCCAAGTACGAGAGTGTGAGAACGGCTTCACTTGCCTGAGCATGCTTTCGGATGTTCGCGGTGGCCTCTTGGGCGGCGCGCAACAACGCGATCTCGGCCCTTGCGCCCATGGGTTGGGGGACGCCGGTGAGCAGGAACCGAGCCGTCATGCCCGTCTCGTCGGCCAGGGTCGCGGCCAGCCTTCCGAGCGCCTCCGCCAGCGAGGCTCGGTCGAGCGCCTCGGGCTGGAGCGCCCAGACGAATCGACGGGCCTCCACCAGGGTTTCTCGGGCGGTGCGAAGGGCGTGACCCAGGTGACGGCGTGCCGTTGCCTGTCCCGGAGCGAGCTCGGCTTCGGTGGCTTCCAGGAGCGTCACGACGCTGGTGACGCCCTGGGCCAGCGTGTCGTGGATCTCGTGGGCCAAGCGTTGGCGCTCACTCAGCGTGCCCGCCTGCCGCTCGGCCACCGCCAGCTCCGCTCGCGTTACCTCCAGCTCCTCGATCAGGCGATGGCGGTCCTGGCTCTGGCGCATGATGGCGTCGATCCACAGTGCGCCCAGGATGCAAAGGCCAACAGAGAGCAGTGCGATCAGCAAGGACAGGGCCGATGGCCGCCCCGCATCGAGGAACTCCACGGCCACCAACAGAGCGCTGAGGACTGCAACGCCCGGGATGGCCGAACGGAGTGATGGCAAGTAGGAGAGGACCTGTTGGTACGCGCTGAAGGCGATCAGGAAATAGGCCTGGTGCAGCGACATCAGTGTCAGCCACAACGCAGCCGCGCCTGCGAAGTAGGCGAGGACCTGCAGGATGGGTAGGGTCCAGATCCGGCGCCGGACCACCCACAGCCAGTACCACCCGCCAAGGAGCACGACCAAGCCCGAGATGGCTGCCCGGCCGTCCCAGGATGTGGCCGAATCGGCCAGGGCCAGCACCGTGGCCAACCCCAGCACGCCATAGAACACGGCGTGCCAGGCGGGAACCCAGCGCTCCCAGGCGTGCACTGAGGCATCCCCAACCGGAGAGGCTCCTGCAGCCGATGCTGTCGCCACTGGCTTGGCCATCCCGTCCCTGCCCTACGCCGTCAGAACCGAGACTACTCCCAACGGAACAGGCGGGTGGAGAGCGCCACCCCGGCAACCAGGACACCCAGCAAGACCACCATCGCGACCGGGTTCCATCCCGCACCCGACCATGCGTCGTCCAACAGGGTGACCACATGGGTGAGTGGCAGGACCTGGGCCACGTCCTGGATCGCCTCTGGCAAGAGCGGCCGGGGGAGCGCCGCCCCGGAGAGGAACATCATGGGGAAGAAGACCACCATGGCCACGGACTGCGCTGTCCGGGCATTGCGCAGGACGCTAGCCAGGATGAAGCCGAAGGCGAAGATGCTCGCAGCGCTGAGCAGGATCGCCCCCAGCACGAGCGCGGGGTCGGCGGGCAGGTGGAGGCCGAAGAAGATCCGCCCGGCGAGAACCAACATGGCCGAGCCCACGGCGGCGAAGACCACGCCAACGGCCACCTGGGCGCCGAGGACCACCGAGGGCCGCACGGGCGTCGCCCGGAACCGACGCAGAACCCCGCCAGCGCGGTAGGTCGCGAGGTTGATGGGCAGCCCCATGATGGCGTTGGTGGCGATGATGATGGCGATGTAACCGGGGACGGAGACGTCGACCGTGCCCCGGCCTCCGAGGTCTGGGTCGGGCGCATTGCCGAAGATGCTGCCGAACAGGAACAGCATCATGAGCGGGAACAGCAGCGTGAAGAACACCGCCATCGGATCCCGCAGGAAGAGCTTTAGCTCGATCTTGGTCATGTTCCATGCCGCGGTCATCGTGTCCCTCGTTCTTTCGGATTCTTTGTCGGTTGCTTCTTGTGGCAGGCGGCCCACGCCATGACCAGCAGCGGGCCAAGGCCCAGAGCTCATGGCGCAGTCGGCTCAACCGCTGCAGCGTGTTCGGGCATTCACCTCTCCTTGGCCTCGTGAGCCTCAGTCGCGGAGCTGCTTGCCGGTGAGCGCCAGGAAGACGTCCTCCAGGCTGGGGTGCACGGCTCGAAGGTCGAGGGGGTGGATGTCGTGCTCGGCGAGCGCGCTGGCCACCCGGGCCAGGATCGGGCCTCGGCCTTGGACGACCGCGTCCCCGCCCTCGCGCATGACCCGGCTCACCCCGGCGACGGCCTCCAGGAAGCCGAGATCCGACCCGTTGGCGGTGAAGCGAACGCGCGGTTCCACCCCAATCCCGTCGATCAGGTCGCGGGGCGAGCCGCTGGCCACGATGCGACCCTCGTCGATGATGGCCAGCCGATCGCAGAGGCGCTCCGCCTCGTCCATGAAGTGGGTGACCAACACGACCGTGGTCCCGGCGTCACGCACGGCACGGACCAGTTCCCAGGTGGCTCGACGGGCTTGGGGATCGAGACCGCTGGTCAGCTCATCGAGGATGACCACCTCCGGATCGCCGACCAGCGCCAGGGCGATGAAGAGGCGCTGGCGCTGGCCGCCAGAGAGGCTGGCGAAAGAGGCATTTTCCTTCTCCGTGAGATCCCACTCCTCGACAAGTCGGCGCCAGTCGGCCGGTGCCTGGTAGAACGAGGCGAAGAGCTCGAGCGCCTCCCAGACCTTGAGCCGGTCCGGAAGCGTCGCCTGCTGGAGCTGCACGCCCAGGCGCTGGCGAAGCTGGCGACCGTCGCGCTCGGGATCGAGGCCGAGCACCCGAATGGCGCCCGCATTCGGCCGCCGAAGGCCGGCGATCGACTCCACGGTCGTCGTCTTACCGGCGCCGTTGGGACCCAGGACGCCGAAGATCTCACCGCGCCGAACGCTGAAGGAGACATCTTGGACGGCCACCAGGGACCCGTAGGTCTTCCGCAAGCCACTCACCTCGATCACGTTATCCATGACCGTCAGTGTGCGGCGAGGGGCCAATTGCGCCATCGCCGTGGCGAGTGATTCCGGCCTCGGCAAGCCGGCCGATGCCCCTATCGTCCGGATGGAGGATGTCCGCCCGTGCGACGAGGTCCTGCGCATCGGTACCCAGCTCGAGAAGAGTCGCCCATCGGCCATCCGGACGATCCCGACATCGTCCCGATGGCCGGCCTCAAAATCTTCCGTCCCGACGAAGACGCGTCACCGCCCTCCGTCCATCCTTGAGTCAATCAAGCGAGCTGCGGCTCCTCACAAGAAGGGAATGCGACGATGAACGACAAGAATGCACGTTGGGCGGTCGGCGTCTTCGGTGACAGCACCGAGTCGGGAAGCTGGCAGCATGGGGAAGAGACACACGCCGTGGCGGTGTTCGGCGACAGCACGCTCGACATGCGCGCAATCAACCCCGGGGACGAGATCACCATCCGTGCCGTTGCCGGGTTCGGTGACGTCAAAGTGATGGTGCCTGCCGGCAGTCGGGTCGAGATCTCCGGCCTTGCCCTGTTCGGCAGCAAGCGCAACGAGGTGAGTGGCGACGCCACGGCCGGCGGCCCGGTCGTGAGGGTGAAGGCGTGGGCCATATTCGGCGACGTCAAGGTCGCCTGAGACATCCCTACCCTGGCTATTGCACCTGGTAGGTCCATCGCCTCGATTATTCGTCAGCGCTGCGGAGGGTCGCCCCTACGCCGACTCTCGGGCCGCGCGCTCCCACTCGCTGCGGTCGGCGATCGGGATGCGGATCACGCGCTCGGGCGCAAGTACGCTGAGACGCGGGTCCGTCCCCGATCGGGCCCGCCACCAAGCCCTTGCTCGCTTAGCTAGTAAGCGCCTGCCATCGACGACGCTGAGCAGCGCACCCGATCTGCTCTCCGGACTCTCATCGTCTGTTCGGACTGGACTCGCCTCCGTGCCATGATGACCACATGCCGTCACGCTGGTCCGCGGAACGAAGTCGTCGCGAGCTGATCCGGCTCACCCATCGACAGCTGGACACGGCGACGCTCTACCGCGAGTCGATGCAGATCTTGGGGCGCTACCTGCCCTTCGACGCAGCCTGCGGCCACACCATGGACCCGGCCACGCTGCTGTTGACCCGGCAGTTCAGCGATCAGTTCGATGCCGATGGCTTCGCACACGTCTGCCGCAACGAATACCTACAGCCCGATGTCAACAAGTTCGCATCGCTGCTGGATCGACCTGCTCCGGTCGGGACGCTGCGCGAGGCGACCGCCGGACGGCCCGAGCGCAGTCAGCGTTATCGGGAGGTTCTGCGGCCTTTCGGCTTCGGACCGGAGCTGCGGGCCACCTTCACCACCGATGGCGCCTGCTGGGCATCGCTGGTCGTGCTTCGAACCATAGGTGGCCAAGAGTTCGGCACCGAGGAGCAGGAGTTCGTGGCGTCCGTCGGCGGCTACCTGGCGCACGCCGTCCGCAGCTCGCTGCTGCTGGCTGCCGTGGGCGAACCGGCTACCGACGAAGACGAGGCCCCTGGCCTGATCCTTCTCGACGCCCGTGGCGAGCCCGAGGCGGTCAACACTTCCGCGCAGCGCTGGATGGCGGAGCTCGCCGTCGTGGCCTCGACGCCGGGACCCACGGGCCTGCCGGGACCGGTCCACGTCGTGGCCGCCGCCGCGCGGCGGGCAGCAGGCCGCGAGGCGGCCGCCGTGCCGGAACCGGCCCGCCTGCGCGTCCAGACCCGGTCCGGGCGCTGGCTCGTGCTGCATGGCTCGGTGCTCGACACCGGATCCCGCGCCCGTACATCGGTGATCATCGAGGTCGCGCGGCCCTCCGAGATCGCGCCGCTCATCGTGCAGGTCTACGGGCTCACCGATCGCGAGCGGCAGATCACCCAGCTCGTTCTGCAGGGCCGCTCGACCGAGGAGATCGCGAAGCAGCTGTGGCTCTCGCCCTTCACCGTGCAGGACCACCTCAAGTCCATCTTCGACAAGGTCGGGGTGCGCAGCCGCAGGGCCCTCGTCGCGCGGGTCTTCTTCGATCATTACGCGCCGCGCGAGCGGGCCGGCGCACCCCTGTCAGCCGATGGCTGGTACGTCGAGTCTGGTGGACCCACTTGAGATCAGGCGGGTTGGGGCATCGGTCTAACAATCCCAGAGTGCTGGGATGGCACGCCGTCTCGGTGGCCGCGAGGCTACAGGTCTTCACTACGCCGCTGGGAGACTCGCCATGACACGCAAGGTCTTCGACTGCCGGGAGCTGCCCGGCAACTGCACCCTGAGCATCTCGGGGACGGAGGAGGAGGTGCTCGCCGCGCAGGCGCTGCACGCGGTCGCCGCCCACGAACAGCCAGATGGCTCCGAGCTGCGCGAGTTCATCCGCGCCTACCTGAAAGAGGAGGTGGCCGCATGACCGCCCGAGACGCGCGGCAGATCGCGCGCGGAGACGACGAGGGTGAGGCCGTCTGGCTGCTGGGTGGCCTCTACCGCTTCCGGGCCGCCGCCGACGAGACGGGCGCCGCCTACTCACTCTTCCAGGTCGATGGCCACGCCGGGTTCGCGGGACCGATGCACCTGCACCACGAAGTGGCCGAAGGCTTCTACGTGGTCGACGGCCAGGTGACGATCTTCATCGGTGACCAGGAGATCAAGGCGACTCGCGGATCGTTCGCGCATGCGCCTCCGGGCGTGCCGCACACGTTCCGCTTCGAGTCACCGGAGGCCACGCTGTTGCTCCTCATCGCGCCGGGCGACGGCGAGCATGAGGCCTTGTTCCGCGAGATGGGCGAGCCCGCGCTGTCGTGGTCCATTCCGCCGATGCCTACCGAGCCGCCGGATGTGGTGGAGCTGGCGAGGATCGCCGCCAGGCACGGCACGCAGATCGTCGGCCCGCCACCCAAGTCCTGAGCATCGACGCGTTCCGCGAGGTGCCACTTGATGCTCGGCCGGGCCCGTTGTTACGGAAAGGCTCTTGACCGAAAGAGAGGCATCGGACAAGCACGAAATCGGCTCCGACGCTGGGGAGTGGCCAAGCGGTAAGGCGCCTGACTCTGGGTCAGGGTCTCCTTCTACGCCGACTCTCGAGCTGCCCGCTCCCATTCGTCCCGACCGGCGATCGGAATCCTGATCCGACCACGGGTCATGCCGGACCTGAAACGCGGGTCCGTCCCCGGTCGGGCCCGCCACACCCGTGCTTCTCCCGTTTGCGATCCAGCGGCATCGATCTCGGACCTGCCCCGGGGTCGATCCTGCCACCCCGACACTGCGACACCGTATCGGCGGTCCGGGTGGCCTCCAGTCGAACCGCGGCCCTTCGTCTTCCCGCGCGAGGCTCGCGTCCGACGCGGCAAGGTGAGGCCAATCATCGACCGGACATACCCGCTGAGTGAAACCGCCGACGCAGTCCGTCACCTGGCTACTGGACATCCTGCGGCAAGGTTGTCATTGCCGTTCCGTGATATTCCGTCGTCATGTCGGGCATGGCCGGCATGGGCGCCGAGTCGGACATGCTGGCGGCGCGGAGATTGACGTGCTTGCGCAGCTTGCGTAGCATCATCGCCATGATCGACGTCGACTCCCTTCGAGCGAGCCCACAGCAGGTCCGGGACCTGACCGACGCCTTGCGCCGTCAGCCGCGCTCCTTCATCCAGGCGCTCATCGACGCGGTGCATGTCGAGCGGCATGGCGCTTTCGACCTCGATCGCGAGACCTGGGGGCCCGAACCTTCGACCCGCCAGGTCAGACGTGCCGCCGCCAACAACCTGTCGACCGCCATGGCTCGCCGGCAGGCAGTGCTGGACGACGCCGTCAGCCGTCGAGAGGTCGCCAGGGCGTTAGGGAAGAGCGAGCAGGCGGTCAGCGCCATGCTCGAGCGCCAGGCGCTGCTCGGTCTGAAGGTCGGTCGCGAATGGCGGATCCCACGCTGGCAGATGGCCCCGGAGCACCCATCGGGCACCCTTCCCGGCCTCCGTGAGCTGGTCTCGGCCTACGGTGACGGCGTGGTTTCGCTGTCTGGATGGGTGAAGCGGCCCAACCCGGATCTCGACGGCGTCGCACCGCGCGACGCGCTGCTGGGCGGCGCTGTCGACGAGGTCGTGGCCGCAGCACGCAGCGAGTAAGCCCGCAAGCTTGGTCGCTCACCTCGCTCCGCCGGAGCGGCCGCTGTCGGGCGGCCTGTGGTGGCGCTGGGATGGACGTCAGCCCTGGTTCCGCGTCTACCACGCGACGCCGGACCGCCTACCGACGACTCGACGGCGCCATGGCCCGATCCAGCGCTTCGACCCCCACACTCCACCCTGGACGGCACCCGCCGAATGTCCTGCCGGGCGGTCGGTCATCTACCTCGGTGACTCCGTGCGCAGCGCGGCGGCCGAGGTCTTTGGCGCCCACCGCCTCGCCGCGGTGTGCCCGCGGTACCGCATCGCCGCGCTCGTTCCGCGCGACGAGCTCGTCGTCCAGAACCTGCGTGGCGCCGGCGCGATGATGATCGGTGGCCTGCCGGCCATGAGCGTCGGCGATATCCCGCGGCGGGAGACGCAGGCGTGGGCGCGAGCGATCCACGAGGACCGGCCTGCGAATCCACGCGTGTGCGGCGTGCGCTACACGTCGGCCTATGCCGCCGGCATCTCGCTCGCGCTGTGGGATACCGCGCCCGACATCGCGGTCGCCCGCATCAGGGGTCGCGCGCAGGACTTCGCCCTGGCGGATCCGCAGCTCTACGTTCGTCTGCTCGGCGCGCTCGCACCGCTCCGCATCGAGGTGCGCGCGATCTCATCGGCGGACTGCGCCCGATGCAGGAAGTGAGGCATCCGGATCCGACGTCTGGCACGTGCCGTGCGTTGCCTAGTGTGGACTGACCACCACGAAAAAGGAGCCCTCATGTTCGGACTCGGGATCATCGGCACGATTCTGCTGATCATCATCATTCTCTGGCTGCTCGGCGTCCTCGGCTGAGGTCGGAGCCGGTAGCGGCGGCCGCGTCCCGGGCTACTTCGCTCGCCCGGACGCGGCGCCCTCCACAGCCTCCTTCGTGGCCTGCCGACTGGCCGACTCCTTGCGCTCCTGCGTCCGAGACCGGTGGTGCTTAGTGATGGCCTCCCGGGCCTCGTCGATATCGGACGTGATCGTCAGCAGCTCGAGGTCCTCGGGGCTGATCTTCTCCTCGTAGAGTGGCTTGTCGCGGATCCACGCCATCATGCCGTCCCAATAGTCCTTGCCGTACAGGACGATCGGGAAGTGCTGCACCTTCCCCGTCTGGATCAGGGTGAGCGCCTCGAACAGCTCGTCGAGCGTGCCGAAGCCGCCGGGGAAGATGACGAAGCCTTCCGCGTACTTGACGAACATCACCTTTCGCACGAAGAAGTAGCGGAACTCCATGCCCAGATCGACGTACTCGTTCAGGCCCTGCTCAAATGGCAGCTCGATGTTGGCGCCGATGGAGAGGCCCCCTGCCTCCTTGGCCCCCCGGTTGGCGGCCTCCATGATCCCCGGCCCGCCCCCGGTGATGATGGCGAAGCCCTGCTTCGCGAGGGCCGCCGCCAGCCGGCGGGCCGCCCCGTAGTAGCGATTGCGCCGGCCGACCCGCGCGGAGCCGAAGATGCTGATCGCGGGACCGACGTCGGCGAGCGCGTCGAACCCCTCTACGAACTCTCCCAGGATTCGTAGCGTTCGCCAGGTATCGGTCTCCTGAAAGCGGAGGGCGGGCTCCCTTGACCGGAGGAGCTTCTGGTCCTCCGTGCTCCGGTCGCCGGGGCTCTTGCCGCGTACCACGACCGTCCCCCGGCGCTGTTCTGGCTCCTTCTTGCGACGTGCCATGGACCCTCCCGCGTTCGACAGCTCAACCAGCGGATGTTACGGTGGGCGAACCGGCACGCCTCCTGCAGACGCAGGGATCGTGCCGGTCTGATCTCGTATTGGATGAATTCTATTGCCAGACCTCCTGCGACGATTCCTTCTGCTTGCCGCCATCGGCGTTGGCGGCCTCGTGCTCTTCGCGCCACTTGCGGTTCGCTCCGCGACGCCCGTGCCGCCCCAGATCCGGGACGGACTGCTGGCAGTCGCCGATGCGCCCCAGCCGCCCTCCGACCGCGGTGGACTCTCCGGGCGGCAGGGCCCGCTAACCGCGTACGTGGACCCGCCACAGCCCGCCGAACAGCTCGATCAGAGCGCCCTCCCAACGCCTGCCGCGGCGCCGATGGAAGCCACCCTGCACGTCATCCCCACGCCCGTGCCAACGCCCGTGCCAACGCCCGTGCCAACGCCCGTGCCCACGCCCGTGCCCACGCCCGTGCCCACGCCCGTGCCAACGCCCGCTCCCACGCCCGCTCCGGCTCCGCAGGCGCCGGCGCCCGCTCCGCAGCGGGTGGTGACCTACGACGGCGACACCGTCTGGGACGACCTGGCACAGTGTGAGTCGGGTGGGAACTGGGCGATCAACACGGGCAACGGCTATTACGGCGGCCTCCAGTTCAACCTGTCGACGTGGCAGGCCTATGGCGGTGCCGAATTCGCCGCGTACCCGCATGAAGCCACCCGCGAAGAGCAGATCGCGGTGGCCGAGCGGCTTCGGGCCGCTCGCGGCTTCGCGCCGTGGCCGGCGTGCCGGATCAAGCTCGGACTTCCGTAGCCCCGACGAACTGACGGGGCAGACCGGCGGACGCGATCAGGCGTAGCATCGTCCCATGCTGCAACCGCTCGGTATCGGCCACGTCGTCCTGAAGGTGCGAGACCTCGATCGCTCGCTCGCGTTCTACCGTGACCTGCTCGGATTCACGGTGTCGAGCGAGATGAGCAACGTCATGATCTTCCTCACCGCGACCGGCGAGAGCCATCACGACCTGGCTCTGGTGCGAGTCGGCGACTCAGCCCCATCACCAACGCCGAACGCGGTGGGCCTTTACCACGTGGCGGTGCAGCTGGCGGATTTCGACTCGGTCAAGCACGCGCACGCGCTCCTGGTTGAGCGCGGCCTGCTCAAGGGCACCGCCGATCACGGGGTCACGCGCAGCCTGTACACCTCCGATCCCGACGGCAACGAGATCGAGCTGTTCTGCGACGCCCCGCGCGAGGAGTGGGATGGCCGGGTCGCGGAGGCGATGTCGGTACGCCCGCTCACGCTCGACTGACGGCCGGCCGAGCGGTCACGGCATGTTGATTGCTTGAGAAGCGAGCATGCCATTCCTGCCGTTCGTCCTCCTGCTGGCCTGGCAGGCACTGAGCAAGTCGGCCTCGTTCGCGCTTGGATGGGCGACCGCGATCTACTTCGGCCAGGTCCCCGGCAAGCAGGGCCGCATCCTGTCGGTCGTGAGCCTGGTCGCGGCCGGCTGGGTGATCGTGGTGGTGGGATTTGCCCTTCCCATCTTCGGCGGAGCGATCCTCGAATCGATGGGCGTCATCGAGGAGAACTTCGACGTTCAGGCGATTCACTACGTGGGCCTGGTGGCGGCGATCCTGCTGGCACCGCCGGCCATCGCGGCGACGACCGTCATCGCCGAGTTCCACGAGGAGCGGAGCGTTGGGGCGTGGCTGCGGATGGTTCCCGTCAGCTTTCCCGCGACGGCCATGCTCGGCGTATCGGTCCTTCAGATGGTTGCGTTCACGCCGATCCTGCTCTTCCAGCGCTGGCGCCTGAAGCGGACGCTCGTGCAGGTCCCGCTCGTCATGCGTGAAGGCACCGATGACGATGACCTCCTGGACGCGGTGCGCGGCGCCCTCACCGCCATAGGCATCGATGACGTCACTGTCGCCGAGGCGACCGGTCCACGGTCGTGGCCGCTGCGCACCGTCGGCTTCGCCTCCCGCCACCTGCTCGGCGCCGTCGTGCGCGGTGAGCCGATGAGGCTGCGCGCCAACGATATCGACATCTTCGCCTACGCCACCAACGTGTCGATCCAGGGACCGAGCGAGGATGCTCATCGCGTCCGGGCCGCCATGGAGCGTGAGCTGGCCTTCCGCAATACCTACCTCACCTGGGCGGAGGAGTCGCAGGGCTTCGAGGACGAGCTCCGGCGCCTCCACGAGTCCGCGAACGGGGACGTCGAGGCACTGCGGAGCGAGCTCGACGATGTTCAGGCCCGGATCGACGTCGCCAGCCTCAACAGCGAGGAGTGGAACGTCCTGTATCGGCTTCGGCTCCAGCTCGAGCACGACGTCGCGCGGCGGAACTCGGAGAAGCAATAGCGCCGCCGGTACTTGCGTAGGATGGGCCGATGCGCCGCCTGCGACGGATCGGCCTCGTGGTGCTCGTCCTGGCCGCGGTCCTCATCGCCTGGGAACCGAGCCGCGTCGCGATCCAGACCGCCGTCATGCTGCCGAACCTGCTCGACGCAGGTCCGAAGCCGCTGAACCTGTTCAGCGAGGCTCCGACCCGAGCCAGCCTTCCCTACCGCAGCGCAGACCCGGGAGCCGAGGCGGATCTCGCCGAGCTGTGGCTGCCGCACTGGGCATCGGCGGATCGACCGGCGGGAGCCATGCTGCTCGTGTTCGGGGTCAACAATCTTGGGCGCAACCATCCGGCCATCGAGCGCGTGGCCGATGGCCTGGCGCGCACCGGGGTGGCCGTCCTCGTGCCGGACTCGCGGACGTTGCTGGAGGGACGCCTCGAGGTCGGCGAGATCGACGGCGTCGTGCGGGCGTACCAGCTGCTGGCGGCACGACCGGAGGTCGATCGGCTGCGCGTCGGCATCGTCGGGTTCAGCGTGGGCGGCTCCCTCGCCCTGTTGGCGGCCGGCGACCCTCGCATCAGCTCGCAGGTCCAATGGGTGAACGCCTTCGGCGCGTTCGCCGATGCTTCCAGCTACCTGGCCGCCGTGTCGGCGCATGCCTACCGCGGCGGGGACGGCGAGTCCGTGCCGTGGACGCCGACCCCGCTGGCTCGGGAGGTGTACCTGCGCTTCATGCTCGACCAGGTGGACGACGAGGCGGATCGCGCGCTCCTCGACGAGGCGTACTCGGAACTCATCCTGGCCGGGGAGCGGCCGCCTCCCGGCGCCTCGGTCCGAAGCTCCCTGGAGACCGATGCGGCGCGAGCCGTTCAGAGCCTGCTCGCCGCGCCGACGCTGGACGAGGCCGAGCGTGCGATCGAAACGCTGCCGCCTGGGGCGCTCGACTTCATCGACGCGATCTCCCCGGGACGGCACCTCGAAGACCTGCGCGCCGACGTGCACCTGATGCACGAGACCGAGGACCACCACGTGCCGTTCGTCGAGTCGCGGGCGCTCGAATCGGCGCTTGAGCCCACCGGTAGGCTGAAGGCGCACACCGAATTCCGCCTTTTCGACCACGTGCAGCCCGACGACCTCGACCTGGTCGCGGCCGCCCCGGAGCTCGTGAAGCTGCTGCTCCACCTGCGCACGCTGATGGAGGAGACCCTGTAGGCGCGCAGGCCCTACTGGGTGCCGGCCAGGAAGGCGAGTGAGCCCAGGATCAGGATGATCCCGACCGCCACGACCAGCAGCTTGGCGATCCATGCGCGGGATCGGCGCTCGGGGAGCGGCTGATACGTCCGCCCGCGGCGGCGTCTCTGGGATCGGCTCACGACCAGCTCCGGCGGAAGAGGAACGGCACGGTAAGTGCCTCGCGGCTGGAGACCGACCGCAGCTGCTTGCGCGTCCGCTTCAGGAGCTTGCCGTGGAAGCTGCCGTCGCCGTACGGCTCGAGCAGGCGGGCCACGTCCCACTCACGGATGCCGGCGACCGCTGACTCGGGCAGCCATCGGTCGAGAATTGCCTTCGCCTCGTCGATGGCCACGAAGCGCCGGGAGCGGGTCGCGTTGTCGAGCGTCATCAGGGCGTTCCCGAAGCTGACGTCGACCTCCTCGACCAGGGTCGTCAGGCGCTCCATGGTGCCGGGCATCCGCTCCGGCTTGAAGAGCCCGGTCAGGATGGTGCGCCGCTCAGCCGCGTCGAGCTGCTCGAGCAGCGGTCGCAGGCTCGGCACGCCGGCGTCGGAGCCGGCGGCGGGCACGTCGTAGTCGTAGAGGCGAACCATCATCGGTCCGGTGATGCTAGACCGATGCGCCATCGGACGCATCCGGGCAGAGCCGGCGTGTCGACCTGCGGACCCGATGGCTCTCGGCGGTCGTTTCGACCGGAGGTGGCGAGGACGGGCACCCGGCCGGCCCTAGGCCCGCGGGTACAATCTTGAGCCGTACGCCGCAGGGCGCATCGGTCCAAGCACGCTGGGAGGCACCCGTTCGCATGCTCCTCGAAGGCAAGAAGCTGCTCGTCACCGGCGTCCTGACCGACGACAGCATCGCGTACTCCGTCGCGAGGGTCGCCCAGGAGGCCGGTGCGGAGATCCTGCTCACCAGCTTCGGTCGCGCCCGCAGCCTGACCGAGCGAGTCGCGAAGAAGCTGCCGGGCGGCGCCCCCGATGTGCTCGAGCTGGACATCAATGACGAGGGCCACATCGAGGCCGTGTCGAAGGAGCTGATGAGCCGATGGGGGTATGTGGACGGGGTCGTGCATGCCATCGGATTCGCGCCGTCAGACGCGCTGGGTGGCAACTTCGTGAACACCACGTGGGAGAGCGTCGCGACCGCCTTCCAGACATCGGCATACTCGCTCAAGGCGCTCGGCGTAGGCCTGCGTGAGCCGATGTCCGCGGCCAAGGAGCGTGGGGGCGGTTCGCTCGTGTCGCTCACCTTCGACGGCCGCTTCGCCTGGCCCATCTACGACTGGATGGGTGTCGCCAAGGCCGGGCTGGAGGCGATCACCCGCTATCTCGCGCGCGACCTTGGTGCGGACGGCATTCGCGTGAACACCGTCTCGGCGGGACCGATCCGCACGATGGCCGGCAAGAGCATCCCGGGGTTCGACCAGATCGCCGGCCACTGGCTGGATCGGTCGCCCCTCGACTGGTCGCTGACCGACGCGACGCCCGTCGGCCAGATGGTCTGCTTCCTCATGAGCGATTGGGCGCGCATGACGTCGGGCGAGATGATCCACGTCGACGGCGGCTATCACGCCATGGGCACCGACATCCGCGGCGAGCGGATCGACACGTAAGATCCAGATTGGATGGGGCGCGCTTCGCTTGCCGCCCTGTTGATCCTCGGGATGGTCGGCTGCGCGCCGGATGAGCTGGATCGACCAACATCCGGTGACGGCCGGCGGCTAATCGGGTCGGCTTGAGGTGTCGCAGCGGACGGGGCTGTCGCGAACGGTCGTCGCGCAGCGCGTCGCCGAGCTCAGCGAACGCGGCCTGCTGACCGAGAGAGGGATTGGGCCGAGCACCGGCGGCCGGCCCCCGCGCCAGCTTGCGTTCGACGCCGGCGCCGGACATCTGCTCCTTGGCGATCTCGGTGCCACGAGCATCGCGGTGGCCCTCACCGACCTCGATGGGACGAGTGCGGCGTGCGACGCGTTCGGCGTGCATCTGTGAACGACGTCGATCGACGAATCCGCGATCAGCTCATCGGCCGAGGTGACCCGTACGACACCGACCTGATCGGGGCAATCGGCACAATCCTCATCAGCCAGGTCTCCGCCGGACATGCGAACGATTTCTCGTGGGAGCTGATGGGCTCGACGGCCAGCCTCGCGTGGCGTCAGGAGGAGCCGAGTTGCTGCGCCGCAGCGAGCGCGACCTCGGCACACTTACCGTGCGTCGCGCGCCAGCGGAAGCCCCTCGGTCCGGCGTGCCATCACTGCCCGGCGGCCATCCGGAGGGCTGGAGCGACGCCCTGCGCGACCTCTTCCGCGACCTGTACTTCTCGATCCTGAGCGGCGAACGGCCTGCTGTGGACTCGCCCTACCCCACATTCGCCGACGGCGAGCGCGCGGTGCGCTTCGTCGATGCCGTGCTCCGCAGCGCCGAGGGCGGCGGCTGGGAGCCGATCTAGATGGACTACGGCGGTGCCCGCCACGCTATCCTCCGCGACGTGGGGACGTCGGGAGTCATCCGGGGTATGGCCCTTTGAAGCTGGCAGTCCAGTCACGGCTCGTCCTCGGTGACAGCCTGCGCGAGAAGCGTGAGGCTGCGCTGCGCCACGGCTTCGACGGCATCGAGCTGTCCCACTTCCCGATGATCGATGCAGCCGAGGAAGCGCTCCGCGACAATGTACCGGTGAGCGCCATGTGCTCCGGTCACCGCGGGTGGTTCATCGACCCCGACCCCGCCCAGGTCGCGGCGTGCAAGGAGGACGTCAAGCGCCTCCTGGAGCTTGGTGCTGAGCTCGATGCGCCCCTGATCGTCGTTCCCATCTATGGCCGCACCGCCAACCTGCCTCCTCATGCCGGCACCGGTCGCTCGCGCCAGGAGGACGAGGCGCTGTGGCTCGAAGGCCTGCATGACGTGACCGAGCACGCCGACCGCGTCGGAGGCCGCCTGGTGGTGGAGGCCATCAATCGGTTCGAGAACTCGGTGTCGGTCACGCTTGCCGACGCGGTGCGGTGGGCGCGGGAGGCCGGCAGCCCACGCGTGCGCGCCATGGGCGACGTCTTTCATATGAACATCGAGGAGGTCGACCTGGGCGCCTCGTTCGCCGAGGCGGGCGACATGCTCGCCTACGTCCACCTGGCCGACACGCAGCGGCTCGAGCCGGGCAAGGGGCACATGGACTGGGAAAGCATCTTCGGCGGGCTGGCCCGAATGGGGTACGACGGCTGGGCCTCGATGGAGTGCAACTTGTCCGGGCCGCCTGACGAGGTGCTGCCGGCGGCGGTCGACTTCCTGCGGGCTAGAATTGCCCAGGCCGCGAACGGCGCCGTGGCATGACGACCTCCGCTTCGGAGCGGGCGATCGACGGCATCGTCGCGCGTGGCGAGATCGGTGGGCGTACGCTGCAGATCGTCGAGAGCGGGGCCGTGGAATGCGCGGTCTACGGACCGGCGGCACTGCGCGAGGGCATGGTGCGCGTACGGACCATGCGCTCGGCCATCAGCCCCGGGACGGAGATGACCTTCTACGGCCGCGCGGCCACGAACGTGTACCTGCACAAGCGCTGGAACGAGGAGCTCCGACTCTTCGAGACCGGCGCGCCGTCGATGGAGTACCCGCTCGTCTTCGGCTATCGCGCCGCGGGGACGGTGGTCGAAAGCCGATCCGCCGACGTGCCGGTCGGCGTCCGCGTGTACGGCAGCTGGCGCCACACTGAGCTGAGCGCGCTCCCTGGCGAGTACGCCGCGACCCACGTGCTGCCTGATGGGCTCGGCTGGGACGACGGCGTGGACGTCGCTCAGATGGGCCCGATCTGCGTCAACGCCGTCGCGTTCGGCGAGAGCGAGCACGCCGGCGCCCCGGCCGTGATCTTCGGAGCGGGAGTCGTCGGCCTCATCACCGCGCAGGTCGCGCGGGCAACCGGAGCCGATCCGGTGTACGTCGTCGACCGCATCCCGAGCCGCCTGGCGATCGTCGCCGGTCTCGGCATGACGCCGGTGGAGGCCGCCGCGGGCAGCGACGTCGCGGCAGAGCTGAAGCAGCGGCACGGCAGCGAGGGCATCCCTGTTGCCTGGGAAGCGACCGGCTCCACGCGCGCGCTGCACGAGGCCATTCGGGTCGTGCGCCGCCGGGGCAACGTGGTGGCGGTGGGCTTCTACCAGGGCGAGGGCGCCGGCCTGCTGCTCGGCGACGAATTTCACCACAACGGCATCCGCATCACGTGCGGACAGATCGGCAACCTGCACCCCACGCAGACCTGGGACACGCTGCGTGCCCGAGTCCTGGAGCTCGCCCAGAGCGAGCAGGTGACGCTCGGTGGGCTGCCTCGCCTGACACTGCCCATCGAGCGCGCCGATGAGGCCTTTGCGGCGCTGACACGTCCGGACGAGGTGCTGCAGGTGGCGCTGTCCTACGAGTCACCCAGCGCATGACGACGACGACGACCTTGCCCCTCACGCAGACCGTCCCGCGCTTCGTCGGCGGCGGGCGGATCGAGCGCTGGGACCGGCCGCTCCCCACGCCCGGAGATGGCGAGCTCCTGCTTGCCGTGCGCGCCAATGCCCTGTGCGGCACGGATCGAGCGCAGCTGTCGGCGGGATCAGCGGTGACGCCCGGCCACGAGGCGGCAGGCGAGGTGGTGTCCGCAGGACCCGGCACAGCGACTGCGCCGGGCACGGCGGGGGTCGTGTACCTGATGGATTATTGCGGGGCGTGTCGGTCGTGCACGGCGGGCGCCACGAACCGATGCAGCGCCAAGCGCGCGGACATGGGCTTCACCCACGACGGCGGTCTTGGCCGCTACGAGCTCGTCCACGAGACGAACTTCTTCCCGGTCGGGGCCGATCTGTCCGCGCACGAGGCCACCCTGCTGCTCGACGTGATGGGTACCACGGCCCACGCGCTGCAGCGCGCGCGAGCCATCCAGCCGAGGGTCGAGTCCGTGGCGATCGGCGGGGCCGGGCCCGTCGGGCTGGGCATGGTGGCCATGACCCGGCTGCTCCTGGGCCTGGACGTGCCGGTGTTCATCGCCGACGTGGTCCCGTACCGGCTCGCGCTCGCGGATCGACTTGGTGCGCGAGCCGTGCAGCTGCCGGACGACTCGCTCACCGGCGCGCTCGCCGACGCCGGGCTTCCCGGTGGGGTCGACGTGGCGATCGACACGTCCGGCCGCGGCGCGGGCCGGCGGATGCTCCTCGATGCCGTGGACCATGGCGGCGTGCTTGTCTGCGTCGGCCACGGCGAGGGGCTCGAGCTGCAGGTGAGCGCCGACCTCATCGCGCCGGAGCGTGCTGTTCTCGGCAGTGAGTACTTCCGTTACGACGGGCTCGCCTCGAACCTTGAGCTGCTGCGGGCGAATGGGTCGTACCTGGGGCAGATCATCACCCACCGCTTCGGAATCGACGAGCTGGAGGAGGCCTACCGGGTGTTCCTCGGCGGCGAGAGCGGCAAGGTGGTCGTCACCCAATGACCGAGCCGCGACGCCCGCCGGTTCGCTTCGGCCTCTTCGTTGGCCAGGCCGGCATGACCTGGAGCGACCTGCGCGAGCGCTTCGAACTGGCCGACGAGCTGGGTTTCGACCACATCTGGCTGGTCGACCACCTGATGCCGACCGATCCACCCCACGACAGGTCGATGTTCGAGGCGTGGACGTCGCTGGCGGCGCTCGCCGCGCTGACCAAGCGTGTTCGCATCGGCATCCTGGTCACCAGCAACACCTTCCGTCACCCATCCGTGCTGGCAAAGCAGGCGGTGACGGTGGACCACATCAGCGGGGGCCGTCTGATCCTGGGCATCGGTACCGGCTGGTACCCGGACGAGCACCGCAAGTTCGGGATCGACTTTCCCGACGCGCCCGAACGCGTCGATCAGCTGGAGGAGGCGCTCGACCTCATCACCGGCCTCATGAGCGGCCATCCAGCGAGCTTCGCCGGCACCCACTACCGGCTCGATGGAGCGCTTGCCCTGCCCCCACCCTTTCAGCGCCCGGGCATCCCGATCCTGATCGCTGCCCACCGCCCGCGGATGCTCCGGCTGGCGGCCCGCCGCGCCGACATGTGGGACACCTTCGCGACCACCGACGGTACCGCGACCGAGGGCATCGCGTCCGACCTCGGCGAGCGGGTGCGCGTCTTCGAGGAAGCCTGTCGCGCCGGCGGCCGTGACCCGGACGGCATCCGACGCTCGGTCTGGGTCGGGAGCGAGCCGTTCGACAGCCCAGCGGCGTACACCGAGTTCGTGGATCGCCACCGTGGGCTCGGTTTCACCGACCTCACGGCCGCGTTGCCACCACCCGACCGCTGGTCCGTGGTGCGCGACGTGGCATCTTCACTCATCCCTCGATTGCGCGACCGCGGCCTTGCCGTGAACACTTCCCAGCCATGACCCGGTAGCAGCCAGGAGACACGTCACGATGCACGGACAGAATCGGTATCGGGTCGCGGCGGCAGCCGCCGTGACCGCAATGCTCTCGCTCTCCGCATGCTTCGGTGGAGGCCGGGACAGCGACTCGGGCGGCACCGACAGCAACGCGATCAGCGTGTGGATGTTCGCGCAGGGCGACGACGAGGCCGCGATTTACGCGATCGAGGAGGCGTTCGAGGGGGCGAACGAGGGCAAGGACCTCGAGATCGTCGTCTATCCCGAGGAGGAGTACGTCACCAAGGTCAACACGTCGCTCGTGGCCGGGAATCCGCCCGACGTGGCGATCATCGAGAGCGATGACTGGATGAAGGCGGGCTACGTGGTCGAGCTGACCGACAAGCTGGCCGACTGGGGCGTCAGCATCGAGGAGTACAACCCCGGTGGCCTGTCACGTGGCGCGCTCGAGAATGATCCCGCCAACGGCATCTACGGCATCGGCACCTTCCTGGGAGGAAACGTGCTCGTCTACAACAAGCAGATGTTCGACGCGGCCGGCGTGCCGCATCCATCGGCCGACGAGTCGATGACGTTCAGCGAGTACGCCGACATCTGCCGCCAGCTGGCACAGCCCAACGAGGACCCGACCCAGACCATCTACGGGTGCACCATGCCGTCGGACATCGCGTTCGGCTTCTACCCCATCTACGGCGAGGACGGCCGCACGGCCCTCGGCAACATGAACGCTCCCGACCTGGCGGAGGCGTTCGACATCGGGGCCGCGCTCATCAACGAAGGGCTGGCGCCCGGCTCGAGCGTCCTCGATACGATCTCGACGAGCGACCTGTTCGCCCAGAACCAGATCGCCATCACCTGGAGCGACTTCAGCGCGGTGCCGACCTACCAGGAGGCGGACATCGAGTTCGGGATGGCCCCGTTCTTCGTCGTCGAGGGCCAGGACGACTTCGTCGACACCTGGACCGCACCGTGGGGCACCTTCACCGATAGCCCGCATCCGGATGACGCGCTCCTGCTGCTGGAGTTCATGGCCACCGAGGGCCAGCGCATCCAGATGCAGGCGACGGCGGATCCGCCGCTCTCCACGACGGTGGCGGAGGACGAGGGCTTCGGCGAGGACGACCCGGTCGCGCAGGAGTTTCTCGCCGCGCTCGACAACGCACGCGCCCTTGTCTTCGCACCCCCGGGCGAGGAGAACTGGGATCCGGTGGAGGTGATGCGGCGCCTGACCATCGACGGCGACCCGGCCGCGCAGCCGATCCTCGACGAGCTCGCGATGCGCGCGCAGCCAGTCCTGGACGAGGTCTGGGAGCGCTGGGAGACGTTCGACCGCTCGCAGTTCGAGGAGCAGGTCGAGGAGGAGCAGGCAGAGGCCACTCCGGAGGAGTAGCGACCGCAGAGGAGGAGACGGGCCGATGGCGATGCAGCTCGGCGACGGGGTCGGCGGCGAGGAGGGCAGCGCGGCGCCCATCGTTGGTGACGCCGCCCTGTCGCGTCCCGGTTGGCGCCCCACAGGGCCGGGGTCGCGCTCGGAGGAACGGGCGGCCTACCTGTTCCTCGCGCCGTGGATCATTGGCGCCGTCGTCTTCCTCCTCATCCCGCTCGGCTGGGCGGTGTGGCTGAGCTTCACCGATGAACAACTCCTGCGACCGGGTCAGTTCATCGGCCTCGATAACTACGTGGAGGCGTTCACGGGAGATCGGCACTTCTATAAGTCGATCGGGGTCACGCTCACCTGGATCGTGATCGCCGTTCCGGTCTTCCTGATCAGCGGCCTCCTGGTCGCCCTGCTGCTGAACCAGAAGCTTCGCGGCATGTCCTTCTTCCGGACGCTCCTCTACGTGCCGGCGGTGCTCTCCGGGGTCGCGATCGCCGTCCTGTGGTTCACCCTGCTCAACAGCGACCTCGGCGCCGTCAACCAGCTGCTGCGCTCGATCGGCATCGAGGATCCGCCGAATTGGTTTCAGGACCCCGACTTCGCCCTGTGGGGCGTCGCGATCATGGGCCTGTGGGGCGTGGGGACCAACGCGATCATCTACCTTGCCGGCCTCCAGAACATTCCACCCGACCTCTACGAGGCGGCGGGGATGGACGGCGCCGGGGCGTGGGCGAAGTTCCGCCACATCACGCTGCCGATGCTCTCACCGACGATGTTCTTCCTGTTCATCGGCGAGCTCACCGCGGCGCTCGTGATCATCGGTCCGGTCATCGTCATCTCCGGCGCGGGAGGCGCCGCGGGACCGGCGGATTCACTGCTGTTCTACATGCTGCTGCTCTACCGGCGCGGGTTCGTGGAGGGTCAGCTGGGCTACGCAGCGGCGCTCGCATGGATCCTGACGGTCATCGGCCTGACGCTCGTGTGGCTGACCTTCAAGCTCGAGAAGCGCTTCGTCTTCTACCAGGCATGAGGAGGAGAGGCTCGTGACGGAATTGGCGGCGCCCGGGCGGCGCCCGAACCGCCCGGAGAGGCTGGCCCGGCTCACGCCCCGGCGGCTGGCGCACGCGGCCTTTGTGTACGCGTGCCTGCTGGCGCTGGCGGCCTTCATCATCCTGCCGCTGGGATGGATGCTGACGGCCGCGCTCAAGCCGAACAACGTGCCGGTCTTCACGTTCCCGGCCGAATGGTTTCCGACCGAGCATTTCAACTTCGGGACGTTCGTGGAGGCATTGACCCAGCCGCGTGAGCCCTACGGTCGCTTCGCGCTGAACAGCCTGCTGCTTGCCTCGGTAAACATCGTCGGCGCGGTCTTCTCCAACTCGTTGATCGCGTATGCCTTCGCCCGCCTCCAGTTCCGGGGCAAGAATGTGCTCTTCGCTGCCGTGCTGGCGACGATGCTGCTGCCGGCGCCGGTGCTGCTCATCCCGCAGTTCCTGCTCTTCTTCAACATCGGCTGGTATGGCACCCAGGACGGCTTCCCGGCGGGCTACCTGCCGCTCACGGTGCCCGCCTTCACCGGCAACCCGTTCTTCATCTTCCTGCTGCGGCAGTACATGCGCACCATCCCCAAGGAGCTGGACGAGGCGGCGCGCATCGACGGCGCCGGGCACTGGACGATCTACACCCGGATCATCCTGCCGCTCTCCGTGCCGGCGCTGCTGGTCGTCGCGGTCTTCACGTTCCTGGGCGTCTGGAACGACTTCTTCGGGCCGCTCCTCTACCTCGACGACCCGCAGTGGTTCACCGTACCGTTGGCGCTTGCCCGCGAGGTGACGACCGTCGGGACGGAGTGGAACATCGTCATGGCCGCCACGCTGGTCGCGATGCTCCCGCCGCTCCTGATCTACGCCTTCAGCCAGAACAAGCTGATGGGCGGCATCGCGTCGGTGGGCATCCGCGGCTGACTGCTTGGCCCATCATCTGCAAAGGGCCAGCGACGGTCGACACAGCAGGAGAGGCGCGTTGAAGTACGGACTGGAGATCAACGAATTCGACTGGTCCGGGGGGCCTGCCGCCATGGGCAGGCACGTCGCCGAGATCGGCCGCCGTGCCGAGGCCGCCGGTTTCCATTCGATCTGGGTCTGGGATCACTTCATCCAGCTGCGCCGGTGGGAGGACCCCCTGCTCGAGGGCTGGCTCATGCTCGCGTACCTCGCCGCCGCGACGGAACGCATCAAGCTGGGCACACTGGTCACCGGCGTGACGTATCGGTATCCCGCGGTGCTCGTCAAGCAGGCGTCGACGCTCGACGTGCTCTCCGGCGGCCGATCCTATTTTGGCGTCGGTGCCGCCTGGAACGGGCGTGAGCACGCCGCATTCGGCGTCCGCTTCCCGCCGATCGCGGAGCGCTTCGAGATGCTCGAGGACCTGCTCCAGATTGCGCACCGCGCGTGGAAAGGCGAGACCGGTTCCTTCCAGGGTAGGCACGCGACGCTGACCGAGCAGATGGACAGTCCGCCGCCCGTCCAGAAGCCGCATCCGCCGATCCTGATCGGCGGTGGCGGTGAGCGAAAGACGCTGCGGTTCGTCGCCAGGTACGCTGACGCCACGCACCAGACGACCTCCGACCCGGACGTCATGCGCCACAAGATGGACGTCCTGCGCCGCCATTGCGAGACCGAGGGCCGTGAATACGAGGAGATCGAGCGCTACTCCGGGCTGAACCTGCGGCGCGAGCGAGGCCAGGCAGGGCCGATCGCCGACGCCTCGACCCTGCTGGGGCGGGCCGATGCGCTGGCCCGATCGGGGTCGCAGGGCGTGTTCATCGTGCTCCCCAGCATCGCCGACAGCGACTCCATCGAGCGATTCGGGGCCGAGGTGATCGCCCCTAGCGCGTAGCCGAGCCCGCGCCTTCCAGGTCGAGCAGGCGGCGCTTGGCCGCGAGCCCGCCGCCGTAGCCACCGAGCCCACCGTTGGCAGCCACGACTCGGTGGCAGGGAACGATGACCGCCACGCGGTTCGAGCCGTTCGCGCGGCCGATGGCCCGATACGCCGCTCCGGCGTCGACCCGCTCGGCCAGCTGGCGATAGCTGATCCTCTCGCCGTACGGGATGCGTCGCAGTTCGCCCCACACCCGCTCCTGGAACGCGCTGCCCGGCGTGTCGAGAGGCAGGTCGAACTCGTCCCTCGATCCGGCGAAGTACTCGTTGAGCTGTGACTCCAGCCGATCGAGCAGCGGCGAGCGTCCGTCCCGCGTGGGACCGATGCGCCGGTGAACCGATGCAAGCTGCGCCGCCATCATGGGTCGACGGGTGAAGTCGGCGAGAACGACCGCGTCGTCGGTGGCGCCGACCGTCATCGGGCCGATCGGCGTCTCGATCTGGCGCGTCGTCACCGGGTGCACGGATTGGGGGTGACACCGGAGGCAGGCACGGTAGCCGGCAGCGCGTGCCGCGGCCGCATCGGGCAGGCACTCCACGTTCTTCGGAAGCGGCTTGCGCGCGCGGCATGAGGGACGGCAGAAGATGCCGGTGGTACGGACGGCCGCCACGAAACGGCCATCCCATGTGGCGTCGGAGGCGTAGAACGCGGTTTCCATCTCGTTGGTCATGCCCGTTGAACGGCCGCAGCGCGCCCTTCGTGAGATTGTCAGGCGTTGCCGGGTGTCTGTCGCAGGACCAGGTTGACCAGGAAGGGGCTGCTGCCGAGCAGCTGGTCGCCCGTGCGCACCTCGATCCGATGCCGGCCGATCTCCTCGATGCGCATCCCCTTGAGGTCGGCCACGATGTTCGCGCTCGTCGCGTTCGACGGGACCTCGATACGCAGCCGCGGCGCCTGCTGGAGCGTCGGCTTGCCGGTCGGGCTGATCATCTGGAAGGTGAGCTCGTGGGCTCCGGGAGTCGCCTCCAGGATGGCCACGATGAAGCATCGGCCGTGCGTGGCCGGCAGGCGAGCGATATTGATCTGGCTGAACACGCCGATCGCGCTGATCTTGCCATCCTGGGCGGTGAGCGCGTAGTCGCACAGCAGAAGCGTGTGCAGCTGGAGGTCGGCCATACTCGATCAAGCCTACAGGACGAGCCGCATGGCGAGCCCCGGGCTATCTGATGCGGATGCTCGCAACGGACTCGGGCATCGGTCATTCTCCTTCGGGATCATCTGTGTAGAGATCCGGGTCGAGCAGCCAGGCGATCTCTCCACCGCTCGGCTCGGGAACGCCGTAGAACTCGACGCAGGCCAGGCCCCCCGTCCTCATTCGGACCGATGCTGCGCCGGTCAGCGCGGTGACCGCAGAGGAGAGGTCCGGCTCATGGCCGATGAACATGACGCGGCGAGCCTCCGGGTGCGCGGCCATCGCACGGCCGAAGTTCGCCCATGACGCGCCCGGGCGAAGCGCCTCGTCGATTGTGTGCGTCACGCCGCCCGACTCGCGGAAGATCTCCGCCGTTTGAACGGCGCGGCGCAGCGGCGAGCAGAGGACCAGGTCTGGCCGCAGGTTGAGCCGCCGCCAGAGCGGGGCGGCACGACGAAGCGCCGCTGCGCCCGGCTCGGTGAGCTCCCGCGCGTCGTCACCTGCCCGACGCTGGGACCCCGCCTCTCCGTGCCGCAGGAAGTAGAGGATCAAGCGACGGTCGTCGCGTTGCTGCCATCGCCGGGCGCGCGATCGTCGTCGTCGCCGCCACGCGAGCCCCGGTGGCCGGCCGTCATGCCGCGCGCCTGTCCGGTTCGCGCGACCAGGATCCGGCCCGCCCTGGTCGCATCAGCCTTCGGAAAGGTGACCGACACGACGCCGTTGCCATAACTGACATTGGCGCGCTTGGCATCCACCTGACACGGCAGGTCGATGGTCCGCTCGTAGGGGCCGTATGACCATTCCCGGGTCAGGTAGTTGATCCGCTCCTGTCCCTCACCGTGCTGTGCGGCGCGCATCGTGAGGCGGCCGTCATCCGTCACATCGAGGCTGATGTCCTCCGGGCCGACGCCCGGCATCGGCGCCACCACCATGAGCTCTCGGTCGTTGTCGAAGAGGTTGACTGGGATCGCGGTGGGGTCGGTCATGGCTGCTCCTTCTGCAATTCCGATGCTACCGCGCCCCTGGTGGGCAGTGCGAGCGTCACGTTGAAGCGCCTCGCCGATCTCGACCTGACGTCCGCGCTTGGACATGGCGGAGCGAGCGCGCGACCTCACGGCCTCGGGCTGAACCTCCGGATCGCCGATCAGCCACTCGTCCCGGCGCAGGATCGGCGCCCGTCAGTCCGGGAACGCCTCCGGCCCGCGTTCGGAGAGCTCGCGCGCATGCTCGCCGGAGTTCTCTGGCGGGATCCACGAGTACGGGTACCGGTCGTCCTCGAGCTCGGACGCCTGGCGCGTCAGGTGGAGCGGGTGGAAGGTGTCGATCATGACCGCCAGCTCCTCGGTGGCCTCCTTGCCGATCGACGCCTCCACCGAGCCCGGGTGCGGGCCATGCGGGATTCCGGCCGGGTGCACAGTGAAAGAGCTGATGTCGACGCCACGGCGGGACATGAAGTTTCCGGCGACGTAGTAGATGACCTCGTCGGAGTTGATGTTGCTGTGGTTGTACGGGGCGGGAATTGCGAGCGGGTGGTAGTCGAACTTGCGCGGCACGAAGGAGCAGATGACGTAGTTGCGCGGCTGGAAGGTGAGGTGCACCGGCGGGGGCTGGTGCACGCGCCCGGTGATCGGCTCGAAGTCGCCGATGTTGAAGGCGAACGGCCACAGGTGTCCGGCCCAGCCGACGAGATCGAATGGGTGGTGCCCGTAGTGGTATGCGGTCACTCGGCCGCGGGTCTTGACCTCGATGACGAAGTCACCGACGTCCAGGATCGGCGCCATCTCGGCGGGCGGGCGGATGTCGCGCTCGCAGTACGGCGCGTGCTCGAGCAGCTGGCCGAAGTCGTTCCGGTAGCCCTTCGGCGGCACGATGCTCGACGGCGACTCCACCCACAGCATCCTCTGTCCATCGCTTCCCGGGCGCAGCCGGAAGGTCGTCCCGATGGGGATGACCAGGTAATCGCCCGGGCCGTACGGGATCGGTCCGAAGCTCGTCTCGAGCACGCCCTCGCCCTCGTGCACGAAGTACATCTCGTCGGCTTCGCCGTTGCGGTAATAGCGCTCCATCGGCTCAGCAGGCAGGACGACACCAAAGGTAACGTCCGAGTTGTAGAAGAGCGGGACGCGCCCGGTCACCCCGTCCCCGCGCTGCTCAAGGTCCTTCGTGTTGACGAGCCGATGGCGATGCGGCCCGGACGCCTCGTCCTCGCTCTGCTCGATCTGGACGTCACGAACCTTCTCGATCCGGTGCGTCTGGGTCGGCGGGGTGTGGTGGTAAAGCAGGCTGGCGCGGCCGCTGAAGCCCTCGACGCCGAAGAGCTCCTCCGCGTACAGGCCGCCGTCATCCCTGCGGAACTGCGTGTGGCGCTTGTGCGGGATCTCCCCGCGCTGCACGTAGAACATCGGATGCATTATCGCGCCCGCATGGTTTCACGCGCGCGGCGGCGAAGTGATTGGCGGGCATCCGTTCATCAGGCATCGCTGCAGCAGATGGGTGCGCCCACCGGCGCATCGGACCACGGCGTGTCCAAGTCGCTCTACGGGCGCGACCCCGATGGCAACGAGTTCGAGGTGATGTGGAGCGTCCCGCGCGAGGCGTGGGGCGAGTACGCGGACCAGGCAACCGTGCTGCCGCTCGATCTCGAGGCAGAGCTGCAGCGTTGGGGAGCCGGGACCGCGGCATGATCACGGTCCGTCGCGACGCCGAGATCTTCGACACCAGGTCGTGGTTGCTTGCGCTCCAGCGCAAACGGTAAAGATTGGGCCCTATCCGCGGGCGAGAGCGTCGAGCTGGTCAGCGTGCTCCTCGAGGTGCTCCACGATGAAGATCTCGACGATCTGCTGAACGGTCATCTCGCCGCGCGTCGGATGTGCGCCGCGCACCCTCCATGCGTCGGGTGGCAGCGAACTGGCGGCGTCGCTCACTTCGGCCAACGACCCGCGAACGCGCTCGAGGAGGGCGGCCGGATCGGTGTGGCGGTCGCGTTCGATCGCCTCGATGCGTCCGGCATCGGTCCTGACCCGACCGAAGGGCACTGGCTCGTTGGTCGGGAGGGCGACGACGCGCTGGACCTGGCCAAGCCAGTAGGCGGGGAACTCGGCAAGGTGCGCCCAGACCTGCCCCGCCTCCCACCGCTCGTCCGCGCCCGCGTCCGGCTCGGTCAGCCCGGACGGGACCGGGGCGTCCGCATGCTCAGCCAGGCGACGCTCGACATCCGCGAGGCGCGCGAGCAGGGCTTCGACGGCTGCGCTCATGGGCTCGGACGTTGCACGACCGGTGCCGTCAGCTGGCCGAGCCGCTCGATCGTCAGCGTCACCGTGTCGCCCGGCTCCAGGTAGCGCTTCAGTCGCTCATCCTTGATCTCGAGCAGGCAGCCGGTGCCGACCGTGCCGGATCCGAGCAGGTCACCCGGTCGAAGGCGAGCGTCCGCCGAGGCCCGCTCGACCATCTCGCCGAAGCTGAAATGCGCGCTCGCCCAGGAGCCACGCGAAAGCTCGTGGCCGTTGACGGCGGCGGTCATCGCTACGTCATACCCCTTGTCACGGCGGATGTCGGCGAGCTCGTCGGGCGTCACGAGCCAGGGACCGATGGAGGCGGCGAAATCCTTGCCCTTGGCCGGCCCCAGGCGAACCGTGGACTCGTCGCGCTGAAAATCGCGCGCGCTCCAGTCGTTCAGGATCAGGTAGCCACCGATTGCCTCCTCGCCCCGGGCGGCGTCGAGGTCCCGCACCGGCGTATCGATCAGGGCGGCCACCTCCAGCTCGTAGTCGAGCTCCTGGGAGCCGCGCGGCGCATGGACCGCGTCACCCGGACCGCGAATCTCGCTCACGTTGCTGAAGTAGAAGATCGGCAGCCGATACCACGCCTCCGGGATCTCCATGTCCCGGCGTTTCCACATCGTCGCGACGTGGCGCTCGAACGCGTAGAAGTCGCGCAGGCTCGGCGGCGCCAGAATCGGCGGACCGAACTGGAGGCCCGATGCCTCGATCGGCTCCTCCGCATCCGCCTCCAGGAGGTCGGCAAGGGCGTCCACCCGCAGCCCGTTGGCGAGGTGTGCATCGAGGGTCGTGAGGGGCTTGCGAAAGAGGGCGCTGTTGTGGGCACGCGCCGGTTGAGCGGCAACGAGCCCGCGACGCGCCTCTTCGAGATCCATCCAGCTGACGCCGTCGGGGTCGAGCGCAGCCGCCAGGCGCCACCGGGATCCGGCGGGAGCCGCTCGCTCCCGGACGTGGGCGATCTTCATCGGTGCCAGTCTAGGCAGTGGCGGCCCGGCATGGTCGCCGTGCCGGGCGGTGGCTATCGCCTCCGGAGGCGGTGACGGAGGCGACGCCAGCGACCGATGCCGCGACGGTGCTCAGCATCGGTCAGTCGCCGGCCGCCGTAGCGGGCCAGCGCGTAGTCCGCCTGCAGAGACCCGAGCTCCGCGACACCGGTCCGGGCCGCATGGGTGCGCGGAGACTCCGCGTCACGAATGGCGGAGGCCGGGTCGCTGTCGGCCAGGTCGTCGAGCGCGGCGAGGTATGCGGAGACGGCGTCCCTTGGCGGCCCACGGCGGCGCCGTTGCAGCATGTCACCGAGCTTCGGCCTCTCGATGCGAAACGAACCCTGCGGAATGCTGAACGACCGCTCCTCGCGCCCGTCGCGGGGTCGGGCGCGAGTACGCCGCCGAATCCAGGTGTGGACCACGACGACGATGAGGATCAGCACCGCGGCCCACGCGATGGCGATCGTCATGAGCGGTCCCTGGAGCTGATCGATCGTGTACTCCCGGATCTCGGGCAGGCGCTCGAGCTCCTCCTGGGGTATCGGCGCGGGCAGTCCCAAGCCCAGCCTGCTCAGCGCCTCGTAGAGCGCCGTCGAGAGAATGGCCGCCACGAACGCGATGGCCAGGAGGACGTAGCCGAGCAGGCTGACGACCGGACCGATGAGGCCGCGAGTCACCGTATCGACCGGCAGACCGAGCAGATACGCGGCCGGCACGCCGATGGCCAGCACGATCGCCAGGACGCCGAGCACGGTGCCGAGCCAGGAGCGGCTGGTGCGCCAGTCGACGCCGGTCTCTCGCCCGATCTCTTGGAGACGAGCCAGCCCGGCCGCCATGAATCCCGCCGAGACGAAGGTCAGGCTCGCCACGAAGGCGTGCTCGACGAAGACCGGCCGCAGCGCGTCCGCGCTGAGCTGGCCGAGCAGCCAGGGAAGGGCGAGGCCCGGCACCCCGAGCAGGACGAGGCGGGTCAGCGCGCGATCGTCGATCTCCACGCCCCGGCCGACCCCGCGCATCACGGCCACCAGGAGCAGCCAGCCACCGGGGTGCAGCCCGATCGCGTCCGGCAGGTCCCCGGCCAGCACGAGTGTCCGCACCCGTTCGTCCCACAGCCAGCCGACCGCGCCCACGCTCACCAGGATCGCGAAGAAGGTGAGCGGGTTGTCGTCCGGCTTCAGCAGTCCTCGGCGGATTGCCAGGGCGGCCAGGCCGGCCGCAGCCGCCAGCTCCAGCGTGCCGAGCAACGGCGTGCGACCGTCGATCGCCGTCTCGACGGCGACGTAGACGACCGTCAGCCACGCTCCCTCGGCGAGGATCGCCAGCAGCGGGAGGAGCCAGCCGACGATGCGGTCAGCCCGCCAGGACGAGCGCATCGGCTCTCCTCCAGTCCGGATCGAGCTCGGCGACCCGAGCCGCGATCCCACGCGCCGCCATCTCGGACCGATGCGTCTCTCGCTCAGGGCCGAACGCCAGGTGGGTCACGGCATACCCGCTGCGTGAGAGCCGGACGAGCCGATCCGCGTACGGCTCGGGATCCCGCGCGCCGAGGCTGAGGACCGTCCCACCCGGAGTCAGGCGCCGCGGGACGGCCCCGAGCAGGCGCTCGAACGGCAGCGACAGGATCGGCTGCACGCGTGCGAGCACGTCCTCGATGCGGCCGAGCTGGCCCGTGGCCGCGGACGGCGGGAGGTAGGCCCAGCGGCGACCGCCGACGAGCTGGGCTCCGACGAGCAGTCCGCACGGCGTGTCGGTCCGCAGCATGCGTCGTGCGAGCGAGGCCGCCGCGACGCACAGCGCCTCGACCTGGTCGTCGTCGAAGAGCATCAGCCAGTGCGGTCCGGGCACCGTCTGGAGGTCGATGGCGATCAGCACCTGGCGTTCGTGGACCGGCTCGTGGCGCCGGCTGACCGGCTCGCCGATCCGGGCGGTCGCCCGCCAATGGATACCGCGCATCGGGTCACCGGGCTGGTAGCGTCGAACACCGGCGAACCGGGAGGGGTCCGTGAACAGGCTGCTGCGTGTCCGTGCGGTTCCGAGCGGCGCCCGCGCGGTGTGGGGCGCCCGAACCGGCACCGTTCGCGGTCGGACGAGCAGCTCGTCCGGGAGCTCCCGCTCCTCCATGTTCGTTCCGCGCTCGAACAGGTCACTCACCGTCAGCCGGATCGGACCAAATGTAACGCTGCCGCGTCGTCGCGCATCGATGACCATGCGCCTGACCACGCGCTCGTACCAGAGCAGCGACCACGAGTTCTGGAGTGCGCCCTGCCCGGGACGCTCGCTGGCGACCAGTGGCCGTCCGATGACGCGAAGCGTATCGGTCGCGTGGTCGTCGGCGGTCAGCAGCGGGACCGGCAGCAGCTTGCGATTCCATACCTCGATCTCGAGCGCCACCTGGTCACCCCAGACCGCTCGATCGGTCCCAATCCTTCGCTCATAGCCAATCGACTCCAGCCCGTAGCGGGACCAGAGCGTCGTCAGCCACCGAGAGAGCAGGGTCAGCCCGCCGATCAGCAGCAGTCCGGGGGCGCCCAGCAGGCCACCGGCGGCAATCATCGCGAGGCCGACGAGGGTCCAGCCGCTCATGGATCCTCCCTCAGCGCACGCCGGCGCCGACTCCCACCGAGACCCGTTCGAGCACCTCGGCGACGACGTTGGCGGCCGTGGCTCCGCGCAGCTCGCGGTCCAGGTCGACCATCAGCCGATGCGTCAGCACCGGGCCCGCCAATGCCGACACGTCGTCGGGCAGCACGAAGTCGCGACCCTCGAGCATGGCCAGCGCCTGTGCCGCGCGATAGAGCGCCACGCTGGCGCGGGGACTGGCCCCGAGCTGAAGATCCGCGTGATCTCGCGTGGCGCGCACGATCCGGACGAGATATGCCTCCACCTCCTCGCTGACCGTGACCTGCCGAGCCGCCTCGCGGAGCGCGGGCAGTGTCGCCGGATCCAACACCGTGCGCACCACGTCCAGCGGCTCGTCGGCGGTGCGGTAGCGGCGTGCGATCGAGCGCTCGTCGGCCTCGTCCGGGTAGCCGATGACGACGCGGACCAGGAATCGGTCCAGCTGCGCCTCGGGCAGCGCGAACGTGCCCTCCAGCTCGACCGGGTTCTGGGTGGCCAGCACCAGGAATGGTCCCGGAATCGGGCGCGTCTCGCCGTCGACGCTGACCTGGCGCTCCTGCATCGCCTCCAGGAGGGCCGATTGGGTGCGCGGCGTGGCCCGGTTGATCTCGTCGACGAGCAGGACATTCGTGAAGATCGGCCCGGGGATGAAGCGGAACCGGTCGCCGCTGAGGACGCTCGAGCCCGTGACGTCGGACGGCAGCAGGTCGGGCGTGCCCTGCACCCGGCCGAAGTCGAGTCCCAGCGCCCGGGCGAACGCGCGAGCCATGAGCGTTTTGCCGACGCCGGGCACGTCCTCCAGCAGCGCGTGACCCTCGGCCAGCAACGCCACGGCGAGCAGGCGAAGTGGCTCCTCGCCGCCCACGACGGCGTGCGCGACCTCCTCCCGCAGGCTCCGCCAGAGCCGCGCGCCGGCATGGGAATCGGTCAAGGGGCTCTCCGCGTCGCGTGTCTGCCGAGCATACGGCCCTGCCCCGTGTCGCGTTCATCGTGAGAGCCTGCTCACCGGCCCCTCATCGGGCGCTCATCCGGGGTTTGCATGATCCTGAGATGCTTCCGCTGCCGATCCGTCTTGCCTTCGGGATGGACGCGCTCCTCGTGGCGCTCCACCTGGCGAATGCGCTCCCGATCCCGCCGCTGGCGTCTCCGACGCTCCTCTTCGACCTGGGCGTCGAGGGCAACCTGCCGACGTGGTGGGCGAGCACCCAGCTCTGGACCGCGGCGGCGTTGCTCGGGTTCGGCGCATGGCGTCGCGGCGGCCATCCGGCCAGCTACGCCACGGCCGCGCTCATCGGCGCGTTCTCCCTCGACGAGGTGGCACGGCTGCACGAGCGGCTCGGTGCCGCGACGCGCTCGGAGCTGCTCCCGGTGACCGGGCTGTGGCCCGTCCTCCTGGCTCCCGCGGCCCTCCTCGTACTGGGGGTCAGCGGCTGGCTGGCGCGATCCACCTGGCGGCGTGATCCGGCGGGCGCGCTGTGGCTGGGTGGTGGAATTCTGGGGCTCCTCGTCTCGGCGGCAGGCATCGAGATGATCGTCAACTTTCTATCGCTCGGTGGCGACGCGCACTTCGCGCAGGTGCTGGTCGAGGAGGCCGGCGAGCTCATCTCCGGCACGCTTATCCTCGCCGGCACGTATCGTTTCGCGGTTCCGCCGGCATCGGTCGGGGCGGCTGTTGGTACTCGCAGCGACGGATGAGACATGCCCTCTGCCTCCGCGACCCCGCTGATCGCCTCTGACGACCATCTCGCCCACGCCGGGCTGATCGAGCTCGTCGCCGGGCGAGAGGTTCCCTGCTATGAGTCACCCGAGCGGGCGATCGCGATCCGTCACGCGCTGCTCGCGACCGGCGACTACGCTCTCGAGCCACCCGAGGCGCATGGCCCGGACCCGATCGCGGCGGTGCACCAGGTGGAGCTGATCGACCTGGTCGAGCACGTCTGGACCGATGCCATCGTCGATGGCTGGAATCCCTCGCGACCTCTGCTGCCCGACACGTTCCTGCTTCGTGAGTACGCGGCGCAGATGACGCTGGAGGCGCGGCCGGTGGAACGACACAAGCGGCTGGGCGCGTACTGCTTCGACACCGCCACGCCGATCGTGGCCGGCACGGCCGCCGCCGCTGGTGCATCGGTCGACATCGCGCTCACCGCCGCGGACCGTGTGCTCGAGGGCGCTCCCCTCGCCTACGGGTTGTGCCGGCCGCCGGGGCACCATGCGGGGCGCACGCTGATCGGCGGGTACTGCTACTTCAACAACGCGGCGATCGTGGCCGAGTCGCTCGTGCTGCGCGGCGCGTCGCGCGTCGCGATCCTCGATGTCGACTTCCACCATGGCAACGGGACGCAGCAGATCTTCTGGCAGCGGGACGACGTGCTGTATGTGAGCCTGCACGGCGACCCCGGTGGCATCTATCCCTACTACTCCGGGTATGCGACCGAGCGTGGCGGCGCCGGCGGCGAGGGAGCGAACCTGAACCTGCCGCTCGCTCCGGGCACGGATGGAGAAGCGTACCTCGCGGCCCTCGCCGAAGGCCTCGACACGATCACGGCGTTCGACCCGGATGCGCCGCTCGTGCTGTCCCTCGGCTTCGACACCTACCATGCCGATCCGATCTGCGATCTGGCGCTGCACACGGATGACTACGCGCGCATCGGCGCCCGGATCGGGGCGCTCGGGCGACCCGTCGTGGCCCTCCAGGAGGGGGGATACGACGTCGATACGCTCGGTGCGAACGCCGTCGCCTTCCTTGGTGGACTTGGCGAGGGCCGCGGGGGCCGATGACGGCCCGTCACCGGCAGCCCCTCTGGCCGGCGTACGCCGCCACGTACACGTTCATGCTCGGGCAATGGGCCTCCGGGATCGCCGTGCCGCTCCACGTCCAGCTGCTCGGCGGATCCCTGGCCGACGCCGGGCTGCTCGCCTCGGTCCGCTTCGGGCTGCAGGCGTTCCTCCAGCTGCCGTTCGGTGCGGTGGCGGATGCGTGGGGGACGCGGCGGGTGCTGATGCTGGCGATCGTGGGGAACGCGCTCGTCAACCTGGTGCCGCTCGTCGCGGTCGCCACCGGCAGCGTCGTCCCGCTGTTCGCGTGGGCGGTCTTGTCCGGCATCACCGCCTCGCTCTTCCTGCCGGCGATCAGCGCCTATGTGGCCGTCAGCGCGCCCGACGAGTCGCGCGGCAGCGCCTTCGGCTGGCTGACCCTCTTCACGCACACCGGAGTGGCGTCCGGTCCGGCGCTCGGCGGCGTGATCTGGGACCTGGGCGGCCCGGTGCCGACCTACCTCGCGTCCTCGCTCTTCGGTCTGACCGCGATCGTGGGCGCGGTGTTCGTCGCATCGAGCATGCGCAGCCAGCTTCGCTTCTCGCGCCTGCCGGGCATGGTGGCCGAGGTCGCGCGGCAACGGGCGATCGTCGGAACGTGGCTGGCGGCGCTCGCCATCGGCCTGCCGTGGGGTGCCGTCGCCGGCCTCTTCCCGCTGTTCGGAACCGGCGTCGGGCTGGCGGCCGGGACGGTGGGCCTCCTCCTCGCCGCCCAGTCGCTGGCGAACGGCGCCTCGCGGGTCCCACTCGGACGGCTGATCGACCGAAGGCCGATTCCGCCCATCGCGGCCGCGCTGGGTGCGGGCGGCTACGGGATCGTCATCGGCATGCTCGGCCTCCAGGGCGCCGCGCCCGGCATTCTGCTGGTGCTCATCATCGGCGTCGTGATGCTGGCCTTCACGCTCATGATGGTGCAGGTGACGATCAGCGAGGCGGCGCGCCCCGAGCTCCGCGCGACCGGGCTGGGCGGCTATGGGACCGCCCTGTCGGCGGGGCTCGGCATCGGGCCGTTCATCGTCGGGGGTGTCGCCGATCTCGGCGGATTCGGCTGGGGCTTCGGCGTCATCGGCGTGGTGGGGATCGGCGTTGCGCTCGTGGCCGCCATCGTCCTCTCCGGCACGAGGCGCCGCCCTTCGATCGTCGCGCTGCCGGAGACGGGATGTGGATAGACCGAGCTCCACCCGCATACTCGACCGATGAGCCGCCGCCCGCCACGACGCACTCGCCCGCGCGAGGCCCGCAGCGCCGCACCACGCGAGACGAGCTGGGAGCGCGTCGCCACCTGGTATGACGGCTGGGTGGGCGACCGTGGGTCGGCCTATCATCGCGAGCTCGCCATTCCGGCCGTGCTGGATCTCCTCCGGCCGCAGCCGGGCGAAGAGATCCTGGACGTCGGCGGGGGGCAGGGCGTCCTGGCCCCCTACCTGGTCGATGCCGGGGTGGGCGTCACGGTGGTCGACGCGTCCGCCAGGCTGATCGCGGCGGCAGAGCGCCGGCACGCAGGTCTCGGCACGGCACGATTCCTGGTCGGCGACGCGCGACGTCTCCCGGCGGTGGCTGGCCTCGACCTGGGTGGCTACGACGCCGCCGTCTTTCTGCTCAGCATCCAGGACATGGATCCGCTGGCCGATGTCGTCGGCGGCGTCGACTGGGCGCTGGGGGCCCGTGGCCGGGTCGTGCTGCTGATGACGCACCCGGCCTTTCGCCAGCCCCGCCACTCCGGCTGGGGCTTCGACGAGGGGCGCAAGCTGACCTATCGGCGCATCGATGGCTACCTGGGCGAGATGGCGGTGCCGATGAAGTCGCTCGGCGGTGGCTTGCCCACGCGATCGTTTCATCGGCCGATCGGCGCCTACGTGAACGCCCTCGCCGATGCGGGATTCGCCGTCGACGCCATGCTCGAGATCCCCGACCTGCCACCCGATCGACGGCCCGGCAAGGTGGCCCGAGGTGACGCCCGCGCCAATGCCGAGATCCCGATCTTCCTGGGGTTGCGCGCGATCCGCCGATGATGCAATGAGCGCATCCGCGCGTTTCGCGGGAGAATGCGCCCCCGCGCCCCCGTATCACAGGACAGGACCCGATGACCGCCAACACACCCGCCCGTCGATCGTCAGCGGCCAGCGCCGCCGCGTTGATCGCGGTGCTCCTTCTCTTCGGGGCCCTCGCCTTCGTGGCCGGCCTGGCGATCGGCGATGGCGGAGCGGGCGTTGGCCGCGCGGATCCCTCGGCGTCCACCTCACCGTCGGTGGCGGCCCCGTCCGAGGCTGGGACGCCGGCGCCGACCCCCGTGCTCGAGACCGTCACCTGCGCCGAGCCGACGGAGGCCTTCGCGGTCCTGTGCGAGACGTACGCCCAGATCAAGGGCGAGTACGTGGACGAGATCAGCGACGAGGATCTCGTCGACGGTGCTGTGCGCGGCATGATCGAGTACGGGCTCGAGGACCCGTACTCCGGCTACCTTCCGCCGGAGGAGTACGGCTCGGCGCTCGACGACCTGTCCGGCGAGTTCAGCGGCATCGGTGCCGAGGTCGGCATGGAGAACCTGGTCGAGCCCGAGGACCTTGCGGCGTGCACGGTCGTGACCCAGACCTGCGCCATGGTCATCGTGGCGCCGCTCGCCGGCTCCCCGGCCGAGGCAGCGGGGCTGCGCGCCGGAGACCTGGTGCTCGAGATCGACGGCGTCTCGACCGTGGGAGAGTCGGTCAGCTCACTCGTCTTCGACGTCCGCGGCAAGGCCGGCACCGATGTCACCCTGACCGTCGATCGAGACGACGAGGAGCTCGACGTCACCATCACTCGCGCGGTCATCGACCTGCGCGAAGTCGAGGCGGAGCTCCTCTCCAACGGGATCGGCTACATCCGGCTCACCACGTTCACCGATCGCGCCACCGGCCTGTTCCGCGACGAGCTGGGCGCACTCCTCGAGCAGGGAGCGACGTCCATCGTGCTCGACCTTCGGGGCAATCCGGGCGGCTTCATCACGACCGCGCAGGGCATCGCCGGCCAGTTCGTTCCGGCCGGCGAGCTGCTGTTCACCGTCGAGTCCGGTGAAGAGATCCAGCGCTGGCAATCGGAGCCGGGCGGGCTGGCCCAGGCCGATACGATCGAGGTCGTCGTGCTGGTCGACCAGGGCTCCGCCTCCGCGTCCGAGATCGTGGCGGGGGCGCTCCAGGACACCGGCCGTGCCACGATCCTCGGTGAGCCCACCTTCGGCAAGAACACGGTGCAGATCTGGAACGACCTGCCGAACGGCGGAGGGTTGCGCATCACGACGGATCGCTGGTTCACCCCCGACCACAACTCTGCCGCGCCGAACGGGATCGCGCCGGATGTGGAGGTAGCCTCTCCCGAGGATCCGACGGGCGACGATGATCCGCAGCTTGACCGCGCCGTGGAGCTGCTGAGCGGCGGCTGATGGTCGTCGGTCGGACGGCTCTCGTGGCGAGCGCCGCTGAGCGGCGATAACTGAGCCCGAGCCTCCCGGTAATATGCTCGCGGCGGGAATTTGGCCGCTTCGGGTCCGAACTACGTCGCTCAGCGGCGCGTGTGGTCGAGGAGGCCTCGTTTCGGTCCGCGCCACCGGAGCCGGGTCGAGTTAGCGCCCCTCAGCGGCGGTCGCCGGACGCAACGTGCGCGCTAGCCGGCGAGGATGCGCAGGAAGAGCGCCGGGTCGACGTTGCCGCCCGAGATGATGACCACCCGCGCGTCGTCGCCGCTGATGCGTGGCGCACGGTCCGCCAGATGGGCGGCCATGGAGGCGGCGCCGGACGGCTCGACAACCAGGCGTGCGCGACGCGCGAGCTGGCGCATGGCATCGGCCACTTCGTCCTCGCTGACCGTGACGATCTTGTCCATAAATCGGCGGAGATGCTCGAACGGAAGGGGTCCGAGCGAATTCGTGCGCAGGCCGTCGGCCATGGTGCGCACGGTCTGATCGGCGGTCCAGTGCACGAGCTCGCCGCGCTCGAGCGACTCCTTCGCATCGGCCGCCAGCTCGGGCTCGACCCCGATCACCCGCGCGGAGGGAGCCAGCGCCTTGAACGCCGTGGCCACGCCCGACGACAGGCCCCCGCCGGAGACCGGGACGAGCACGCTCGTCACCTCCGGCAGATCCTCGACGATCTCGAGGCCACACGTTCCCTGTCCCGCGATGATCGCCGGGTCGTCATAGGGCTCGACCATGACCAGCCCGCGTTCCTCGACCAGCTGCAGCGCGCGCTGATGCCGCTCCTCGGAGTCGTTGCCGGTCGTGACGATCTCCGCGCCGTCGCGCAGGACGCCGTCGACCTTGATCTGCGGCGCGTTCTCGGGCATGCAGATCACCGCGGTCGAGCCGAGCAGCCTCGCCGCGCGTGCCACAGCCTGGGCATGGTTGCCGGACGAGTAGGTGACCACGCCGCGGGCGCGCTCTGCATCCGTCAGGGATGCGACCTTGTTGTATGCGCCGCGCATCTTGAACGCGCCGACGGGCTGCAGGGATTCCGGCTTGAGCCAGGTCGTGTCGTCCCACCGAAGGAGCGGCGTGCGGGTCGCCACGCCACGGATGCGCTCCGCGGCCTCACGAATCTCGTCGATGGTGACGATGTGCGGTGCGACGGAGGTGCTCATCCGCCGAGCGGTTGGTCCGTCGAGAATCCGAGCCATCGACCGGCTGGATCCGTGAACGCCGCCCACCAGCCCATGTCAGCGCCGATCTCGGATCGTGGGGTAACCACCGTGCCGCCCGCCGTGGTGACCCTCTCGAGCGCAGCCTCGAGGTCGTCGGTGCTGAATGTGATGCGGACACCGTTGCCGAGCTCGTCAGGAGGAGCCTCGAAGATGCCGCCGAGCATCGTGCCGTCGGGTCCCAGCGCGGCGAAGTAGTTTTCACCGAACGGCTGGAACGTCCATCCGAAGACGTCGCCATAGAACCGCTTCGCGTCATCCAGGCTCGGAACCGGCATCTCCCACCAGTTCATCTTCGTGATGACCGGTGCCGTGGTCGCGTTGCTCATGTCATCCTCCATGCTGGGGTGGTGCTGCTTCATGATGGCTGCCCGTTCATGCGACGCGCGGCAGATGCCGAATTCGACACGCACGCACGAGTGGTGCGGCTCAATACGCTCGTGCCCAGGTCGCGACGTCGACGCCGGGCTTGCCGCAATGCATGCACGGCGCGCCCGGATCGCTCGGCTCGATCGGCAGGAAGCGGATCGTCGCCTTCGTCTTCGTGCTGATCGTCGCCTCGCAGGCGCCCTCGCCACACCAGGCGCCGACCCAGAAGCCGCCCTGCTCCTCGATGCCCGAGGCGAAGGCGTCGAACGAGCTGATCTGGTGCGTGTTCGCCTCCCGGTAGGCGAGCGCATCGGCGAAGAGGTCTCCCTGGACCGATGCCAGCCGCGCGACCATCCCGGCAGCCACGTCCGCGACGGCGACCTCCTCCTTGTCCCCGCCCAGGCGAGTGGCAATCACCACGCGGTCGGCCGCCACGTCGCGTGGCCCGAGCTCGATCCGGATCGGCACGCCCTTCAGCTCCCACTCGGCGAACTTGTAGCCGGGCCGGTGCTGGGCGCGGTCGTCGAGGCGGACGCGCGGAAAGTCGAGGCGCGGTGTGCGGCCGGGTTCGGAACGGCGGATAAAGTAGCGTTCAACCGCCGGTTCCGGATGAAGAACGGGCAGACGATCACCCACCCCCGCCAGCAGAACCCCGAC